>Ga0228710_1002034_pt1 | contig 31358 bp, 7 predicted proteins | sample MedpolnodulmetaG_FD_177995 | JGI IMG/M metagenome (GOLD analysis project Ga0228710, IMG submission 177995) | Root nodule microbial communities from Medicago polymorpha collected in Santa Monica, California, United States - pink nodules | ecosystem: Host-associated > Plants > Roots > Nodule...
AAAATAAAAACAAAAAAATAATTAAAAAAAAAAAAAAAAAGAGGAAAAATATTTGCACACATCTAATATTTTCTTGTATTTGTTGTTAAATATTTTAAAAGATGTTTATCCCTTATACAACCCAACAAAAATGAGAATCCGGTCATCATAAGTTTTGAGAATTGTTCTATGTGCCCCGTGAATTGCTCAACCTCTTAAATAAGTCAATCAGAAGTTACACCCTGATTCAAAAAACGCTCATTGGATCGTAACTCTCGATAGATTTGTTATTGGGAAAAACCTATGTCCCACATCGGATAGATAAGACTCTTGATAAGAGTTTATATAGATGAGACAACCCTCACTTTATGAACCGGTTTTTAGAGATGAGTTAGGCCTCCAATTTTAAGATGGTATCAGAGAGCCTCTCCAAGATCCATTGGGCCACCTGCTATCAGGTTTCCGCTATCGGGCCACCCACCATTTAAGATGGTATCAGAGCCTCTCCAAGATCCATTGGGCCACCTGCTATCAGGTTTCCGCTATCAGGCCACCCACCATTTATGTCCACGAACCAAGCACAATAGTGTTGGTTGTGAGGGGGTGTGTTAAGAGTCCCACATCGGATAGGTGATGGTGGCCTGACAATGTGTTTATAAGTGGGGGCAATCCTCACCTCACAAGCCGGTTTTGTGGGGTTGTGTTAGGCCCAACCACGATTTCTAAGATTTGTGTGATCATAGTTACCATCCGATAAATCTGAGGTTTTCGAGCAAACTGAAAGACCCTTAAAGTAATTCTCATCAGTTATCTACACACCATTGGCCAAGTTAAAAGTGCTCACTATATAATGAAATAGGGATTTACTCGTCTAAAGATTGCAACTAATTTCATTACTTATAATAAATAATTCCTGGTTTTATTTGGCAACAATATTCTTATAATGACCAAGAAGCATAAGTTCAACAAAGCTTGAAATATCAAGTCTCAATTTTCTCCAGGAATGTTGAGAATGAAGCAAGCTAAACTTGTTTGACTAGAAAAACAATACAACATTTATCCGGAATTTGAAAAAAGAGTCGGGCTAAGCCAAAAAATTTCATACCTATGCGCATAAGTAATATCATTTTCTTTATGTAAAAATATACGGCTCCACCAAATACATCTAATAAATGTAAATGGCACTCTTGTATTTTCAGTCTTTATTAGACTGAACAAAGTCTCTGATCATTTGCTTGGTATTCTGCATGAAGCGGGGAAAAAGCAGCATGGTGAGCACATAAAAACTCCAACAGCTATGAAGTAAAGAAGTTCATACTTGAATAAAAAAAAATAAAAATCAGATTAAGGTTACAAAATATTTAAATAATTACCGACAGTTCTTCATGAAGCACCATAAATATTTTCTTCAGTCTGTTTTGTCTCTGCAATTCACATCATGGCCACATGTTCAGAAAATAGATACTGAGTATAATGCGAACGTTACACAGATGTGATTTTTCTATATTTGAGTTCTACACAGTCGCAAATGTGAATACTACATGATGTAGTATTGAGTCTACATGCACGGGTGAAGACAGATAAAACATACCGATCCGCATTGCCTATAGGATTCCTTAATTTGTGTTGCAATGCCGTCATATTTATCCATATCCCCCTTGCTTTTAGCATATTCTAAATCATCACCTAGTTTCTGAAACTCAACCCTGCAAATGGGTGAGATGTTTGACAAAATATCAGATACATAATCAAAATACACACTTGAACTGAAAAGAAAAGAAACTTTTAATCATTAGACTATTTAACCTGTAATCCACCAAAATCTTGTTCAGAGAGAGGTAACTCTCATATTTATCCTGGTAATCCTGCACATATTCTTTATATCTAGCATTGCATATAGAAAACATATATCAGAACAAACAAATGAAAAAGCAGTTAAGTCAAAAGAACCCTACCACCACACTAACTACTACAACAATAATTACAAAAGAAAATAAAGAATAACTGCTTACTGGGATAAAGTCGTTATAGGTCCCTTTAATTCAGGTTCCTCCTTTTCAAACTTTGAATAAGAGCAGCTATTTTCATCTGAGGATAACTCTTTCTTCTTTTGGGCACCATTATTTCTATCTGCAAATACCGAATCCTTTCTTCCATCAGGCACCTCTTCACATGAACTAGGTGTTTGTCTCTTGCTTTCTTTCACAGGGTAGGGAACCATTCCATGTTTTGTATCTTGTTTAGATCTATTTTCAGGCACTCTTCTATTGATTTCCCTGCAACCATCCAAATCACTACCACGGCTCACCCCAGATTCACTATTTCTAAATTTGCTACTCATTTCTGTCAAATTTTTTTGAGATCCAACGTTCGCGCTGTCTGCTTTTAAATGATGTGATTGAGTATGCGTAACTCTAGAACGAGACTTTGTTGAATCTTCGAAATGATTATCAGCATTCTTTTCATTTGTGTTGTCCAAATTGCTAGAACCTGAACTTAATACCAAGGCTGGCCTTCCAGAATCGAAAGTTGTTTTCAATAAAGGTTTTACTTCAGTGATATTTGAATTCATGACCTCTGAAGTGTTTGCTTCGATTTCTATATGTTTAAACGAACCTTTTCGTTCAAATTGCTTTGCAACAATGGTTTCTTCTGGAGTGGACTCACGAAGTTCTCCCAAATCCAAGTCTGAAAGCTCTCCCTTAAGCGAGATACCTCGCCCATTAACAGCAGAGGATTTGTTAATACCAGTTCTGTTGTTATCCTTGGGCGATTTTCCCAAATGTGACTGCGTACCTTGTCGGTCTTCCTTTAACTTACCAACCATTTCACCGTGTTTTTGGTAATTGGAATCCAGTGATAATAGTGACTGCTTACTTCCATTACTACCATCCCTGGAATTCCGGGGGACTTCTTTCTCGGTGGCATAAATATCTTCATTTTGAGCATCTTTATGAGATTTATATTCCGGCACAAAAGAAACTTCATGTGCACGGAAGTCCTTTCCTGTGTGTTTCCTGTTGTACCTTATGCTTTCACCAAGTTTATCTGATTTTTCAATTGGATAGGAAGGGTTTCCTAGAGGTCTTTGGTCAAAAGACCTTTGACCTGTTTTTTGTAAATCTGAACTAGATTTTGCAGGCAATGCTCGACTGTATCCTTTCTGGAAACCAAGATTGCAGTTTCTTTGTCTGTCAGATCTACCAGTGTCTTCAGTAAATTCAAATGGTGAAAAATTTCTAGAATTCCCAAACATTTGCACATCTGTAGCCGGAGAATATGATTCACGAGTCAAGTGTCCTGCTTTCAACCTCTTTGTAACTTCAGATTTCTCATCAATGTTCGTCAATTCTGAACCCCTCTTATGTTTACCTTTAGATAGCCTATCAGACTGTTCGTTCCTAGAGCTATCTGTGACTTCACTTTCCCTTTCATCTAACAAACTCCCCATATAACTTTTGTGCTCCTTCAGCTGTTGATAATCATGTGAAGCATGTTTCATATCAATTTTTTCCAATGTGTTTGATTCTTCTTTCACTTTGGATTTTACTTGCATTGTTTCCTCCAAATCGTCATTTGGAACTTCCTCTTTGAAACCTCCCTGTGGAGCTGATGTAGTACAAGATTTGATTTTGAAGAAACTGATGCAAAAGATAGAAAGCCCGGCATCTATTAGACTATTTATACAACTAGTCGAACTTGTACTGTAACCATTCATTTAATAGAAATCTATAAGCACTGTAATAAACTAAAGAAGGTACTAGAATAGCTTAGTCAGCGCATACACGATACTCAATCAAAATAAGAAAGTATACTTGCAGTATTATTATCCACTGATAACTTTAGGTGAAAATAACAGGTACCTTCCACTTTCAGTAGGTTTCTTAAAGTTTTCCAAATCCACTTCTGGCTTTAAAATATACCTTCCAGGGATATATTTTGCAATCTGATGTTCAAAATCAAATGAAAAATTAGATCACATATGCATCACAGATTAATGTCTGCAAAAGATTCCCAACACTTACTCTTTTTATAGTGGGCTCGAGATCCTGTATGAAACTTGGACGTGTGTCACTGACTACTTTCTCCAAGGCCTATAATCAAAAGAGGAAATCGGTTAGATAAAATGTGACTAAATGTAAAGTTAGAGATAGTAAAAACAAGCCTAAGAAGTAAGAATAACTACATATTTGATTTTATACAGCACCTCAAAAGTCATTCCTTTAGGGTTATCCTTTAGGAGAGAAATTAACATTCTCTGCAAATCTATTGGTTTAGATCCATTATTTCCTTTGCTTGCCCTGGTAGGGATTCCTTTCTCAAAAACAGTATTGGTGTCTTGCTTATCTGTCATTCGTGATGGCACAACATCATAAAGGCTTTTAGAGATATTTGCAGCTCTCCGTGAAGAACGTCTGCCCTTGGCAGTAGCACTTATTGACATCAATCCAAATCTATGGGAGCCTCCAACTATGAAAAAATTCCAGACATTGCATATAAATTACATGAGCAGATGAGCTAACAAAGATTTATATGAAGGGTTTCAATAATTCTATGTAATGTCATCTTACTATTGCTTTAAATTGTGTTCAAATGATGTAAATTTTAATACCTTGAAGAGTTTCCACTTCCCTTTCCTTAAGTCCAGCCTCTTCCATTTTATCGTAATTCTTCCATGGTGTAGCTAGACAAGGGAAGTACAAGCATAAACATCGTCAAGTTTTTTTTTTTTAAGTTTCTTGGCCCAATGACACTAAAAAATAACAGCTTGAAATTCAAATTTAAAAACTCAGGAAAAATTAATACATAAATACAAGAAGCAAAATAAAATTTACCTTCATCAGCTGCCAGTGCCTTTATCTGGCTCTTCATGGACGGGTTCCCAGGCTCCAAGTCAATGGCTCTATCGTAAGAACATAATAAATAATTATTAGACAAAAAATGGGAAATATCCATACATCATGTACTATCGTCAGTATGGAAAGTAATATCAGAAAGAAAGAAAAAAATCATTGAGTTCTTTAAAAATTAAGTAGCCTATTTAGACTTTTAACACTATAAATTGAACATTTCTAAACCAAGAAATTTTTTACAGGCCAAATGGCTGATTACGACTTCATCAATAGTTCATTTGCTTTTCAAGAATTGAAGTGTTAGTTGTGTGTTATTGGTATTGGTATTGTACAAAATTGATAGAACAGTACAGTAGAGAAGATAAATGGGTACCGACGATGGAAAGTAATATTGATGGTTATTCCTATCCTTCGGTCTGAACTTTGAATCAAGAAGGTTGTAGAACCAATAGGAAATGTTACAATGAAAATATCAAGGACAAATCTCCTCTAAACTCCAAGGATTCGAGAATCCAGGCCCTCCCAAAATCAGTTTACGCAGCATTGCTATTCCTATTGCTTATATTCTGTCATTTCCCTCCCTTGTCCCTAATTCTGTTTGAGCACCAACCACTAACCAATTCAGTAAGCAGCTCCAACTAACTAAGTGCTAACACAGCTACCAACTGCTGGGTTGTTAATAACAGAAACTGACCAGGCTATATTCTCCGATGACCACCCCTATTTCACCTAGTATACACCTATTTGATGGGGGTCTGTTAACAGGAATTCATAATTCTTCTAAATCAACATAAATCAACCAACCTAAATACAAGTAATCTAACACATGGTACTGTTATTAAATAATCAAGTGTCGACCCCTGGCAAGGGAGAAAATACTAACATTACAATTAACATAATAACATTTGCCATTAAAAAGGGCAGCCCGGTGCACAAAGCTCCCGCATACGCAGGGTCCGAGAAGGGGTCCACCATTTGGTGTATTGTACACAACCTTACCCTCTTTTTTACACAAGAGGCTGTTTCCATGACTTGAACCCGTGCCATTCAGAAAGAAAAAAAAATCAAATATGTGAGGCAATCGAAATCCTTTGTGATCATAGAAAAGAGAAGTGTTTCAAACATCACCGTCAAGAATTTAAAACTTGCTTGACATTTATACATGGTCATGCATATATTGATTGTTTTGAATGCTGAAACCCTCAAAATTTATAAATACAAGGGCAATACTTTGATTAACTGCCAATAGTTACCATCTAAAAAAAATATTCAGATAATTATCACCAAATATATCATGCGTAAAAATTTATTGTGTTCTCATTAACACATTCCAAATGCATAAATTAACAAGAAAAATGTGAGACTGAGAAATTCACAAGTTGAAGACAGGGATTTCAAAGGGAATAGTGCAAAAAAAGATAAAAATCAAGAGTGTATGACAATAAGTAAGGAGTGTGTGACAATACTTGAGTGACTTGAACTTGGGTTTGGCTTCCTCTGACCGCATTTTGACGTGATTCTTAGTTAAATCGTCCATAGATCACGTTCTTCGACCATGTAAATCTGAACTTCTTCACACCAACGTCAATAATCTGCTACGAAGAAAAAAAACAGCAGGCCTTTCAAACTACATATAAAAATTTCATACAAAAAGGCAAATACACCAAGACGAAAGACGGTAGATCGGAACTAATCTGCAATGGTATTCTTGTATTAATCTCAAATTAAAAAGTTTGTCACGTTTTTGGACAACTATCAAACTAGGTACATCATTCATTGGTTAGTTTTTATTCCTATATATCACTAATACAATACTTTAAGTATTTTAATCTAGATTCGGGTTCACTACGTACCATGTATTTGGCCGCTTATCCACCACTCACTAAAATCTAGAATATACACGTGTGGTGAATAGTAATATTACTCCTCTTTTGGGGCCACCAACCTCCACCCACGTGCGGTAAAGATAACGGTCGAACTCATTTTTGAGCCCATCACAAGCAATTTATCTCGCATGTTTGGATACACGATATCAAGTGTCAAACGTGGGTTTTTTTTCTTATTAAACATGATTTTGGAAAGAAAAAAATTATATCGGTTTTTATATCGGACTTAACTCATCCTTACGAAACTAGCGGTAAGGGGTGTCACTCTTTGTATACTCTTTTCATGCCTCATATCTATTCAGTGTACGCCTTGGGTTTTTCCTAATACACTTCCTCATGCCCTCAATATATTCTTGTTACTTTGAATCAAAATTGTTTTGCCACCAAACCTTGATTCGACTGGAATCAATTAAAAATGAATTTTGCAATTTACATTAGGCTAAAAAATTTACTCTAAAACATAATATGTGTCTGTAATAATAAATGAAAATTATACAATAATAACCATTTGAACAAGACTCACTGAGAATTTCTCCCGATAACTCTCTCAAGAGCTTGAACTACCTCCTGGATTGCCTGAATGAACTCGGCCGCATGAGATTCCCTTTTTAGTGTAGCTTCAAGAATTGATCCCACTGTTTGTGACATTGCAGCTTCAATTATAGAATTTGTCGGGCAATACCCTAAAGAATACAACCATTTTTCATCAAGAAATTAAACAATGCGCTGAAAAGTATCAAGAAAGTTATTCTGGAAATTGCAAAACTAAAATTCTATCAAGAAGATAAATAAGGTTTGAATTAGCCAGAGGTAGTGATAATCTGAAGCCTGACATTTTAAGATGCACACTGAAATTTTAAAACGGCACTAAACTAGATGAAAATTTAATGTTGTTCAGTACAAAAGTAGAAACCTTGTGCAACTTCAAAGAAGTCAAGATTAAGAAACTCCATAACAAAACAGAGATTGAGAGAGGAGAGAAAACTGAATCTGTAACTATATTTCTTAAATGTGAATATTACAATTTGCATTGGATATATCATATCGAGGAGTGCTAGAAACACACTCTCTAGCACACTCTCTAATTTGTTGAATTTCTCTCTAGCACACTCTTTTCAACTTCAAATGGGTCCCACTAAATCATGTAGGTCCCACATAAATTTAGTGGGATTCATTTAACATCCAACCAATTAGAGAGAGTGAGTTGAAAATAGTGTGTTAGAGAGTGTGTTGTTAGCATCATTCAAACCCAATTAAACTGTAAACAGAATAACTGCCGCAACGGACACTCCTTGGATTAGGACATGTGTCCAACATGACACCGACACATATAATTACACTGAATTATGTGATTTTCTCAGATGATTTGCGGTGTCAGCGTGTCAGTGTCCGTGTCCTGTCCGGTGTCCGTGTCTGTATCCGTGCTTCATAGTCTAGACTTTGTCACTGACACAAACTCCTTACAGAAAGTTTGCAAGGAAACTAAATTTGCAAAGGGATCATTAAAATGGTTGTATGCCATAGAATTATCTAAAAATCACTACCAAAAAAATAGAATGATCTAAAATGACCAAAATAATAAACATTATCTGCAAATGTCAATTAATACAGTGTACTGAGATGGCAAACCTTTTACATAAACAGGCTTGTCTTGTCGGGCCATATTTTTGTCTTTGGAGGCCGATTGAAGACGAAGAGCCTCTTTATGAAGCAAACTATTATTGTGTTCTTCGAGGGCACTCATCTGCGTACAGTTACATTCATTGCCTAAGGATTTCTTCAATGTTTCCTGTCAAATTCCCTGCAGACAGCAGAAAATCCTTGGTGTCCTTTTTTCACATCGACATAAGCCCATTTATAAGTATCTACCCATTCCTCTCTCCGTCTTTTAACAGTCATTTTCTTCCTTTTGACCTGCTGATTATGAGACAAATCTTGAGCATCAATAGAAAGGTAAGTAACAATTTCTTCACTAAATGAAGGATCATCCTCTCCAGGTCCAATTTCTAAATCAATCTCTTCACCAATCTCCTTCGCAGCCAAGTGATGCCTATGTGCTTGCTGAATCAAATTCATATCATCCAATGCAGAAATCTTCCTTACTCCAATGGTTGGCAGCAACATTCGGTTTGACAATCCTCTCCACAAATCTAAAAGCATTTGCTTCCTGTCAATAACAATACAACAGATAATAAATTTACCTCTTTTAGAGTTCATAGTAAAATAAAATAAAAATAGGCAGAGGCCCAAACTTTGACTACCATGTTCTTTTTGAATCAGATACTTTGACAGTGGTTAAAAGAGCCATGCATACTAATGTTGAGTATAAATACCATCTTGTACTTGTCATTTTGAATTAAGCAAATTGTGAGTTCACTGCTAGAAATACTTCCCTCCCTCTAACAAAGACCTCTATATATGAACTGTGGTTTTGATTGATTTCCATGACACACTGTGACACTAACAATCAGTGAACTAGTGTTGTGTTATTACATCAGTCAAGTAACTACCAACTAATGTAACTAAAAGTATGAAGCACGTATACTCCTCTGATTAGGTGTGTCCTGGTATCGGATACATATCATGTTCGACATAGCAAATATGATTACATTGAATTATATCCTTTTCTTAAATTATTTTCAGTGTCCATGTCCATGTTGCGCCCGGTGTCGGTGTTTGTGCTTCATAGAACTGAAATAATATAAGTTATTGAATATAACAGAATTTAAGAGAAATAGTTTGTAACACAATGCAGAAGCTATGAGAATTATTAACAGTAACATATTAGAAACTACTAAAATGATGTGAATACAACAGAATGCATTGTGTACTCACATTGAAGTAATAATAGTTGATGGCAGAGCTCATAATTTTCAACCCAAGATTTAGTGAATACCAATTTCAATTAACAATCATTTACACCCAAAAGCACAACAAAAACTAATAATTTCCAGAAATACACAAAGTCAGAGCACATAAACTCAAATTAAGTAACGGAGTAAAAAAAAATTGTTTTTGCCAATGACCCAGAATTCGAAAGAAAGTGACAAACATGAAAAATGGAATTCCAGAGGAAAAAGAAGGAAAATTTGATATGAATTGGAGGTTATGGTTTCTCTGGGTAGAACAAAAACAAGGTTTGTGAGTTCAATGAAAATAACATGTTTTTTTCTTACGAGATAATTAAAACTTATTAAAAAAATATTCCCTAAAAAGTATTTAAAAAGAAACCATTAAAAAGAAAATTAAGGTTGTTAAAAAAAAGGCTAACATTGAAAATTTAATGTCTCTCAATGAAAGAGAATGTGGTATACCCAACCTAAAAATCAAGGTAAAGAAAAACTACTCTTAAACATGAGTGATTGAATGTTCGATATCTATTCTAAATTAAGACGTATGAATGACAATGTTTATAATTGTTTTTGGGTATCAAATAATATGCATAAGAAGTTCAATTTTTCCGGATTTGGAAGAGAGAAATCTTGTTTGGAGAAGTATGGTTTTGGAAGAGGAACGAAGGAAGCGACATTTACCGGTTTTGAAAGAAAAAAGAAGGAAAAAAACGTTAGTTTTCTGTCTAAATTTAAAAATTAAATTTGATTTAAGGATAATTTTATCATTTTAATGTGTAACTATGAATACATCAAAAAACTCTTGAACCACAATGTTATTTCCTAAGTTAATGTAATTTATGAAAGAAAAAAACTTTTATAATTTTTTTTATATAAAAGTTTATGAATTTATTTAAAAACTTATTTATTTGTATAAACAACATAAGATAAAATATAATTCAATTCAATTTGGCGCATACTGTCCTCGTGTTTGGTATAAGAGAGTTAGAGACGAGAGAGATAGGGAGGAGAGAGTTAGAAGAGAAATTGTAAACTCATCCCACCCACTTTTTTTTTCTTCACTAGAGTGCCGAGAAAGGGATAGCACTTGTGTACTATAATGATATATACTATTGCACAATTAGAATGTGCCACGTGGCACATCCTTTAAAAATATATATCAAATAAAGCATTTATAAGGTAACATTGATAGGTGGCACACTCTAATTGGCCAATGATATATACCATTGGTACCTCAATGGTACACAAGTGGAATCCGCCGAGAAAGAGGAGAGAAGTGGGCTTAGTTTATCTTTTTCCAGAAATACCCATATGTTTCTTTATTAACTTGTGTTTTTCTTTTTTACAAGTTGTGGTTTTTATTATATTTTTTACACGTTTGGGTTGCTTGTTGTTCCAATGGTATTGCGTAATAAACTGTGATGCTTTGCAAGATTTTTTTATTTTCCCATCTCATATGATATATATTTGGATAAAAAAGGATATATTACAGTATTTCACTTCAGTTGTCATCATTATTTGCAATCGTTAATTGACATAATTTTTTTTTTTGGAATAAATTATTCTTTTTTATATAGTGGAATGTGAATTTCATTTTTTTATCGGTGGAATGTGAATTTTTTTTTGGGTAGATTTGGAATGTGAATTTATTTGACCTTAATAAAAAAAAATGACACATGTGTATATATATAGTATAAGTATATTTTTGTCATTTCAAAAATCAGACATACTTTTTCTCTCTTCTTTTTCTTACCAAACAATGCATTAAATCTACTCTACTTCTCACATATTTCTCTCTTCCCATACTCTCTCTTACCTATTTCTCTTCTTACTTTTTTTTTTTTTTTTTTTTTTTTTGTCAAGTAGCCTAGTGCCTAGATCACGCATATTAAATGTGGAGAAGTGGGGTGTCAGGGGTTCGAACATTTGCCCCTGCATAAATTATGCAATGTCCCTACCAACTGAGCTAAGTTCACGGGGACAAAAAATACACCTATTTACAATCAAACACATCCTAAAAGAAATACACCTATTTACAAAAATATAGTGAGAACCAAATTGATCTAATTTGTTGGAAAAAAACATGAAATTGATAGTATGAGATCCAAAGTTCCACGTTATTGACCAGGGCAAACCCTATGCTTGAGTGCGCCGTTGACTACGAAGTTAGATAAACCAAATTATAAGCTTGAGTGCATTCTGTAGTACATGAATACAACAATCCATTGCTCTATCTGATTGATTTGCACACTCTATTTCTTGTGTGTAGTATTTAATTGGGAAAACCAAAGAGTGCAAATGGCTTAGGTCCTGAAATGTTGCTTACATCAATAAATTTCTCTAATTTTAATTTTCGCTCGCATGTGGAAACACGTCTCACTTTGGTGATATTTCATTTCTTTTCATTCCTTCTATTTACAAAACTTGATCTTAATTGCGATTAGTTAGAAGTTCTCAATTCTTTAAAATTAAAACAGGGTAACATTTGTGTTACTGTAAAGCTTCCATCATGTACACATGCAATTTTTCTAAGCTTATGCCACATGCAATTTTTCAATATCATCTATTGATAGGTTGCACCCTTTTTACTGCACCTATAGATGCACATAATTAATAGTTCTATTCCTGTACACATGCTAATAATCATAAATGCTTGTAATTTATCTGCTCGTGTGTTTAGCTTACATAAATTAGTGGTATACTAATGATGAAAAAGCTACTAGTTATTTTGGTGCTGCTCTGGCCAGAAGATTGATTGGCCAAGACTTACGCCAGGTTGTCTTGAAATTCTGGTTTTTTGTTTAGGTGTATATGTTGTGCATAGTGGAATGATATGGACAAAGATGAGTTTAAAGTGAACAATTAAACCCAATTATTTTTTAAAAATGTTATTTGAAAACCATTTAGTTTTTTTTTAATCATTTAGTGGTTCAACTTCGTATTTATATATTGTATAGATATAATTTCGTTTTTTATTAGTTTTTAACTCTCTTCTCAAGTTAAATCAATAGGGATAAGTTGTCAAGTTTTAGTTGTTTAAATATCATTTATCTTGTTTTCTTTTGTTGGCAAAAGCAAATTGAAACAAATTGTTAGAGTGAAACACAACCAATTTGCAAGCTAATTAATATAATATCTTTTTAATAAAAAAATAAGTCTTCTTAATATTAATATTTATTTTGATAATTTATTTCGCTCTGTATATTATCAATTAGAAATATAATATTAGTACCAACAATGAATTGTTCCAAGTGATTAGTGATTTAGACCCTTTAAACAAGTGGTTAGGGATTTGACCTTTGACTCTGGCGTATGAAAAAAATTCAGTTGAAAAAGGAGAATCCAATTTGTTGAAGGCAATGCTAAATATGCATACTGAAACATCAATAGTAAATTTATTTAGACGTATCTTTTTTATCAATCACGTTAAAGTTGGTTGTTTAAGAGTTTGTCATTGGATTTGGAGATATGTTCTTAAATCTACTCTCACCAATTCATGATAAGAAATAAGTTAAAAAAAACATTGAATTAATGTATTTGTGTAACTCTGACCTAAGACTCGTTTGAATTTGGCCATATGTCCCTCTCGAACAATCTACCTATTTTTATCCGTACTCAAATATAACATTGCTTTAATGAACGACTCTAACTTTACAACACATTTTGTCTAATCTAAATCTCTTCAATATTGGAGAGGAGCTCTTGTCTAAAATATTGAACAAAAAGTTTCAAATCTAAAACATTCGATTATTATATATTTTAACCTTTTTTTCTTCAACCAAAACACATCTAGAAATGGGTTTTGATCAGGAGATCATAAGTTCAACATCCTCCTCTAAAAAAAATAACAATTAACTATTAATATTGACTGTTTAAAAAAAAGAAGAAAAAATACCAAACATATCCAAAATGGTCATTGAATTCAAGTCACATAAATGAACAAAAAAAACAAGAATGTTTTACTCTTTAAATAAATCCACACGAAAAATTAGTTGTTTGACTCGAATCAGTCGTGGTGCTTTATTAAACTACAAAGAATAAACAACTCAAAAATCCATTTGAAATAAACTGAAATAGACAAATATTTTTCTATAAAAAAATTATAGGCTGTTAAATTTTTCTATATTTCTCTTTAATGTATTTTGGAAGTTTTTATGAGGTGTTTATGCCGTTTGAATTATATAATCTGAATTGTATAGGACGCACGAGAAATCAAATAAGGTGGGAAAGGATGCCAAAATTATATTTGTAAATAGCATAATAGTTCATCTTTTGTTATCAATATAGGATATCAAGAGAGTTGGTCACTCTGAATGCTCCTTCAAAAAAAAAAGAGAGAGAAGTCTGAATGCTTAGCATGCACAGAAGAAAAAAATTGTAGGGATCTTAGAGTTAAAGCATTAATAAAATGTTTTTCTTCTTCCAAAACCTCAAAATAAAATTAATACATGTTGATTTTGTCTAATATGCAAAGTAAAACTGTATTTCGTTATGTATTGCGTACAAATCTGTTTTTTTTAAGGATGTTTTTCACCATTGAATAGATAAATCACAACATATTTCATTTCATCGAATGGTAGAAATCAACTTGTTCACAATGCAATACATATCTCATTTGAGTATGATAGAATTAAGTTAACTATAATAAATTAGTAACAACAAAAGAAAATAAAAATAAAATGGGGCCTGCTGTGTTGTTTATAGAATGTGTGAGAAGAAATGAATGATAAAAGAAAAGAGTAAAACATAATATTTTTTTGTTAATAGGGAAATAAAAGAGTTGTAAAAAATGTAACATGCTCTCAAATTACTATTTTTTTTTTTTAGGAATGCTCTCAAATTACTATTGTAAGCGTATAAAATTAGCATTCATCCATCAGAAATATAAATTATACCACACTATCGCTCGAAATGGGGGATTTAGTAGGACATTTATAATAGTTCCTTGCTTTATTTGGCATCAATTTTCTTATAATAACCATGTGACCAAGCATAAGTTCTACAGATGCTTGAAATGTAAGTCTCAATTTTCTCCAGAAATGTGGAGACTGAAGCAAACTAAACTTGTTTGACAAGAAGAAGAATACAACATTTATCCGGAATTTGAAAAAATGGTCTGGCTAAGCCATAAAAATGTCATACCTATGCATAAAAATAAATACATTTTATTTATGTACAATATACGGCTCTACCAAAATTTATACTAAAAGCTAGTGGACATACAAATCTGCACAATAATTCATCTATGAAATGTACTTCATGTATCACCCAAAAGTTCTAAAGCTTTGATGAGCATGTTTCAATTTTATGTAAATGGTACTCTTGTATTTTCAGTCTTTATTGGACTGAACAAAGTCTCTAATCATTTGCTTGGTATTCTGCATGAAGCGGGGAAAAAGCAGCATGATGAGCACATAAAAACTCTAACAACTATTGAGTTAAAAAGTTCATAATTTAATAAGAAAAAAAAAGATTAATGATAAAAAAAGTATTTAAATAATTACCACCAGTTCTTCGTGAAGCACAATAAATATTTTCTTCAGTCTCTTGTGTCTCTGCAATTCACATTGAGGCCAAATGATAAGAAAATAGGTACGGAATATAATGAGAATGTTACAATTTAGGTACCACTTGGAATACTTGAGAAAATAATTGAAAACAATATACAATATCCCAAACATTTGAATAAAAATTGATTAATAATTTGCTCAAACTCAACCAAAGTTGATGAGTTAAACTAAACAATTATCAGTTAATTAGTTTTTCTGATAAGATAAACCAGCTAATATGACTACACACTAGAGGATTAAATTTTTCGTATGCACCATCAATGTACATAAATTCATTGCTTTTACCAAATTATGGTAGAACTAATGGGAGGAACGCACAAATTATATAATCCTAAGTGAAAAATGTTAACAAGATTTTGTCTTGCTCACAGTGATTTGGAATGTATGTGAATTTTCAGTTTCTATTGATCAAAACATAAAGGTAACGGATAAGATAAATAAAAGGACCCCAAGTACAAATTGAGAAACTGTTGGCTGCAAAACAAATCAAGAATATAAAAAAATGACTTTTCAATATTTGAGCTCTACACAGTATATGATGAATACTACATCATGATGTAGTATTCACTGAATACTATTCAGTCTACATGCATGGGTGAAGACAAATAAAACATACCGCTCCACATCGCCTATAGGATTCCTTAACTTGTGCTGCAATGTCGGCATATCTATCCATATCCCCCTTGCTTTTAGCATATTCTAAATCATCACCTAGTTTCTGAAACTCAACCCTGCAAATGGGTGGGATGTTTGACAAAATATCAGATACATAATCAAAATACACACTTGAACTGAAAAGAAAAAAAACTTTTAATCATTAGACTATTTAACCTGTAATCCTCCAAAATCTTGTTCAGGGAGAGGTAACTCTCGTATTTATCCTGGTAATCCTGCACATATTCTTTATATCTAGCATTGCATGTAGAAAACATATATCAGAACTCAGAACAAACAAACGAAAAAGCAGTTAAGTCAAAAGAACCCTACCACCTCACTAACTACTACAACAATAATTACAAAAGAAAATAAAGAATAACTGCTTACTGGGAGAAAGTCGTTATAGGTCCCTTTAATTCAGGTTCCTCCTTTTCAAACTTCGAATAACAGCAACTATTTTCATCTGAGGAGGATTCTCTCTTCTTTTGGTCACCATTATTTCTATCTGCAAATACTGAATCCTTTCTTCCATCAGGCACCTCTTCACGTGAATTAGGTGTTTGTCTTTTACTTTCTTTCACAGGGTAAGAAACCATTCCACGTTTTGACTCTTGCTTAGACCCATTTGCAGGCACTCTTCTATTACTTTCACTGCGACCATCCAAATCAATATCATGGTTCACCCCAGATTCACTATTTCTAAATTTGGTACTCATTTCTGTCAATTTGTTTTGAGATCCAACGTCCACATTATCTGCATTCAAATGCTGCGAATGAGTCTGCATAACTCTAGAACGAGACTTTGTTGAATCTTCAAAATGATAATCAGCATTCTTTTTATTTGTGACTTCCAAATTGCTAGGAAAACCTGAACTTAACACCGAGGATGGCCTTCCAGAATCTAAAGTTGCTTTCGATGAAGATTTTACTTTATTGATGTTTGAATTCACATCCTCTGATGTGTTTGCTTTGTTTTCCATATGTTTAAACGAACCTTTTCGTTCAAATTGCTTTGCAGCAATGGTTTCATCTGGAGTGGACTCACGAAGTTCTCCCAACTCCAAGTCTGAAAGCTCTCTTTGAAGCGAGATGCCTCGCCCATTAACAGCAGGGGATTTGTTAAGACCAGTTCTGTTGTTATCCTTAGGTGATGTTCCCAAATGTGACTGCGTACTTTGTCGGCCTTCCTTTAACTTACCAACCATTTCACCTTGTTTTTGGTAATTAGAATCCATGGATAATAGTGATTGCTTACTTCCAATACTACCATCCCTGGAATTCCTGGGTACTTTTTTCTCGGTGGCATAAATATCTTCATTTTGACCATCTCTATGAGATTTATTTTCCTGTGCATAAGAAACTTCACGTGCACGGAAGTCCTTTCCAGAGTGTTTCCTGCTATGCCTTCTACCTTCAAGTTTATCTGATTTTTCTAATGGATAGGAAGGGTTTCCTAGAGGGCTTTGGTCAAAGGACCTTTGACCTGTTTGTGGTAAATCTGAACTAGATTTTCCAGGCAATGCTCGATTAAATCCTTTCTGGAAACCAAGATCGGAGTTTCCTTGTCTGTCAGCTCTATTCCCCACTTGTGTATTGGGGCCCTTACCAGTGTCTTCAGTAAATTCAAATGGAGAAAAATTTCTAGAGTTCCCAAACATTTGTACATCTGTACCTGGAGGATATGATTCACGAGTCAAGTTTCCTGCTTTCAACCTCTTTGTACCTTCAGATTTCTCATCAATGTTCCTCAATTCAGAACCCCTCTTATGTTTACCTTTAGATAGCCTATCAGACTGTTCGTTCCTAGAGCTATCTGTGACTTCACTTTCCCTTTCATCAAACAAACTCCCAATATAATTTTTGCGCTCCTGATGATAATCAGGTGAAGAAGGCTTCGTATCTTCTGCATACTTTCCAACTTTATTGGAAATGGTATCTGTAGTTAGCCCCATATTAGCTTCCTGTTCCGCAGGTGAGTCTTTTTCAATATCAACTGCATCAGATTCATTACCATCCTGCTTCTCATTAACCTCAATCTGCATAGATCTTCCATCAGGAGATTTTACAGGAATGGAGATCCTTTGATCAAAAGCTTCTGCTTTATGCTTTGGTTCTTTTTCATCATCACTCATAATATCTACATCCTCATCAGAACCCTCCAATGCCTCCTTGCTGCTGGAAGACGCATCGCTTTCACTGTCACTGCTACTCCCACTCCCTGATCCAGCAGGACTTCTACTTCTGCTCCTACTATGGCTTCCACTGTCGCTTCCACTGTCACTACTGTTGCTTTCACTATCACTATCACTTCCACTAGCACTGGAGCTGCCTGCCCTCCCTTCACTGTAATCAGAACCTTTTCGGTCACCAAATATATCAGGTGAAACATGTTGCGTGTCAATTTTTTCCAATGTGTTTGATGCTTCTTCCACTTTGGATTCTACTTGCACTGTTTCCTCCAAATTGTCGTTTGGAAGTTTGTCTTCAAAACCTCCCTGTGGAACTGATGTCTGATTATGAAACTCTTCATGGGCAGGTATTTGGTTATGATTTTCTTCAGGTGAACTGTACAAACATATTGAATTTAAAGAGAATGAGAGGAAGAGAGAATATATTACTAGATTTGATTTTTAAGAAACTGATGCAAAAGATACAAAGCCTGGTAGCTATTAACCTATTTATACAACTACTAAAGCTTGTATTGTGTCTGTAATCCATTCACTTAACAGAAACTTATAATCACTGTAACAAACAAAACAATGTTCTAGAAAAGCTTTAGAATAGTCCAGTAAGCACATAAACTATACACAATAAAAACAAAAAAGGACACCTTAAATAAATTATGGGTCCAAACAAGACACACTTGCGGTACTAGTATCCAGTGACAACGTTAAGTGAAAATAACAGATACCTTCCACTTTCAGTCTGAGGTTTCTTGAAGCTTTCCGAATCTACCGCTGGCTTTAAAATATACCTTCCAGGGGGCTGGAATGTTGCAATCTGATGTTCAAGATCAAATGAAAAATTAGATCACATATGTATCATAAAATAATATCCTCAAAACATTCCCAGCACTTACTCTTTTTATAATGGGCTCAAAATCCTTTATGGAACTTGGAAGTGATTCAATGACTGATTTCTCCAAGGCCTATAAACAAAGAAGAAAGCAGTTAGACAAATGCTATTAAATCTAAACTTAGAGATTGTAAAAACAAGTCTAAGAAGTAAGAATAACTATATATTTGACTTTATAGAGCACCTTATGAGACATTCCGTTAGGTTTATCTTTTAGGAGAGAAATTAAGAAGCTCTGCAAATCTGATGGTTTAGATCCATTATTTCCTTTGCCTCCTGGTTTGTTCCTCATGGCATTGCTTTCCCTGGTAGGGATTTCTTTCTCAGAGACAACATTGGTATCCTGCTTATCTGTCATTTCTGATGGCACAGCATCATCAAGGCTTTTAGAGATGTTTACAGCTCCCAGTGGAGATGAAGAAGGAGCAAAATGATCAGGTGAAGATGGAAGAGGAGAAGAACGTTTGCCCTTGGCAGTAGTGGTTGTTGACTTCAATCCAGGTCTATGCGAGGTTTTTGGGGGGCCTCCAACTATGAAAAAATTCCAGACAAATAAACTACATGAGCAGATGAGCTAACAAAGATTTATATGACGGATTTCAATACTTCTATGTAATGCCATCTTACTATTGATTTAAACTGTATTGGAAATTTTAATACCTTGAAGAGTGTCCACTTTCCTTTTCTTATTATTAAGTGCAGCTTCTCTCTTTGCAAATTTAGTCTTCCATGACGTAGCTAGAAAAGGGAAGCACAATGCACTACAGTTAGATAGTTCAAATATAAACATCATTAAACTAAAAGTGGAAGTCTTTGACAGAACAAAATAGAATGGTGATAAGATAACAATACCCAAACATCATCAAGATTTTTTTTTCCAAGTTTCATGGCCCGTTGACACAATAAATCAGCAACTTGAAATTACAAATTTAAAGACTAGGAAAAAATTAATTCATAAATACAATAAGCAAAACAAAAATTACCCTCCACAGCTGCCACTGCCTTCATCTGGCTCTTCGTGGACGGATTCCCAGGTTCCAAGACAATGGCTCTATCATGAGAACGTAGTAAATGATTAATTGGACAAAAAATGGGAGGAGATATCCATACATCAAGTACTATTGCCAGTATGGAAAGTAATGTCAGAAAGAAAGAAAAATATCATTGAGTTCAGTAAAAACTAAGCAGCCTATTTAGACTTTTAGCACTATAAATTGAACTTTTCTGAACCAAATTTTTTCTACAGGCCAAATGGCTGATTACAACTTCATCAATAGTCAGTTCACTTTTCAAACACTGAAGTACAGTAGAGCAAATGGCTGATTGCAACATTACATTGTAGAAAATTGATAGAACAGTACAGTAGAGCAGAGGTAACAACGATGGAATTTAATATTGAAGGTTACTCCTATCCTTCGGTCGGAACTATAAATCAAGAAGATTGCAGAACCAAATGAATGTCAAGGACAAATCATCTCTAAACTTAAAGGATCCGAGAATCCCGGCCCTTCCATCCACTCCACTCCCAAAATCAGTCTACACCCAAAAATTGCTAATCCTATTATTTTTATTCTGCCATTTCCTTCCCTTGTCCTTAATACTGTTTGAGCCCCCACCACTAATCAATTCCGTCAGAAACTCCAACTAACTAAGTGCTAGGACAGCTGTCAACTGCTGGGTTGTTAATAACAGAAACTGACCCCAGCCATATTCCCCAATAATCACCCCTATTTCGCCTAGTATACACCTTTTTTATGGGGGTCTGTTAACAGAAATTCATAATTCTTCTCAATCAATATAAATCCAGCAACCTAAATACAAGTAATCTAACACAGGATACTTTTATTAAATAATTAAAAATGTGAGGAAATGTCCTGAGCAAAATAGAAATCCTTCGTGATCATAGAAAAGAGAAGTGTTTCAAACATTACCACTGTCAAGACTATAAAACTAAGCTTCAAAATACCCTAGCAGTTGATTGAAATTTATATACATGCTCATGCATATATTGATTGTTTTTTATTACTGAAACCCTAAAAATTTATAAATACGAGTGTGATACTTTGATAGACTTCCACTAGTTACCATCTAAAAAATATATTCAGATAACTATCACCAAATATATCATGTTTACAAAATTTATTGTGTTTTCCTTAACACATGCCAGATGCATAAATTAACAAGAAAACTGAAAGAGACCAATAAATTCACAAGTTGAAGACAGGGTTTTCAAAGAGCATAGTGCGAAAAAATTGAGTGTATGACAATAAGTAAGGAGTGTGAGACAATACTTGCGTGACTTGAGCTTGTGTTCAGCTTCCTCTGACCGCATTTTGACGCGATTCTTAGTTGACTCGTCCAAGATACGTTGTACATTCACTTTGCGCCAGGCACACCCAGATTCAACAAGCAAGCCATTTCCATCTACACCACTTTGGCGCTGTTCATAAATATCACATAGATCACCATCCCTTGACCATGTAAATCTGAACTCCTTCCCACCAACGTCGATAATCTGGTACAAAGAAAAAACAACAGGCCTTTCAAACTAAATAAAAAATTTCATACAAAAAGGCAAACACACCAAAATGAAAGACGGTAGATCAGGACTAAACTGCAATGGTAATCTTATATTAATCTCGAATAAAAAAAGTTCGTAAATTTTATGGAAAACTATCAAATTAGGTACACCATTCAATGGTTAGTTTATATTCATATTGTCATTAAGATAATACTATAAGTATTTTAATCTAGATTCAGGTTCACTGTGAACCATGTATTTGGCCGCATATCCATCGCTGAACTGAAATCCATAATATGCACGTGTGGTGAATATATTAATATTACTCCTCTTTTGGAGCCACCAACCTCCTGCCACGTGCGATAAAGAGATGGGCGAGCCCATCATAAGCAACTTATCTCGCATTTACATGTTAATCGCATGTTTGGATACACGATATGGAGTGTCCAAAATGGGTTTTTTCTTATCACACATGATTTTGGTAAAACTTAATATTGGGTTTTTTATATTATACCTGACCCATTCTTACAAAACTGGTTTGTAAGGTGAAGGGTACCACTCTTTATAAACTATTTTCAGGCTTTATCTCTTTTCAATGGGTGACTTGAGTTTTCCCCAATATACCCCTCACGCCCTCTTTATATTCTTGTTAGTTTGCCACCAAACCTCGATTCAACGAGAATCGATTAAAAATTACTTTTGCAATTTACATCAACTTAAAAAAATTACTCTTAAGTTTTACATCAAATTTGTTTTTCGAAAGAAAAAATTAAACCATAATCACTTCAATTCAAACTAATTTAATAAACAAATCAATTTTACAAAGTCAAGTTGATTCAGAACCACATTTGGTAAAAACTCACCCAAATAAAGTCTAATTCCACAACTCGAATCTACGAAACAGTCTTAACTCCACAACTCCAACCCATGACCTATGACCATGAGTAACTAAAAATATTTAAAACAATAGTCACTTCACTTCAAACTAATTTTTAAACAAATCAAGCCGATTCAGAATCACATTCAGCCAAAAATCGTCCTAATAAAATCTAACTCCACGACTCGAACCTATGAAACATTCCAACTCCACAACTCCAACCTTTGACCTATGACCATAAATATAGTCGGGCAATGGCAACTCCCAACACTTGTACCAAGACTATTACTCGTCAAAATGATTCTTTTCCCCCTAAAACAATAATCGAATAAACTCAAATGGAAAGGGATGATAAGTCATAACCTAACAAGAGCATAACTAGAAACAAAAATCAACAAATAACAAATTAGCATCTAATGATCAAGTGATTGAACTCAAACGGTTAATAAAATCAACCGTTCGTGAGAACCAAAGTTTGAATTCTGACTGAAACAATCATTGACAAGACAACTCCAGATTACTAGGGCTCCCTTCTATCTGAAACTTTAGCATTTGATTACACTAACTATGCTTCAAAATACAAATGCAGTAATCAAATCAAACAAAAAAACCAATCAACAATTCAAAACTAGTAAGAACAAGAATAATCATACATTTCCATTAGGATTATTCGGGTTAGGATCAAATTTCATACGGGGAGTAACACCCTGTGCTTCCACGCGCTTGATCTCTTCAATAAGGTCAGGTGCAAGCCTAATGATCATAGAGAATGCGGGAGGATTGGTTCCAGAGACAAGGTCGAATGTTTCCTCCACCGCCGGCGGTGTTTTCTTGGCGGAGCCACCGAGGGAGAGACGGGAATTGGCGGAGGAAAGTGGACGGTGAGGCGGCGGTGGAGGGAATGAGTTGTGGAGACGCTTTGGACCGCCGCCGCGGCCCAGTTTGGAAGAAGGTCCGCCGTACATGTTTCCGACTCCGACCCGACGATGATGATGATTATTATATGATGAAAATGAAAAATGAAATAAAAATGTAACCTATATTACTTTATCGTATTTTTCTATACTATGGTTATATTTTTTATAATTCACTTTCTCTCACATTGCAATGATATCCCTCAATTTTTTGTTTATTAGATTTGTATTTATGTTTGTGTGCTTTTTGTAACATATAAGTTTTGTGTTGTGTGTTTTGATTATTTAAAAATTAATTTTATAAAGTCTTGTTTGTAAAAATGAAATTAATTTTTTTAATATGTTAACTTTCCGATTTTTTGAGGAAATAATGGTGGTTAAATGAGGAAATATGTATGACTAACGGCTGAGGCACGCGAATGAGGAAATATGTCTGGCTAACGACTGAGGCGCGCATATGATATAGTTTATAGCGGATCTTATTTTTTTAATAGATGAAATTAATACTATTTTTGGATGGTTTCAATCATGTTATTATTGAATCGAATTCGAACGAGGTTATATCTTATATCTAGTGGGTGTCTTGCGACTAGGTCTTCTTTTTTTTTGCTAGACAAGGAGCGAGGTCATGCATCAAGAGGAAACCCCGACATCCCAACTAGGTTGGCACCCCGGGAAACCTCCATCCTATGCCGCCAAACTCTAAAATTTAATTTTAAAAAGTAAAAAATATATACAAGAAGAGGGGGACTAGGCCAAAACCCTAGAAGAAAATAAACAAAAAAAAAACTAGTGCAGACTACAGTGAACTAAGGAAACCTGTAGTTAGGCAAGCCAACTATATCACAAATGAAATCCAGATGCAACTTCGTCGGAAGCGTATCTAACCAAACAGAACCCTTAATGGTGTGACCCATATTCACTAACGTGTCAGCACAATAATTACCTTCGCAAAAAAAAAAGGGAAGAAATAATCTGAATTCCAAGGCTACGGGCGTTATGCCATCTGTTTCGAAGCAAAAATGGGATTAAGGAAGGGTTCAAAAAAAATCAGCAAGGCACTAGTTGAGTCACTCTCCAACCAAACATTTTGCCACTCGTGAAGAGTTGGATGTTCCATAGTTAAGATGAATGCAGGAACTTCATAATGGAACACCGAAGCAACACCAATGTTACAAGAGAACGCATCAAGAAAAAAGCCACGAGAGTCTCGAAAGAGCCCCCCACAGGCCGCATAACCAGTAAGCACGGAACCATCAATGTTGACTTTCAACCAAGGAGATGAGGGAGCCTTCCACAACACCGGAATGATTTCTTTGACGGTACGGCAATGAGCAGAAACCGCAAAAGAATCAAGAAACTCTGAATCATATGGCAATCATTTCCCAACCTAGGCCTTACCAGACGTAGCCACCAAGGAATGGATACGCACTTTTGTCGAGTGAATGGTAGCTGAATTCGAAGAAAACCGAATAATGTTTCGATAGAGCCAAATAGCATGAATCGTATGAATGACTGCGACAAGGTCATTCACCTTCATTATTATTGATATTAACATGATGTTTTGCTCGTGGATTCTTCCAAGATTTTTCATGTTTGTTAGGGGGAAAATCAAATGTTACTAGTTTAAATTTTGACGTGGTTTCTGCATTTTTTTATAGGAGTGTTATATACACTCTTTTTTTAACGCTATCTCTGATACTCACTCTAACACTCACGGGAGTCTCACCTCAACAAGAGAGTGCTAGAGAGATTGTTAAAAAATTAGTGTTCATGGCATTTTTTTTATGATGCTTGTTTAGATGATAGAACAAATTATCTTATTCTAAGAAGATGTGAGTTATTTCTATATGTTATTTTGGGTCTTTTCTTTTTTGTCCTCAAAATGTAAAAAAGACTATATCGCAAATAAAAAATAATAATTTAGGCCTACCATGCATCTATGATACCTTTTATCGCTTTTGTTATTATACTATATTTTACTAGTGAAAAAACTGACATTAACGTAACAAATAAGTTTGGATAAGTAACAGGTCAAATCTAAGTCTTGAGTTTTTTCATTATGTCAGAGTTTAGTCTTGTAAAGTCTATCTCATCTAGCATACTTCCACCTTTAATTTAAGTGTGGTAAGTTTTTTTCAATGACATTCAAACTTAAGTATTCTTAATAGATTAATCTCTGTAACCAAAAAATATAGATTTATCTTTTACCTAAGACTCATTAATGACTTAAATCCATTATTTAATTCTTTTCTTTGACTCGTTGACCATTTGATTAAGGAACGAACATGTTTGTTTATTCTAAAAGTATGTAAATGTTTTTTTTACGAGATGTAAATGTTATTATTGTTGACTAAAAAAGTATGTAAATATCATAATGTGATATTCCTATTCTATTACATGCTACAAAAATTAAGATTTTGAAAATATTGAATAAAAATATTTTTTTCCTCATTTGTTGATCTTCTTGGAATGAACCAATCATATATTTTTCTTTTTCTTTTTCTCATGATCGTTGTAATTATCTTTCTGTCACGTGCTAGAGGATACATAGTCACTTAAAAAACGTGGGACTGAATCCTAGTGTGTTAGGATATTGGGAAGATTCTTTTTTTGTCACAAGGATACTGGAAAGTTAGGAAATATAAGAAATTAGATCATCATTATTATGTTGATATTTTATTTACTGCTTTTAAGAAGTGAATATTTGCTTTCAATTGATTTCAATTCCATTCAGACAATTTGCTTTCAAAATACATACCCCTAATTTTGGTGAAGCGGAAACTAGTTTTTGAAAACTTTTCGTGGATTACGCGTATTGGAATTAACAAATAATTTTTTTTTAGTGTTATCAATGTGAATCTAAGTTTTGGAAATAGAACTCAAATAAAATGGTAAGACATACACTGGTCACTATTATAAGCAAAAATCAACATTTTGGATTCATTTAATTATTGATGTATATGGTATTTATTATAGACCACATACATCATTTAATGAATGAATCTAAAATGTTGATTTTTGCTTATAATAGTGACCGGAGAGTGTATATTAATTTCATTCAAAAAGAGAATGAATGTTAAAATAAATGTTCAAAAGAGAATGTTGTTAACATTTCCCACCTATAAAAATATTGGTAAAAATGATTGCAAAGCATAGAAAATTAGGATTATGAGAAATGGCGAGTATGCATAGAATTAATTGATTAAGAAAATCAACCAATTGATTATTTATTTTTTGGTCAGTAGTCTAGTGGTTAGAATTCACCTTTTTCAATGTAAATAAGTAGGGTGTCCGGGGTTCGAACCCCGGACCCTGCATACAATAATGTATGTTCCTATCAACTGAGCTATACTCACGGGGACAACCAATTAATTATTTATTTGCTAAGTTAATGAAATGATTTAGAGGAATTATTCAGCCAATACTCTAATTCAAAAACTAGCTTTTTGGTCTTTATGTTGAGTTTTGATCCCCCACATAAGAGTAAGATCCTTTCTATCTAGACTTATCCCTTATTCTAAAAAGCTTATTATGTCTCATTACATGTAAACCTAATCTTTTTCCACTAATTACCTGTCATTAAATGTTAATCCTTTAACCCTAAACTCTTTTTTCCCTCCCAAATTGCTATAACTAATGGAGGTTAACATGATAATAAGGTTGACTATTTATACTCTATCGGCTCCCCCACACCATTACTCCATTGCATTAAAAGCTATGTCACCTATTTAAATTGAATTTGAAATTTCTCTTTCAAACTACCTTCGATTGCCCACGTAAATCAAACCTTCCCATGCAATACATATATAATCTCACGAGCAATTATCAGGCTTCACTACACACACCCACCCTTTCCTTTTTCCTGCCCTAAATGAGATTTTGAATATCAAATTCTTATGTACAACTCTAAACAACCTTAAAATTCCATCATTAATTAGTTAACATCGTAAATGGCAAAAAAAAAAAAATTTTTGTTTATTTTCCTATAATGAACTGGGCGGCTGACTAGCCTTAAGAGGCTAAAAAATTAACTTTGGATCAGATAAAGCATCAAGCCAGAGTTTTCAATTTTGTTATCTTCTCATTCATCTCCTTTCTCATTTCTTCTCTGTTGATTCATCCACGCAGAATTTGTTTGTGTTTTCTAGGCTTCATCTTTTTCTTTACTAATGCCTTCCAGTTTTGATTCATTTCTAATCTATATATATTATATATATTTGAGGGTTTTTTCTCAAATTTATTTATTGAAGTATTTCTCTCTAACGTCTTTCCTTGACACTTGGCAAATTGTAAACCAAACTAAGCAATATCATGCATTTGACATTTAATGTTATAATCTCATTTTTATTTTCATACTAGTTTGAGACCCATGCATGCACAGGAAATGTTTTACTGAAACAACTATTTTCTATATTCTAAGTAATATAAATGTTTAAATGAAAATATGCATTGTAAAATATACACAAATTGTTTAGTAAAAATGTGAATTAAAATTAAAACAGTCATATTTATTTTTTGGAAAAAAACTTAGATGTATTTCATTGGTTGTTATTTATATGGTTCTTAACCTAAAATACAACTTTTGTGATAATTATAACTGACTAGACGTTTGACCCGTATCGCACAGGTTCATTAAAAATAAAAAAGAATATAGTTGAGATATAATATTGATATCAAAATCTCTTCAATCTATCCTTGTAAAACATAGATTATCACATTGTTCTCAATGTTGTCCACTCGTTAACTAATTTGAATGTCTAAAAGAATGAGCCTTATAATATTATAGCTAGTTAAATTCAAAATGGAAAAACTACAGACTTAATTTCTTAGATAAAAAAAAAAATCACGATACTATTTTTTTTGACCATATTAGCATCCTAGTTTTGATGAAGGAAATCTACAAAGTTGCCAAAAAGATGAAGTAGTTAAGTATATATATCACATATAAACTTGCAAAGGTATAACAAAGAATTGTTAGTAAGTGAAACAATATTTCAAAGGTATACTCTACCAACAAATATAACAATGGTCCAAAATAGAATTACAAAAATGAATTGAAACTCACGCCTATCATTATGAGGTGCCAATAACACTATTATTACTCCTATAAAATGAAAACACACCAGCTGCAAAATTCCAAAGTATTAGAGTAACAGACAATGAATGTGATAAAATTTTAACCAACTTTTCTGCTGAACCAATAGATTTCTGCCTGCAGAATTTTCGATCAAATCAACTTGCCTTCAGAAACAAAGGAGCTATACAACAAATTACTACACTCGTGTGTTAGAAGTAGCAACAAAAATCTCCTACAACAGCAGCCTCGGACATACTGACTGTAATGGAATACTTCCCAACTGCCTACTTAGATCCAACTAAGAGACAATGAAAGGTATCATCTATTGCAAATGAAGTCTTACATTTAAAAATTTAAGTCAGCATTGAAAATAAAAATTTAAGGCATAGTTGGAGATAAACTACACATTTACTTGGCCTTGTTTCCTTATATATCTGCACAACAAAACATTATTATCAGTGCATATCATGCACCATGCACGTAAATATGATTTTGTGATCAGTTTTGAATTCTGAATGACCTTACATGTTTTCCAGTTTTTGTTTAATATGTTTTGTTGCCAAAAGAAATTCAGATAAGGCATCCTTTACATATTTTTTTTATATAATTTGATTAGCATAGTAGCTACTCATCATAAATGATTTGAAAATTATTTGGCACATCAAGAACATCGATTATGTCAAGTCCATAGAAGAAACATAAAGCAATACTAAAACTGATTGTTGTGTTAACTTTTCTTTCCACAATGGGTGTAAATTACGCATGGTCATCAAAAAGGTCAAAAAAAAAGAAGAAGATTGAAAGCTACTGCTACACTGATCATAGATAATAATTGAAGCACCTGACCTTTAGTTGCTTCATATGCTCATGACATGGTGTCAGATATAATACGCGTTAGAGAAATGCTAGGAACACTCTCTTTCTAGCACTCTCTCTAACACTCACTCTCTTATTGGATGAAACTCATGTGGGTCTCACCACTTTATGTGGGATCCATTTCCAATGTGTGGTACCCACATGGATTTCATCCAATAAGAGAGTGAGTGTTAAAGAGAGTGTTACAAAGAGAGTGTCCATAGCACTCCTCATACGCGTTAAACTACTCTGGTATAATGATGTTTCACAAAGCCTTGCAGTCTGTGCTATTAAGCTCCGTGTTAAGCATTGGTTCGAACACCTATGATGAAATATATAGCTTATCAAAGATAAATAAACTTCAAAATTGGAAAATATTTCAATTGACATTGAAAATCAATGAAGTATGATATACAATAAGAGTCAAAAAAGAATAAGAATACTACTATAGGACTGCAACATATATAACTTTTAGAAGAGAAAATAAAATGGCTGAAAAATTTGTACAATATAATCAGTAACAACAGGGATTTCAAACAACACTATGCCACCATGTTTTGAAATTTCTATATTAAATTTGAAAAGAAACACTATTGTATAAACAGAACTGGTAAACAAAAATCAAAATTATCGAAAAAGCAAACATGTAAGCACGCCAAAGTTATGAAATGGAATTAGAATTTCATGGCATTAACAAAATGGAAAAGAGTTAAACCAAAGCACAATTTAAAAACATCAGTGGTGAATAAATGAAGAAGCACTCAATGACAAATGCATATTTACTTAAGGTCTTAAGGACATATTTTAAAACAACTAAATTTTTCATCTAAAATAGTCCGTAAGCATCTAAGATTACAAAATAATGATGACTATTGTATTTAATGCATGCAGAACATAAATCAAAAACTAAAGATGATAACACTATTGAAGAATGAAGAATACATTGGAATTTAACCGAAAACAGTGAGATGACAAAACACGTGGCCTGAATTAGTGTTAACAAAAGTAGTACAATTGCTGGTAAATCAATGAGATTACAGAACATGTGGCTTGAATCATAGTCAGCAAATGTAGTACAATTGCAGCTAAAAAAAATGTTATCTACCAAGGAGTGTTGAAGTAATCATGTATGAAGATTGCCTTATATTTATGAGAAGGGTCCCCATAGACGCCATTCAATTTTCTGCAAAGTGAAAGTTAGAATAAAACATTAAGATATGTTGAATGTAATAAACAATATCCAACACCATTAAGATATTTTGATGCAACTTTTATTTGAAGCAGGGAAGAGAGATAGTAATTCTTTATAGAGCAGTATGTTGAAACAAAGGGTGTTTCACAAGTCACCTATTGAGTTTTGACAATAACAAGGTATTAAAAATAATCAATTGGATATGCTAAATAATTTGTTTAAGTGTACAGGATCCATAATTAAAGTACTATTCATAAAGATTTTGATTGAACAAGTTCAAGAGCAAAGGAATTTATTTGAAGCTAAAAGCATATGGAAGAATGAGTCTGAAGAACTGCGTCTGAAGAATGCGTCTGAAGAAACGAGTCTGAAGAAGAGCTCCTGAAGACACGTCATCAGAAGCAAGATCATCAGAAGCACTGGTCATCAGAAGCACATCTCACCAGAAGCTACTTCACTAGAGTTGACAAAGGACATTGTACGAAGTGTACGGCCATGAACTCTGCAACCACCATCTCTGCAACCATCTCTGCAATCTTTGTCTCTACAACAAGACAAAGATAACAGTAACATTGCTGCAGAAGTTGTTCCTTTTGTTCTGGAATGGATTTGAATTAAGTTCTTCATAGGACAACTATCAAATCAGGCAAAAGATCAAGGGTGAAGAATCAAAGCTTCAAATCAAGACAAGTTGATGTAACGGCTAAATTCTCAACGTCTCTCAACTCCTCTATAAATAGGGATGAAGACTTAGAGAACAAGTGCTAGACAATATACACGCATACAAGGCCAATACTCTGTGCAAAACGTCGAAAACAAACATCAACAACTTAGAGAATTCTTTCAATCGTTTTTATCTTAAAATTCCTAAGTGTCTAGAAAAACAGAGTCTGTTCTGTTTCGTATTGTATTGTGAATATCTCTGATTGTATATCAAGTATTCAAAACCTTATTCAATTCTTTGTAATTGCTAAGTTAAGTCTCTTTCAGTTGTGATTGAGCAAAGGAAGTCTCTTGGAGTTGTCCTTGAGCATAGAAGTCTCTTTC
>Ga0228710_1002035_pt1 | contig 31353 bp, 20 predicted proteins | sample MedpolnodulmetaG_FD_177995 | JGI IMG/M metagenome (GOLD analysis project Ga0228710, IMG submission 177995) | Root nodule microbial communities from Medicago polymorpha collected in Santa Monica, California, United States - pink nodules | ecosystem: Host-associated > Plants > Roots > Nodule...
AACAAATCAAACGTCAATTTCAACCCCGAACTACGAGGTTTTGATCCCTCACGGGTACGTAGGCAAAGGACACTCGTCCTTCCAAATCAATAAAACACATAGATAAATAGGTCTTTTTTTCCTTTTATCATTTCAAACTTTTTTTCATCTTTACCACTTTAATTCCGTTTTTCTAAACAAGCAAGTTTATAGCACAATTAATTAAATAAAACCAAGAGGTTCCCGTAGAGTACTACGGACGTAAAGGGTGCTAACACCTTCCCTTTATGTAACTAACCCCCGAACCCTGAATCTTTTCAAAGGGGTGTTTTGAACTTTTTTCCCCTTTTTTTCTTAAAAATTAAATGTTCAGTCGTGAAACAAATTAACGAGTCAAAAGCTAGTCAAATAGCCTTGACCTCCGAAAAATGACGCGACAATTAGGAATAAAACTGCTCCTTTGAAGGTGTCTTTGTTTATCTGTCAACTTTTAAACAATTGAATTCCAACAAAGACTAATTTGGCTAGAAGCGGTAATGTTTTTTATACTTAACTTTTGTGTTCATGTGAGTGTGGGAAAAGAGATACGGTTAATCATTTGCTTTTTTAGTGTGATTTTTCGGGGTTGTTTGGTAGAGCTTTTTATGTGTTTTACCTGTCATTCTAGCCGATCATGCTCTACAATTTGATGATTCTTATTTGTTTCCTAAAAAGGTATGGTCTAATTTAAAACAGATTTGATTGGCTTATATTTGGATTATTTAAAACATGAGAAATTCTATGATTTTTAGTCACAAAAAATGACGGTTCTTCATTTAATTCATAAAGTAAAAGTCAACACCTACCGGTGGTTAAAGACTATGATGTTTGTTTCATTTACACTCTGTTTGTTTGAAGAGAAACAAGAAAGAGAGATATAGAGAAGAGATGGTGACTTTCTCTTGTTTCGAAAGAAGAGAAATACGGAAGAGAGATTGCAAGATTGTGGAACCTACCACTTTTTGTTTTCTCCACATAATAGCGAAGAAAGGGGAGAGTAGGGGTGGCAAAAATACTCATGCCCACGGGTACCCGTGGGTAAAATTCGTCACGGGCACAGGTAGCTAAACGGGTATTTGACTACCCATTATTATATGGATACGGACACGAATTTGATTGTACTCATACCCACGGGTACCCATACCCGATAATAAATTAAGTAAATTACTAAAATATCCTTATATATCTTAACTTATTACTTAAAGTTGTTACATTATTGAAGGAAATTTTAGCGCCCACCTAATATTCCTCATTTATAACCTTTTTTTATTTTTTATTTTTTTAACAGGGAGTGATCCCCCCTTTATGCGCTCCTCGGGGGATCTCGACCGGAGGCTCCGTAAGGAGCATGTTACTTGCTACATACTAAGAATCTCTCCTAACGGGAAGTAAGCGGGAGTGAGGAAACCGGGGGGGGACCAATGGGAGCAATAGTTTTGTGTAGCGCCCAACACTTCATCTTATTAAGTCACCCACTTCATTCACATCATAAAATATATCCTATGTATTACGTAAGAATCATGAATTTTCTATGGATTATGTATGATTTATGAAATTTTGAATTAATTATGTATGGATGTTTAAAAGTTGAAGTTTTTGATAATTAAAAATAGGGCAAATTACATTCATCTCCCCTGAGGTTTCTTTAAACGACACACATACCCCCTCTAGTTCTAAAAAAACACTCGCATCCCCTCTAAACTAACTCTGTTAACCTAAAACGTTTGATAGTTTCTTTGTTAACAACTGTGCTATATTTCATTACAACAAAACTCCACTACAATAAAATCGATGACAGAGAGTAGTAGTAGTAATATTGATGATGTTAATGATGCTGGTGAATGAAGTAATTTTATTGATTCAATTGTACTTGAAATTGAAAATGACGAGAAATCAGAGTAAGTGGTGAATAGTTTCAGAGTTTCATTGAAGAAAGAATTTGGAGTAATAGTGTATTTGGGGCCAGTAAATCAATTTCCAGCAAACACACAAAAAACGATGAGTTAAGTTTGTTTCAGATTTTCCATTATAACTCCTTTATTTGGTTTGTTTTTGTGTGATTTTTTTTCCTGTTTGTACATTAATCAGTTTTCAAACATTAATTATTCCCTGCAATGTATGAAAGGAAATTGTAGTTTTGTTTTTGTGTTGCAAGAAAGATTAATTATCATTCACTAGTTTGTTTTTTCTATTTCTCTAGCATGATGAATCCGAAGATTTAGTTTGTGGTGTATGTTGATTAATGAATTGTTTGCTAGTTTCATGGCTTTAATTGATTTATTTACAATCAAATCGTTCTTCCCCATTGTGTAATTTTTCTGAATTGGCCACAGGTAAGGCACCAATTTTTTATGCAAGGAGTTGTCATGGTCAAAGACATCATTGCTGACACAAGCTTCCATTAAAAGAGAAGTTAACTGACTACTAACGGTGTTAACATACAAGGGAGGAATATGTTAATTAAAGAAACAAATAAGGGAGGTCAATGTTTATTTTGAAACTAGAGGGGGTGTATGTGTTGTTTAAAGAAACTTCAAGGGAGGTGAATGTAATTTTCCCTTAAAAATAAGTTACTCCCTCCGTCCCGCAATAGATGACCCATTTGAAAATGCGTAATTTTGACCTAACTTACTTTGATCATATTTTTCTACTAACATATAAAGATAAATAATTTCATATAAGATGTCGTTGGATTTGTCTCGATGAGTATTTTCAAAATATCAAATTTTCATATTTTTTCTAATATATCATTCAAGATATTTAAGCTCAAAATTATACATTGGCATGCGTAATGAGGTCAACTGTGTCAAGTATTAAGGGACGGAGGAAGTATTATTTATATTGATGAAACTCTTTCATTACTCTTTTATTAGTCATTTTTTATGCATTTTTATGTGAAAATCATTGTAATTCCGGGAGCTGAAAGCAAAGAAAGGGAAGTATCCAAGTGTTCAGGAAAAGTACCATCGGGCGCCGAACTGAAGCATTTGGGCGCCGATTTGGAGCTGAAAAGAATCAGAGGAGCAGTTTGATTCTTAAAAAATTTGGCCCCGAATTAGACCATTCGGGCCCCGATTTTGACAAACTGGGGACACGCTTTTGGTGCATTCGGGCATCAATTTTAAGGGCTCAGGGGCCGATTTTGAGTGGCTTATATATAGAAAAGTGTGTTTTTGACATAAGGGTGAACGATTTTAGAGAGAAAAGGCATATTTTGGAGCGGAGGCTTTGTAGATCAGTTGGGCAACCATCAAAACTCATAGTCAATCATCCAATACTCGTATGAATCCTTGTTTTTATGTTAGTTATCTTGTACTTTAACTATGAGTAACTAATCTCTTTGTGGTTGAGACTTAGATGAATCTGATGTAATCCTATGGGAACCCTAATTTGTTGAACTCCTTTGAATATCAATGAAAGTCTAGTTTTAATTCATATTACCTTTTGTTTAATGCTTTTTGTATGTTCATTATATTGACTACTAACCCTATCATTTTTGAATATGCAAACTAATCTTAGAGATTGAATGACCACTAACCTTGGCTTTTGAACTATGATCTAAGTAATATGTTTAACCTAAGTAATCAAGCTAGAGATAGATCATTATTAGGTTATGACTAATGGATTAACGGACTATTAAAACCTCCAAGGATTTCGAATTCGCTTAAGAGATTAAGGGGTTGTCACTTGCGGGGAGAATTCTAGGTCAAGAGATTGGGTAGAGTTACTTTGTTAATCTGTCGTTGAATTAGATAATCATTGCTTGAATTAGGAGTGCAAATTACCATAAGAGAACTTCGGGGGATTCGAAGGTCTTAACCATACTTCTCTCTAATTTTCTAAAACCAATCTTTATTGTTTTTATTCCATTTAATTTATAAAAAACCAATCCAACTGCCAAGGGCAAACTATAAATTTAATACATCCTTTTTGATAAAGAAATTGTTGAGTAGAAGTTAACAACGGTCCTCGTGGATACGAATTTATTTATTACTTCGATAGTTTTGGTTCACTTGCCAAAAGTCTATCAAGTTTTTGACGCCGCTGTCGGGGACACGATTTTATACCCATGTATTAGACCATGAGAAACTCTTTTGGCAAGTGATGAAACTCCCCAGTATTATTTATACCAAAAAAGATATAAATTCAAAAATCTATGAGTACCCATGAATACCCATGGATACCTCAATACCCGCGGGTACCCGCATAGTGGGTATCCACGAAGATACAGGACAGACACGGGTATTATATTTATCCAACGGGGCGGAGATAGATATCGTAGGGGAGAGAAGTGGCTTATTTTCCCTTGTATTGAAATCTTTTATTCTTTTATGCCATTTTCACTATGTTATTCCATTTTCACACTTGTTATTAACTAATGAGTTTTCAAATTGCAACAATGACTCTTGAGTGTGAAGAAGAAAACACAGGTTGCTGGTGGACGAACAATAAGGAAATAAAATAAGAAAAGCTTTATTGACGCTGTAGATGATGATGGAAAATAGATCTTGAATGATGTTTTAATTTTTCTTATCAAGCAATGAGGTGGTGAATCGGTGATGTAGTAGAACCATGGGAGTGGAAGATAAAGATATATGAAGATAATTAGCCTTCTTTTACAAAATTTATTCCTACGGTCTTTTCTTTTTTTTTATTCCTCCTACCCCCATTTCTTAGTCCGTTCTTATTATAAAAAATATGTTCTAGTTTTTTTTTTGGCTAAAATTAAAAATTTAATAACAATCTACATCAATTTAAATTGAAAATTGATTTTATTTATTAGTAGTAAATTAATTTTGATTGAAGGTTTTTTTAATAAGGGGCATTTTGGTACTTCTAAAAATAATCAACATTTCTCTCTTCTCTATTTCTTTTATCTTTCTCTTATACCAATCAATCAATCAAATCAACTCTATTTCTCTCTTTTCACACTCTCTCACCTAATTCTCTCTTTACACTTTCTTCTTGCAACCAAACACACCATTATTGCTGTGCATGTTTGGTGACATAATCATGATGTGTGTATCAGTTATGTTACATCTTGAATTTGATGTTTTTGTTTGTTGTAGGTGTATTTGCATTTTTGTGTTCTCAATTATGTTTTTAGACACATTGTATGCTTGAAAATCTTTCTTTTAATATATTTATTTCTTTTGCCTTCTTAAAAAAAATGAATAGCATATTATAATAAAAAATTTACTGGTAGAATAAGCTGTTTAAGATAGTATTGAATAATTATAACTACGAATTTTGTTGAACTTATCAACCGAATAAAACTTCTATTTTAAAGGTCAAATTGATAAATAAAAAATTGGTCAAGATAAATTTTATTTTCTATATATATAAAAAAGTAAAACTTCTATTTTAAAGGTCAAATTGATAAATTTCATTTTCTATATATAAAAAAAAGTTATCGAAATTGTTATGTATACTTCTTTCTTGACAAAGTGTATACTCATTTCTTTCTTGATCATCCTATCAACTGCGTCAAATATGAAGTAGACACATATTCCTTATTTAGGCATATAACATTACTTAATTATATTTCTTGCCTATCTATAAACAGAATAATTTGTTTGAGTTATCACAAATAGTAAAACCCTCCTTTGATAGTCACCCTAGTTTTGTGATACATTACAAGTAGTCCCCTCTCAACTTTTTGGACTATTTCATACATTTAGTTGTCTTAGCAGATACGTAATATATTTGTTGAAAATCAAATGTGACCATTAACCAGTTGTTAAAATATATTCTAATAAAAAAAGTCGTTAAAATATATTAGCAACTAATTTGGAGACCAAGTTATGTTTGATTAATAATTCTAAGCTTTAACCAACTGGTCTCTTTATAGTGTCTGAAATATTTCGATCTATAAACCATCATTAATAAACATATTTCTAGTAGCTAGTGGCTAAAAGTCATGATTTCTTCTTGATCATAAAAAATGACGAGATTATTCCTTAATTTCAATATGTGACTGCCAATCACTCAGGTATATAATGTATGTTGATTGCACTGAAAGCAACTGCCCCACTATTTTACAAATATTGGTGAAGTTAAAAAATAGGGTGTCGTTAACCGGTGCCCCCAGGCACTAGTTAAGAAATCTATAAATAGAATTTCTGTTTTGAAAATATAAACTGTCACTTTTTATTAAGTAATAATTACATTACTTTTTAATAAAATTTTACTTTATTTAGTGCTTAACCAATGCCTCCAGGACACTAGTTAATATTCTCCCAAAAAATATAATCACTGCCCAATATATACTTACTTCTAAAGTTAGTTTTGATTTTGTGTATGACAATTACAACAATTAAAAGTAGTTTCTTTAGAATGAACTTTATGAATAATTAAATGTCTAATCATATAGGAGATAAATTGTTGAATAATTTTATTTGATCACATAGGTACAGATAGATATTTATTATTAAATCAATAGTTTTTTTTAAGGATTATTAAATCAAGGGAAATACTAACCAGTGTTATTAGGACAATGGTTAATGAAGCAAATATAGTAATCTCGCATTTAAACTTGTGCATTCAACTCCTCAAAAGTCTAAAAAGTGGTATTTTCAACTTAAAACTTTCTTTTTTTTGGTTTCTTTAACCATTTCTCTAAGGGCACCGGTTAGCATAACCCTTAAATCAATAGTTATTTCTTAACTTTACCATGATGAACAAATCCTTTAAATTTACCATGCTAATCCTCAACTATTTTTAAGGCCGTACTCATATTATTGGTTTTTTCTATATTACCCTCTTCATGAATCGAAGATAATTTACCCATATCAAAGAAAAATCCATTTTTCTTCATCTTTATTCTTAAATTAGTTCATTTTCATCCCAAAACATCAAACTTCTTTATATCCTTCATTCAACATATGATCTTCAACTTCTTCGTTTCATAAACGAATCCTACTTATTATTAGGTATAAATTACCCCAATTCATTAAGGGTTAATGTAGGTCCTCACCGATAGGGGTTTTCCTTACGATTAGTTACCACTTTCATCTAAAAAACATCAAACTTCTTCATTTCCTTCATTCAACATGCGATCTCCTCTCCTTTATTTCAGAATCGAATCCTACTTATCATTAGAGGTAAATTACCCCAAATTTATCAAAGGAGATAACGTAGGTCTCACCCATATTATTGCTTCTTGTTTCTTTTGGATAAGGACCCACCTGCTTGACCAGTTGATATAACATGCACTTGTGTTCATAATAACTTGAAGCGTTACCCCAAAGGAAAGAAAGGAAAAACAGCAACAACTTCATGTGTTTGATTGGTTAATGATTTAATTTTTTAACATTTAAAATTAAGCTAATCATAGAAACAAAAGAATTCATCTAATCTATATTTGACGTAAAGACTAAAGACAATCTGCTTGCCATCTCAACGTGTTAAAGTGAAAAAGATGTTTTTTTGTACAATTAAACGAAATTTATACATTAAATAATGTGAGATTATGTATTTTTAAATTATTAAATGAAGTGATAATAAATTATTAAATAATCCTTTTTTTTTGACAAAATTAAATAATCCTGTTAATTTTTTTACTTCGTACATATAATTTAATTTTTTTTCCTGTAAATGAAAAAACTTTTTTATGAATTAGGGATGTTTGATAGATGTATGTGAATATTAAAGGTAGGAAACCACATTTTAATTAAAAGGATGCAAGCAGAATTTTATTTTGGGATAGCCAATTGTTTATTTTTAGAACCAATTGTCAGTACTTATTTTTTTTTTATCAAAGCAATGAAAATAAAATGCAAATCAGGAATAAGGTATGAACCCATTTACACAAAAGAGAGAAAGGAAGCCAAAGGCTATCCTATAGTAACAAAAACAAAGAGTAGCCTGCCATGATAAGCAAAGGGATGCACGTACCCCTAAAGAATTCTAATCAGACATAGCAGTTGTTATGCAAAATATATGAGTATCAAACCTTCCTAATCCTCTAATCATAGATATTTGAGATTGTTTTTGATAACACCATTTTTAGAACGAGTTTGTATGTGCTCACTACTTATGCTTTTTGGTGAAATTTGTCTCTTTTGTCTGCTTCTTTTGTTTTTTGTTTCTAGTTGCTCATTGACAAACAAGGCTAAACTCATGCTCCTCATTGGTATAATCCCCCCAAAACTATGTATTAGTTGTTTCTTCATTTATTATTAGGGTTTGAATCTCGATTCTTTAACTCCGTCATTTTATACGACTCTTAGCCAAAAACAGTTGAGCAACCCAACTTATGATAGATGTATGTGAGACCCTCTTCTCTCACATGTTTATAATTTGTGTAGAAGGTTTGTCGAATGTACGTGAGGTAAGGATAGTTTAGCCAAGAATTATTTCAACCAGGAATCGAACTCGGGTTCTCCCGAATGATTTGTACTTGGTGAAGCTCATTAACTACTTAAACTCAATCACTTAGTTATTTTTCACACATTCCTATTTATGAAAATTGTCTCGTTCAATTTTAAATTCCAAAATAATGCATATCAAGCCGGTATTATTATTTTGGCTTAATTGCATGTTTGATCCCTTATGTTTATTTTAGTTTTTAAGTTGGTCCCTTATATTTTAAACGTTTCAAGTTGGTCCCTTACGTTTTAAAAGTTTCAAGTTGGTCCAAAACGTTACTCCTATATGAATAAGTTAGTCCCTTTAGTCACATAACGGTTAAAGATTCGGGTTGACAATATGGGTGATGGAACTTAACTTATTTAGAAAATCAGTTTTAAAACATTATTTTAATTTTTTTTGTTTTATTAAACTCAATATCATGTCGCAAAATGGACTAACTTATTCTAATATGAGTAATGCTTTGGACCAAATCGAAACATTTAAAACGTAAGGAACCAACTTGAAACTTTCAAAACATAAGGGACTAAATTGAAAACTAAAATAAACATAAGGGATCAAACATGCAATTAAGCCTATTATTTTCAAATGAAGTGAAATTGTGGAACAGAAAATACAATGTTTTGTGAAAGATTGCAACCAAATTCAATTCTAAAACACATTTTCATGCTAGAAAAAATTAGTGTATAATATTTGTTCTCACTAATAAAAATTTCTTTATTAGTCTATGCAATGATCAACCCTTCCTTCTTAAAAAAAATATCAAATCCTTCCATTCAAATAAACAAACTCATATTTTCTTCTTCTTTTGGATAAGGACCTAGTTGTGGCACCCAATGATGTCTAATACGCACATGTTCAAATAATAAGGAAACTCATTAACTTGAAGCTTTACCACAAAGGAAAATCACGAACAACTTCATGTGTTTGATTTGTTGATTATTTAGTTTTTCAACAATTTAAATTAAGTCCATCAAAAAAATCATCTTAAACTAAGTTAATCAAAATATTTCACGCAAAGCCAATATGCTTGACATCTCAACTTGACGAAGTCAAAAAGAAGTTAACTAACTTTATTTTTTTCGGTACAAGTTAACTAAAGATTATTATTCAATTTTTTTTTGGTCAAGAGATTATTCTACAATTTAAGTATTTTAAAAACATTTTATACATAAATCTTGGACGCAAAAATGAAACATATTGTCGAAAATGTATTTTATACATACTCCTAATATGACACGTGATTTAATGAGTATTACAAATTATATGTTCTCATCTTATGAAAAAGTATTCTGTTCTGACTTCGTACGATAAGAAAGGTTAATTTCTTACGAAACATAGGACTAATAGCTCTTTCTAAAATATTAAACATTTTTAAAAAATTGAAACTCTAATTTTTTTAATTTGAAGAATAATAGGTCAAAATTGAACATATGCTTTTGTTTTTTACATCCGCACAAGAAGTGCATGGCTAGGACTAGGTAAGAGTTACATAGAACAAAAAAGGACCAATATCACTCTAGTTTAAAAAAATAAATTGAAATCAGTAGCTAGAAATCATGGTAAAACACTAAATGAGGCTTGTTTATAACCGATGAATATAAAAAACTAAGTTGTTAATTTTTGGTTGATGTACATGGAGTGTCTCAAAGGGAATAAAAGAATTTACAAACATTTACGGTAGATAGCTAACAAAAAGGGTGAAATTTATGCTTTGAGGCACTCCTTGTACATCAAGCAACTTAATGAGCGCAAGCCGACCACCAGGATTTTGAAGTTCATCACAACAACCGCTTCCACGAACCAGGATTTTGAAACATTACTGTAACAACAAGTAAACTTTTTTGGAAAATTCACTTTCAACTCAGGTATTAGTTCAAAGAGAATTAGAATAGCCTACAATGCTCGGATATTTCCCCAACTTTTGTTTCCCATAATTAAGATATCATCGGCAAATTGAAGCCAACATCATAGCCTTCAAAAATGTCCTTCTACACATAAGAGTTTATCACATTCAACTCTTCCGCTTCTATTATAAATAAATAAAAAAGGAGAGAGGGGGTCACCATGCCTAAGATCCATACCCATTTTAAACTCATTTGTCGAACTACCATTCACTAGAACAGACGTTGTTTTTGTACTTGATGATTCCATCACCCACTACCTCCATTTAGGCGAAAAATCCATCTTTACATACTCGGATCTAAGTAACCCCACTCCACAAAATCGTAAGCCATCTCAAAGTTGACTTTAAACATAACTAGCTCCTTCTTCCTTTTGTTAGCATCATATATCACCTCATTAGCAATAGCAATACCATCCAGAATATGCCAAGCCTTTTATAAAAGTCGACTAAGCATTATAGATAACACCCCTAATGACAGACTTTAGCCAATACCTTAGCCATAATCTGTACATACAACCAACTAAAGATATGAGTCAAAAATTCAGATAGCTTTTATAGATAATTCACCTTTGGGATCAGAGCTATAAAAGTACAATTTAAATCCTTCACCAATCCGATGTTACCATGAAAAACAGTAATAAACCACGTAATATCATCTTTAAGATCAGCCTAAAATTCATTGATAAAATCAAGAGTTAATGACTTTCAGACACCAAAGTTAACTAGTCAATTGTAGTTGCCATATACTCCCTCCGTTTCAAAATACATGTCCAATTTTTGTAATGTGCACTATTCACTTGACTTACTTTGACCATATTTTTTAATTAATGTATAAATACAAATATTAGCATGTAAGATGTTGTTTGATTTGTCTAAACAAATATTTTCAAAATATTAAATTTTTATAATTTTTTACTTTAGATAATTAAATATATTAATGGTCAAAATTGTGCATTGACATGTGTGAAGTGATTGACTTGGACATGTATTTTGAAATGGAGGGAGTATTATTCAAAGGTCGTTTGTTACAATCTTTTTGGGTAAAAATATCACTTTTTAAACAAAATAATTACCTTTAAAACTTTTTATTTGTTTGTCCCAGATTTTGAAAAAAAGAGAAATAGTTTTTAGTTGTTTTTTAAAATTATTTTTTATAACTATATATTTTTATATATATAGAGTTGTATTATTCCCATGAATATAATGCATTATTCATGCCAATTGAATGAAACTTACGAGGACAAACTGTGTTTTACTTCATACTACAAAATAACGATCCTAACCACCAATTTCAATTCCATTAAACGTCCTATATAAACAATTTATTATATTCACACAATTTTCTTATAATTTTTAAATCAAGTTTTGTTTTTAAAGAAATTTAATCAAGTTGTTAATGACTTGACTCACAGACGTTAAACGTATAGAAGTGAAAACCCCGAGTTCAAACTCAAGCCCTTCCTTCCTTTTAAATATCATTCAAAATTATTTGAGTTTCTTTTTAAACTCAATATCCAATGTAAAAATCGACTAATTCGAAGAATCAATATCCTTGGAATAATGTTGTTCACACTTTACTCGATACTAGGAAACACTAGTAATTTACAAATATAATCTCTGCGGCAGTTAACTGCCGATAAATTTTAACCGACGACAATTAACTATCGATGCACATTTACGTCTTTTTCTGGTGTATTTCAACCTTAGTTGAAGTGCATACATCAATTTTCATATCCTTGTCACCTTCAAAATATTAGTTGATAATTATATATAAATTACGTTATAAAATTGTACTTCCTTTTTTTGGTAAAGAAATGGTACTTTCTTTGCATGAGTATGACTTTTTAATCAAAATTTTCCTATATATATCACAACAACAAAAAAAGTGTGTCCTACAATTGTCTAATACAAATTATCTAAACAACCAACATAAAAACATTCCTTCAAAGAAAAGAAAAAACCAAAAATGCTTCTCAACAACATTGGCGCCGTATTCTGTTACAACCACCCACCACAACCCGACCCGAATAACAAAACCCGACTCACCTCTTCACGCTTCCACCACCACCGTGACACGTCACTGTCTCCGTCGAAGGTACATTGGAAGAAGAGAGATGTGAAGCAACAATCTATATGCACCGCTGATGAACTGCACCATATCAGTATTCCTAACTCCGATTGGAAACTTGCTCTTTGGCGTTACCTTCCTTCTCCTGAGGTTTGCAAGTTTTCAACTTTATGTTGTTTTTGGATACCCTTTTGAGAATGTGGTGATATATCTTCTGGGGTTCTTTTGATTTCATTGTTTATATCGAAAATCAAAGAAAGATGAAATTTTCACTTAAAGTATGTTTCATGATAGATGACGTGTCCAGCTTCCGACAAGTGTCAATGTCCGACACTGGCGCGATACTGACACATGTGATTATGTTATTTTCTCAAGTTATTATGGGCATCTACGTGTTAGTGTGTCTGTGTGTCATAGCTTGCAACTATGAAGCACTAACACCTCTTAGATTAGGCGTGTCCCGGTGTCAGACACGCGTCGGTATCCAACACCGACACCTACACGACACCTATAATTACATAATTATGTCATTTTCTCAAATTATTATATGTGTCGGTGACAGTGTCTGTGTCTGGTGTCTGTGTCTATGCTTCATAAGTTTATGGTGTCTGACACGTGTAATTACATTTAGTTAATTCATTTTATTAAGTTAGTACCGGTGTAGACATGTCAATGTCGTGTTCGGTGTCTGTGTCTTTGTAAACGACACCAATGTTCAAAGACGTGTTGTGTCCGACATGTGCCAGTGTCCGACATCACACGACATTGACATGTGTGATTACATTCAAGACCAAGTCTATAGTGTTCACATGAGATAGGTCTTGTCTTGCACCATCCATAAGCTTGTTTTCACATTGGATCGATAAGTCTCACCCTTGGTTAAATGAGATGTGATGAGACTTATTGATCCAATGGTGAAAAACAAACTTGTGCGTCGTGCAAGACTAGTTTGTTTGTGCACGTTAGAAAAACTTTTACGTTCAATTATGTCATTTTCTCTAATAATTACTGGTGTCGATGTGTCATTGTCGTGTCTTTGTAGTGCTTCGTAGGTCGGTGTTTCATAAATTTCATGTTAGTTTCTTGAAATAGTGTGAAATTCATTCCTAACTAATAGTAACTTTTTTTGTTGTAATATTGCATTATTATTTTTGAAATTCTAAGGTGAATGTGTTAAGGTTTTGTTGAAGGTGTAAAAGTTTTTGTGTTATGTATTGTGCAGGCTCCTCTGAGGAAACACCCGCTTTTGTTATTATCAGGGGTTGCAACCAATGCTATTGGCTATGATCTCTCTCCTGAGGTGAGGTGACTAACCTGTTTGGATAAGCATCGATTAAGTGTTATGTATAAGCTATTTCTATAACAATACAAAAAAAAAGTTACACTGGTTTGATAAAAATTATAAATAGTTTCTACTTTCTATAAGTTATCATGAAGAGCTTGTGGATATAATCTGAAAACTACTTATAGACATGTCATAAATTGTTTCCATAAGCACTTGCAAACAATCTTAGAAGTACTTATGTCTGTAGGTAAGCTCAAACATGACAATCCAAACAGACCCTTAACATTAATCTCATAGTCATATCATCACCCTTTCATTTTTAAATCACGACGTAGTAGTGTCGGTGACTGAACCCGTAAAATAAAGACAAAGAAACAATATATTATTTGATGAAAAGAGATGAGCTCAAGAGTTCTCTACAATGGTGGAAACAGAAAATGAAAAGAGAATCAAGAGTCAAAGACTCTTGCCCAAGCTCCCACCAGAGAGATGTTCTCTCCTAACCAATTTCCTAACAAACTTCTCAATGCATCTTCCCTTTCTTACTTCCTACCCTTATAATCATGTTGCATATGTCCTCTAATTGCCATATCAGCAATTCCCTACCAGCTTTCCTATTCAATCAATTGGTTGGGCTTTGGCCCAACCCGGTATCCTAACAGTTGGCTTTGAGGTTATGTCCCGATCTTTGATGTTGTAGAAAATTGTGGCCTATGCAGTTACAAATGCAGTTGTGCTTACTTCAAAAATCTTGATGTTGCGGCTGTTACTGCGATTGTGGGCTGCAATTTAAAACATTTTATAAGTGCAGTTTGTGCCCTTAAATATAAATCTTAAGGATGTTTATTGTTGACAATAGTCTAGTGTAATCTAGGATCAATATTGCTAAGTGTGTGTTGTTTGTGTTCAGTCTTCATTTGCTCGGCACATGTCATCACAAGGATTCGATACCTGGACTCTTGAGGTTCGAGGTGCTGGGTTAAGCACATATGCAGACAGTTTGGAGGAAGATGAAGAGTTCCTCAAGAATTCGTCTAGGATAGATTCTGAAGTCAAGAACCTTAGTGCTTCCTTTGGATCAGAAGTTTCTCAAGTTAAAAGGAGAGGATCAGAGGAAGCAACTAAATTTGAGGAACTACGGCCAACAACAAGGATGATGGAGATTTTTACAAGGATGTCTGATAGCCTTGCAAGTTTTCTCGGTCGGGGTTAGGGATTTAAACTTTGAGAGCTTGTGATTTTTAACATTGGATCATCATATGAACACTAACATAGTGATATTTTTTTCAGATTTGGAAGGGAGAAACAATTCTGCAATTGTTAGTCAAATCAAGGATTTCAATCGGAGACTTCAAACTTTGATTGGAGGTCAGAAATTTTTTCCGCCACGGGTTTTAGATGAACTTCAGAAACAATTTGAGTTGTTAGTCAAGTATAACTGGGACTTTGATCATTATCTCGAAGAGGATGTACCTGCCGCGGTAAGGTGACATTCCTTTGTGACAGTTTATGTTTAATTTGGCAAGAGCTGCACTTTATCTCTTTTTATGAATATTGGTATATGAATTTCAGATTATATCATCAAATTTGTTTCTGATTATTTTGTTAAACTTGTGTGCATTAGATGGAGTATATAAAGGCTCAATGCCAACCAAAGGATGGAAAATTGCTGGCAATTGGTCACTCGATGGGTGGTATTTTGTTGTATGCAATGCTTTCGCGTTGTTGTAAGTCCAACTGATCTGTCAATTTATTTTTTCTGTAACAATTCTGTAATTATAAGGCTGTGTTTCTTTTCGATCATATGATTCAATCAGCAAATCTATCAATAAAAAAAAATGGCTTGCTTTTAGTGCAAGCTTGTTTACAGCATTGATCATCGATGCTTGTGTATTTCGCTTCCATAATCAATATTTTATCTTATTCTCGTTATAAATTTTACGTCAGGTTTCAATGGAAAGGATTCTGAGTTTGCATCTGTTGTTACTTTGGCGTCATCACTCGACTATGCACCTTCAAGATCATCTCTCAAGTGGCTTTTACCTTTGGCAAGTGATAAAAATTTCTTATTATCGTGACCAAAATCTGTTGTTCCATGCCTGTGATTTGTCTTGCGACGACAACATAATAACTATGGAAAATGTTTTTTTTGTTTGCAGGTAGAACCTGTTCAGGTGTTAAACGTTCCTGTTATTCCAGTTGGACCATTGATTGCTACTGCTTATCCTCTTTTGAGAAATCCCGTGTATGCTTTATCTTGGCTAAATGCTCAGATTTCAGCTCAAGGCATGATGGATCAAAAATTGTTTGAGAAACTTGTTCTGAACAACTTCGGTAGGTTCCAAATTTTCTGTTTTCGTCCGTTTGCTTCTCAACTTTTATTCAGTCTTAACGTATCAGATGTTGCAGTGTTATATAAATGTCATTCTTGTCATCAAATCCATACACAGAATAATACCAAGGCCCTGTTTGGATAAACATTTTTATTAAGCACTTATGTATAAGCTATTTCTATAACAAGATAAAATAGAAGTCATTTTCATAAGTTATCTTAGAGAGCTATAGAAATAAGCTTAAAAAACACTTATGGAGATGTCATAAGCTGTTTTCATAAACCCAAGTGTTGATGCTCGTAGATAAGCTCAAATAAATCAATCTATCCGAATAGACACTAACTAGTTATTTTGGTTTTAGTCTGCAGTCTTGTACAAATGTTAGATCCTGTAGGCTTAAGGAGCTGTTTGGGTTGGCTTATTTTGGGCTTATGTACTGGTATAAGTGCTTGCAGAACTATTTGGGAGAAAATATTAAAGAGCGCATGAGCTCCCATAAGCCCAAATTCATAAGCTCCCCTAACAAGATTATGACACGAAGCTTATGCAAAACACAAAGCTGCAAAACACGGAAACGCCGCTGTGAAACACAGAAATAGCTTATCCAGGATAAGCTCTCATGTGATAAACTCTTATATCATGATCACTTAAATAAGTTGTTTTTCCATACAGGCCCTTAGTTTGACTTATATGAAACTTCTTAAACATTATAAATCTATGCATGCTCTCACAAAATATTTCTCTTCCTTACTCTTGATTGATCCACGATTGTTAAATGAACCATGATTGGCAGGTACTGTGCCTGCTAAGCTTCTCTTGCAGTTAAAAACAGTCTTACAAAAAGGTGGTTTACGCAACAGAAATGGAACATTCTTCTACAAGGATCATCTCCGCAAGAGTAAAGTTCCTGTTTTAGCAATTGCTGGTGACAAAGACTTAATATGCCCCCCAGAAGCTGTATATGGTATTAAAACTTCGCTACCTTAACTCTCTTTTTCTCTTTAAAACAAAAATAGTTTCTTTTTTATGATGAGCTTAACATATTCATAAATGTTATGCAGAAACGGTGAAGCTTATTCCTAAGGAACTGGTTACATACAAAGTCTTTGGGGAGTTTGGAGGTCCACACTATGCCCATTATGACCTAGTGGGTGGTCGATCGGTACGATTTTTCTGATTATTCTTCTGTTGATAAAATATATTTTATATTTTAACATTTTAAAAGATACGAGTTGCAGAGGATATTATATACCTTAAGCATACATACAAGAATGCTATTGTAATATACAACAAAGAATCAGCCCATATTTTCGTTATTTTTATTGTTTCCGACACGTTACCTTAAACTGGAGCATATGTATTGCATGCACCAAGCTTGTTAAATATATAATGACTTGAAGGCCTCTCGGTGAATAGTCGAGACAGCTGTCAGTTGATCATTTGAATTGACGAATCAAGTGGTCGACATATAGTTTGAAAATGTTAAAACAAATGCTGCTAGAGATGTTTAGTACCATTATGGTCATCTCTTGGAATAACAATATCAATTGATTTGTAGAGGAATGTTTGTAAAACGCCGAATGACCTGCTTTGCTTTGTGTCATGCAAAACTGTTGAAGAACTGCACTAAATTTGCCGGACCATACTCCAAGACTTTGCTTATGATTGTATGAGCCTTTACACAGCCTGCAAACAAAAGTGCGCAAATCCCCCTGAGCAATAAACCTTGGCGGTGGCTCAATATAAACTTCCTCAACAAAATCACCAAACTGAAAAGCATGCTTTATATATAACTAATGCAGCACATGATTTTTGTATTTGCAGTGCTTCTAAGGCAAGCAACTCGAGATTTATAAATGTTCTTAACTTTTTTCTTTTACACTCCAATTGCAGGCAGCAGATCAACTATATCCATGTATTATTGAATTCCTCATCAATCATGATGACACGGCTTAATCCATTGCTCTTTTAAAATACCATTCTTCTATACATCTAGAATATATCTATATGAAAGATCCTCACAGATAGAATTACACATGTAATTGTAAATAGAATATACAAGATGACAGTTATCTCAGATTCTCAAGTACTCTGCACAAATCCTGTGATGGTTGCACCAAATCATTCTGATTTTGTCAGTGTCAAGGAATCATGTATTAGGAATTAGGTTCTATTTGTAAGTAAATTGTAAGGCTTTGCAAAATTAGTTGAAGTGAAATTATAATGATTTTTTTTTTTTTAATTATAATGAAATTTGTTTTTTTTAAGTCATTTGTTAACTTTTCAAATGCACCAATTATTTTACTTGATCAGCTTCTAACTTTTTATCAACAGTGTTAAGAGTCTTGCATCGGTTGAGATACGACTTAAAAATAAGTTTACTTATGGAAGGTATCTTCATTTTACGAGCTGATTTGTAGGGTTGAATTATGTTTAACCGAAATTCTAAGATACCAGTGTCAAAACTTATCTAAGATTCAATGAGAATGGAATACCTGAAAATGAGTTTATAAGTAAAGACATCTTCACCTAAAAAGCTTGTTTTGGAGGGTTAAGTTAATCTCAAGCCAAACTCTAAGAAATGTATAGCAAAATGCTTAAAAATTTAAGTCGTCCAAACTTTATTCAAGATTATTAGCAAGGGCAAAGAATACAAATCTCTAAAAAAGTTAACCCCACATAAAAGCAGACCAACAATGCTTTCACGACTTCTTTTTTTTTTTTATCCCCAATTAGGTGCATGCATTTTCCCCAATAAAAGTCATAGATAAAAGCCTAAAACAGCAAAGTGCTAAAAGGAATTAATAGTAAGTGCTCCATTACCTCTTTTGTATTCAAAATTGAAAACAAAGCATGAAATAAAGTAGAAACACATATTGAAGAGTGAAGACCATTCAACCACAAATTTCATGAGGAAAGTAAAAAGAACAAAAAGAATAATTTGTTCACAAGCAAGACCCACTCTCGAGTATAATTTACAAAAGCATCTTCCAATTTAGAAACCATTACCAAATATAACATGTTTCCAATTCTTCACTAAGCAAGCCAAAAGTTTTAAAAGAATAAAAGATGGAATAAAGATTGCATATGAAAAAAACTATACATCATTTTAAAATGAGGAGAAAAAGAACATTAGGGTTACGCCACTCGAGTCAAGGTCGAACCACGACTTCTTGCTTACAGACCGGGCAGAAGTTTTTAAGCACAAGCCATTGTTTTATACACTGAAAGTGATAGCTGTGTTCACAATTTAATCTACCCAATTCATCATCTGATTCATACTCCTCCTGAACACACAAGAAAGATATGTTAACATTATACTATATAGCAAATGAATGGTATAAAGTGATGAGATGAATTTTTTAAATATGAAACTTTAATATTTTGCAAACTCACTTGACAAATGGTGCACTTTTTGTCTATTTGATGCTTTGATGAATCATTTGAAATCAAAAGCTTAATTTTCCTTATGTTGTTTTTCATCTCGTCTTCTTTAAGTCCAGTTTTCACACAACCAATTCTCTCTCCCAGCTCAAGCAATTGCTGTTGCAAAAAACCACAAATTTCGATGAATATGGATCGCGATGCAAACGGTATGTCAATTACTCGGGATATAACAATCGTCACAAAGGGTGGCTTAGTGAACAAAGCTCCCACAAAGTAGGATGTGAGGAGAGTAGATGTACGAAGATGGACACCCACGCAGTTACATATCTCGACCATGTGATCTAAATCAATGGACGAGATCATTTAAAATAACTTACTACTTGTGTAATCTAAGTCATCTGATCTGAAATAAATAGCTAAGATTCCATACTGCATGAAATCTGGGTCCAGAGACATATGTTGTGTTAGCCTAAAAAGCCAATAGATTGTTTCCAGAATTTGAACCTGTGATCTTCATGTCACAAGGTAGCAACTTGAGTGTGCGTCGAGGCTCGCCCTCGATAATCATGGCAATATTAAGTATAAAAATAGAATGCATTATTGGGTAATGAACTCACCTCATATGACATATTATCAACATCAAGTCTCCAGTCTCTAAATTGATCACGTGATCGTCCCCCCATTAGTCTAGCTCCTTTAAATTTCATTATCTTCAAAGCAGCAATCAAGCTATTAAATATTACCTCTTGAATGAATGAATACACTAAAAATTAAGCCTAGACTTGATGTATTATGTATGTAACACAATGCTAAAAGTACATGTTTGTTTGTTCCATTATACAATAAACCAGAACCTCCACTAACAAGCCTTAGTTAATCGGTTAACTCCATAATCCAAAAATAGAAAGCAAAAAAAGGAGAAACATAAATATATAAACAAAATAACCAAAATAAAAGAAGTATGCAAATCTAACTAAAGATATTATAATTTTAGGTTAAATAACTATGAAGCACGGACACCGGACACGACACTGACACACCAATACAGCTAATAATTTAAAAAAAATCACATGATCCAGTTTAATTACAAGTGTCAGTGTCGTGTAGTGTCGTGTGTCCAACACCGGGACACGTTTAATCCAAGGAGTGTCTGTGCTTCATTGATCAGCTAGAATGGTGAGCTCAAAATAGTTAAAAGTACATAGCATTCAAATTAAAATGACACATAAAACTTTTTCTGTCTTTAGGTTTTATGAGATAAAATTTTGATGTCACAAATTTAACAGCAAAGCACATAATGATGAATTTCAAATCCTCCTACAGCACTAAAGATAAAAATCATAGAAAAAATTTAACATCTTCAATCAAATCAAATTCAATGACAAACCATATTCCAAACAACAAATGAGCTATAATTATATGAATAACTCAATTTAACTCATCAATTTCTATCACCCTTTTGTCACCAACAACAATGTGTTTCTTTGAACCATGCATGATCATGAATGACTCAAACAAAACATACACGAATTCTGATTGTCTGTGGTCGGCAACCCCCACATTCCGCAGTAGGCACATCTGTGATCGTTGGATCAAGATTGCACGGATCATATTTTAAATTCGATATTTAAGTTTTAAATAAAAATAAATATAACCTAGTGTGTCTAACCTTGATCTAACAACTGCCGATGTGCCAACTTCATGAATGCGAGGGATTATCGACCGCAAAAAATCCAAATTCAAAGAACATGAAAAGGGGATAAGAGTAAAGAACCAACCTCAGCAATACCATCAGAAGGAACATTCGAAGCATTACGATAAAATCCACTATTTCCAAAAGACTCTAATCCACGTCGTGTTGTGAAAATATCAGAATTATCTTCCAAAAAGGACAAACTTTCTTGATTTAGGTTTACACTACGCCTTCCAAAAATTGATGAACGCTGCCAACACATATAAAAATTTATAACATATCTAAAAGAACAAGTAGTAACCAAAACAATCACGAAAACACAAACACACATGAATCAAAAACTATAACCAATCATTAACATATATGTCATGCACAATAGAATAAAACAAAAACAAAAAAAACAAAGCTATATAAATATAATAGAAATTATACATAATTTCAAAGTCTATGATCACTAGACTTATTTTCAAGGGGTCCACAATAAATCAATCAAGAAAATTGTTATACGTATGACTTTTTAGAAAATGGAAGCGTGTACGTATAAGGAGAAAGTTGTATAGTCGCTATTTCTATATAATGATTTTTGTTAGAACAGTAAACATCATCGAAGGATTAAAGAAATGATAAAGAAAGAACACACATGTAATGTAACATGTAACGAAGTTCAGCCAATTGTGTCTACTTCTCCGACGGCGGCAGAGGAGCAGTTCCTTTTTGTTATGAGTGAAAGATTAGGGTTTTTGGTTGTGACATGTATTTAAATACTATAGTGAAGATTACAACATTACCCCTGACTTGTACGATGTAAATTTATTTATTTTTCTAATTTTCTAATAGCACCATGTAAATGTTTTTATAAATATTTCATGTGTCCATTTTAATAAATTTGTGAGTGAAGATCCATTTTGGTCCCTCACAATTTTTTTACGGCTCAATTCAATCTCTGACAAAAATAAAACTTAAATTGATCTTTGACATTTTTATATCAGAAACATATTAGTTTCTCTATTATAATGAATCATGGACTCATTTGTCCCTAGTGTGAAAATGTTATCTCAAAAAAGTTACTTGTATATCAAAAAAATAAAGTTAATTTGTTTTGATAAGTAGTGCTCCCTAGCTTTTGAAATTTGCTTATGAATGTGTCATACGCAATATTTCAAGAGATAAACTCAAATAAATTAATCTAAAATGTCATTATTGCAAAGAGCCCAAAAAAAATGGGTCCTACTACCTTAAATTGAACAAAAGACTTCATCTTCATATATGAATTCTATACATTCATTGATTTGAACCATCACATCAACATTAGACTTTCTAGTACCGACTCTTTAAACTTTAGGCGTGTTTGATGTCTGATATGTGTATGCAACACAACACCATACATTTGGTTATATTTAATATTTCATTTTCTCAAATTATACCAATGTTCATGTCTTAGTGTCATATTCGGTGTCCGTGTGTGTGAATGCAATTAAAAAAAAATGTTAACCTTATTCCAATTTCAGCATAAGCCATATAATGCATAAGAAATCAATTAATCAAATAATCATGGTTTACAAAATTGGACAAACAAGATAACAAAATATTGAAAGAAGGAAAAGACAAACTTTTCAACAGATTGAGACATCAAAACATTCAAGAGAACTAAAAATTGATCCAGAATGACGAAATATACCTCTCTATGTGTTATCCTTTCACCATTATCAAGTTTTCCTCTTGAAGAAACATTCTTTCTTGCAACAACACAATCCACAGAAACATCAGCAGCAGCATCAGATAAGAATCCAGTTCCAGGTCCACACCAAACATCCTGAAAATCCACATCATCAACACCATGACATGTTTTGTTCCTTCTGTTCTTCTTTTTCCTGTTCTTCTTCCCTTGCCAATCTGCAGAGGATCGGATCACTGCCGGTACAGACACCTGTTGTGATGTACCGGCAGTGCAACCGAGTCCTCTGAAGGTTGATGAAGAAAAGTTGTTATTAGTGTTACTGTTTTTGTTGTTCTTCTTTGTCCTATTTTGGTTACTGTCATGTGTGGTTTCATTGGATGTGTTATTGGTGAAAGTGGAAAAGAGAGTGGAGATACTTGATTTGCAAGAAGTGGATTGGATTAAGGAAGAAAGTTGTGAAGTTTGATCAGTTTCTGAAATGGGGTGCCTTAATTTGTTTCTGGGTCTTCTCCACTTCATGTGTCCTGTGATAACAGGCATGGTTTAGATGAGAGAGAGAGAGAGAGAGAGTGTGTGTGAACTGTTAGATTTATAAGATATAGAAAAGAGAAGAATGAAACATGATATTTAAACTTTGGTTTGTGGAAAGAATGGAACTAACATAGATTTAGTTTTGTAGAATGGGGATAATGTGATTTCTAGTATTTGGTAAAATTAGGCATATAGGTAGCAGTTCGATTTTAATTAGAATGTAGCAAAAAATATATATAATTTGAAATATCGAGTTTAAATATATATTGTCTTATCTTGATTGAAACGTTATCGATGTTCCCACTGCGTGAGCGTAGAGAATCTCTGACCGCAAGAGAGTTTGATCATTCTTTTTTAACTTGGTCCCATATTAAAGGTTTTATAGTGTAGATTGATATAGTATGTTACATTAATAGAGAGATAAATTTCTAACGAACTATGATCAACTGAACCCTAAAATCGATTTGGATTCAACATATAAAATGTGTGACAAATAATTTTACAGTAGTTCGATCTCAAATTGTTGGCATGGATTATTTAAATATGATTATGTAAAGATGTAATATGAGTCGATTCATCTCAAAATGTTAATCATATTGGTACATTTTACCTTCACCAAAGTTATTGTTGAATCGTCATTTTTTTCATTCGCCAAAGTTTAAAACGATTCCTTTATCAATATTTATCTTAAACCAATTGAATTAGGCAATTTCTATGGTACATTCAAAAATTTGAGTGTACTGGTGCACCAAATCTTTAAATTAACAATTAAATGAGTTGTTTTTTATTTTAGGAAAAAGAATTATTTTCTATCGTTGACAGTTATAATAATTAAATCTTATTTACCAAAAGCTTCGAGAAAATAAAATTTACTTTTTTTGAATTTTTATTACTTATAATAAAGAATATTGATTGTTTTTTATGAGAAAATGTTAAAAATTTAATATGATTCTTATAAACAATGAAATGATATTTTTTTCTTATGAAATGATGTTTTCTAAAATATAAATATTGACAAATAATTTTTTATTTCATAAAATGATCGCTAATTTATAAATTTATGAAGTAAGAATACCGGTACACCTCAATTTGTGAGTTGTACGGTAGAAGTTCCCATTGAATTATCTAATTCAAATGTGTGTGTATGTTAATATTAGTGCACCGAATCTAAATCCCCTAATACCGGATGAAGAAAATCTAATTTTTCTCTTAATCTAATCATCTACAACTTACTATGCAGTGATTCAATTTGTTCTTTTTTGGTGATGGGGAAGAATATAATTTGATTAGTTTTGAAAGAATAAATTTATATATTGTGAGGTTGCTTTCCATATGGGGTTGTTTGTTAGGTGGGCTCTAATTTGTCATGTTGTTGGAATTGTGGGCATATATGCTATTCAATTTCAATCAATTAGCCTGAAGTCCTGGAATCTTGTGACTAACTTTTGCTTCTTTTTGTGCTTTTTATTAAGCTAAAAGAGAAGTTGAAAACACTCCCTCATTGTCCTTGGAGTCTAGTGGTTTGGCTTGTGGCTTAAAGTGATATTGAAAAGAGGTAGAGGGAGATGCAATGCAAGGGTCACGTAATTAAATTAAGAATTTTAGAGGTTAGAATGGACAGCATTTGAATGGGTCCTACATAGATATCACGAGGTGAAAAATCATAAATGCTTTTTCATTTTTGGGTTGTACTATAACATTATCATGGCCATCATTTATTTACCAGCTCCTCAACATAAATTGTTGATGTTATCATGTGGTGTGTCTTCAATTTTGATACCAAAAAAGCCTTCTAAGTAAAGCAACATTGCTCTTAGTTCCATGCACTTGATTTTGAATTTTATACTCATATGGTTCATACTCATATTAAAAAGTGATGTTAACTTGTACAACTTTTATATTAAAAGTTAAAGAGTTTAAAATGAAAATTAAAAATAAATTTTATATTAAAAGTATAACTTTTACAACTTTTAAGACATTAAATGCACAAATTCCAAAAAAAAAAACTTTCTACATTTCTTATGTCTTAAAGGCACAAGCTAACATTTTCTTTAAAAAAAACATCAAAATCAACGTCATCATCATCATTAACTGTTGTAACTTTTAAAATATTTTTATAAATTTACTCTTATAGAAAATTGTGAAAGATTAAAACATTCACTAATACTCCCCCGTCTCACAATATTAATCGTTTAAGGTTTGTGCACGATTATTAAGGAAATGATTAATTATGTTAATTTCAATGGTAAAATTAGTAGCATTTACTACAATACATTTATTAATTGTATTTAGTGGAATAGTTAAATTAGATGAAATTCAATAAATAAAGGTATAATAGTGAAAGAAAATAATAAATGATGCATTGATATTGTAAAGTGACAATTATTTTAAGAAAAAGAGAAAATGGTAGAGAGACAATAATTGTGAGACGGGAGAGGATTAAAAAGACAAACTTTAAATGAGAGTTACAAAAGTCTTCTAAACAATTACATCATCCGGTCATTAAAATTTGTGGAATTTTCCTATAAATAAGACCAAGAAAAAAATTTAAATTTTTTCTCAAAATAAGGAGCCGAGGGAGTGCTTTTAACACATTCTTTTTTATTTGCTTTAAATTGAAATAGATTCCACTATAAAAATTAGGAGAGTTTCCTCGAATTTTAATAAATAAATGCTAATGTGTTGAAAATGTGTTGTGCATATTTTTTTCCAAGTTCGGGCGCCCTATAATGCTAGCTCTGATCTTTTGTCAGACTCCTACGTCGGAGTTGAAAACTGTGTTGAGGCGTTGGTCGTTGATGGAAAGTCTCCTCTTCATTTCTTTACTATAAATCTATAACATTCACAACCAAATTGTTTGAGGTTTATTTGTTTATAATTTTAGATTTAATGGGAGTACATGGAAGACCAATTGAATTTCAGGTGAATGGTTGGGGAAGTTATGTGCTAAAAGAAAAACTAAAATTGATAACAGGAAGTCTGAAAATTTGGCATAAGAACCATACTCAAATCAAGAATGTAGAATCAATGGGTTAAAGATCACATTTCTTCCTTTGATGTTAAGGGGGAAGAGTACGATTTCCAAATGGAAGAGATGGAGGAAATACATTAAGGTCCCATTTGGTTTGAGCTTATGAAAAATAGTTTATGTAAATAAATAAGCTTTTATTTTAATTTATAAGTTCTCACTAACGAAAATCATATCTTCATAAACTGTTTTTTCATAAACAACCTTAAAAACTTATAAATAATATATAAAAACTTATTTATTTGCATAAGCTGTTTTATATAAACTCTAAAATAAGCTAATCCAAACGGACCCTAATTATCATCTAACTTGTTCTTTTTGGCAAAGACTCATGCTAGTATGCAACGAATAAAATCAAGAATGATTTGGTTGCAAGAGGGAGATGTTAATTCAAAATTTTACCATGGAGTTAATGGGACGTAAATGGAAGGAATGGAGGATGTTCGGAGTATGGTGCAATGTGATAAGCTAGTAAAATCCTTTAATATTGAGGAGGTGAAACAGGCTGTGTGTGATTATGATGGTTATAAGAGTCCATGGCCGGATGTAATAAATTTTGGGTTTATAAAGGATTTTTTGGTAAAGTTAAAAGATGATTTTATGCTCTTTTTATCTAAATTTCATTAAAATGGCCTCTTCAAAAAAAAAATCATTAAAATGGTAAGTTGACGAAGGGGCTTAACAATACTTTCATAGCTCTATTTCCTAACGTAGAAAGTCCTCAATGTTTAGCAGATTTTTTGGCTGGGTGTTTGTATAAGGTGGTAGTTAAGGTGTTAGAAAACAAATTGAAAAGTGCAACTGGAAGCATAATATCAGACTCCCAGTCAACTTTTATTCATGGGACACAAATTCTTGATGAATGTAGCTCGCAGCTTTAAAAAAGATTTGTTATTATTTAAAGCTGATCTTTAGAAGGCTTATGATTCGATAGATTGGAAGTAACTTGAAGCATTTCATTGTTAAAATGATTTTCCGAACTTTATGGCAAAAATGGATTATGGAATGTGTAAGCACTTCTACAACGTCTGTTTTGGTTAGGGGTGGCAAAAAAATCTGTGCCCGCGGGTATCCGCAGATAAAATCCGTAATGGGCACGGGGTGGGTAACTAAACGGGTACCCGCGGATATAATAAACGGGTATTTAGCTACCCGTTAATTTATGGACACGGACATGGATATGATGATACCCGTGCCCGCGGGTATCCGTACCCGTTAATAAATTATATAAATTACTAAAATATCCATGTGTGTATATATATAAGAGTTTGGATGTGGATTTTGGATGTTTTTATCTTTTATTTTACTTCAAGAATTTGCATGGATTATGTAAGAATCATATCTATTATGGTATGATGAATTTGCTTGAGATTATGTAAGAATCACGACTTTTGTTGGATTATGGTTATGGTATGGATTATGAAATTTGAATGGAATATCTTATGTATGGATCTTTAAAAGTTGAATTTTGTAGGTAATTAAAAGTTGAATTTTTTTTTGTACAAAAAAATAATAAAAAATCCATGGGTACCCGCGGATATCCGTGGGTATCTAAATACCCGTGGATTACCCGTATAGAGATACCCGCACGGATATGGGGACGGGTACGGGTACCATATTTATCCAACGGGGCGGGGTCGGATATCATACTACCTGTACCCGCGGATACCGGTTGACATCCCTAGTTTTGGTGAATGGCAACCTGATTGAAGAGTTTAAATTCAAAAGCTGATTACGCCAAGGAGATCCTATTTCTCCTTTCCTCTTTATGATAGCCGCTAAAGAGTTCAATATTATGATGAATGCCATAATAGAGACATGGATGCTTACTTGTTATAAGGTTGGCCCCACATATAATGTTTCGATCTCTCATTTACAATTGAGAAATGATATTTGTACAACCACTTTGTGACAATTTTTTAACAATTTTTTCTCTCATACTCACATTATCATTTTATTCTCTCTCTTCCTTTTTCTCTCTCCATTGTTTTTAACCAATGAAAAGAGAGAGAAAAGAAGTTGTCACCAAAAGTTGTATCAAATGGTTGTTCAAATATCACTGCTCTTTACAATTTGAGAATGATACTTTGCTAGTGAGTGTCAATCTTAGTCTTCAACTGTGTAGTATCAATGAAATACTTCCCATCTCATTCTTAAGTACTTCTGATTGTACTGAAGTCCTTCTTAGCATTTGGTGTTGTTGAGATGTTTCTTTGAATATTTACGCATTTGTAATATTCAGTTCTAAAGAACACTTGAAGAAAACATGTTAGAAAATAATACATATCAGAATCATTATGGATTCTTTTATTCAACAAAGTTTATTATCATTAAAACAGAAGAAGGATTTTGCGATTTTCCTTAACATTGATGATTTCGAATCCCATACTTTATGTACAACCCTGTGGGGATGGGGTTAATAAATGGAAAACATTACTCTGTATGAATTTTTTCTTTGGTAAAAAATACCATTAAACAAACTTGGCCTTACTTTTTTTTAAAAAAAAAAAATTTGTTTAACTTTTTTTTCTTATATATGTACATCTATAATAAGATTTTGAGTTAGTACATTAAAAAAAATTGAATTTGAAATAAAATGTTATATTGATGATAATGATATCATTGAAAAATATAAATGATGTTTATTAAGATTTCAAAGTGATAACTCCCACACATCTATACTTATATTTTAAGAAATGAATAATAAAATTAATTAAATAAGTGAGAAGTTTAAATAAAATCCAAATTTATACCAAAAAATATTATTTCTTATATATTACCCTTGATTAAGAAATAAATAAAGCGGACTGACGGACACAAACACCCGTGATTATAACTATTGTATTAAGAAGAAAGTATTTTAAAATAAAAGTCATTTTAAAAAAAATCAATCATACATGTAGATACCACAAAATCTAGTATAAAAATAGACAACCAAATACACGTGCAGGGTCGTGCCAACATGAGTATCATTTTCATTAACGGGTCGGGTCGCTAGTGACTACTACGCCTGTCTTCATACCCAGTTGTATCCTTTTGCCTATATATACACCATTGTATATTGTATAGAAATGTTGAAAGGGGGACTCAAGAAGAGTGGGAGTGATGGGTGCTTGCATATGATTTTCTCATATGTGGTTCAATGTTGGATGTGTGTAACTTGACACTAATATGAAATCGAAGGACGAATTTTGATCAGTCGGCGAAGTACCAAATGATACAGAAATCATATTTTTCTCTTCATATTATTTGGTATTTCGCAGATTTGATTCAAATTCGATAATTCACGAAGAATGATCTATCATATAAGATGATAATCACCCATTGTTTCGTTATAACTTTCATTTTGTGAGTGAATCTCAATCTTTACACCTTGATTATCTGTTATGCATTATTTCAATTGTATGTTACGATTCTATATTATTTATGACCATGACAACATTGATTTTATGTTAGAATAATCACTTGGGAATAGAAGTTTTATTGGTAAAACCATCTAATTTAACAATTATAACGTCTTCTGAGGCTTTTTTTAAGAAGTGTTTTAGATCTAGTTCAAACAAATCTAAAAATGATGTATCTTTTCATCGATTAATGACGTTAACAGTCGAAATATTTTCAGATCTAATATTTAGTATTATATGAGGAAATTTCAATTTGCACCTTATGTATCCTCAGGAGGAGTAACAAGATGTTTGCGGAAGATGTTTGCACCCTTTCCAATAGTTAACTACGGCGGAACTTCAGCAGTTAACTACCACAGAGATTCAATATAAGAAAGTCACGTTCAATACTATTTAATTCATTGTGATTCTACCGGAAAACATAATCAACCCTCTTTTAATGTCTTGGATTACATTAAAGAATTAAACAAGAAAATTATGATTTTTTTTTTTACTTTTTTAAAAAGAAGTAACAGTAAAGGCACTTTAATTGTGTAATGAAATCAAAATTTGAGTAAAAAAATGATACTCGATTTTATCAATCAAGGTTGCATATCTTTGCTGATTTAAATCATTAATTAAAAAAACAATTAAATCTCATACAAATAAAAAAGGAACCATATTTGACCATATTAAAAAATTTAGTTTAATATTATTTACTAAAGTCATAATTGATCTTTTTTGGCAATACAATCATAATTGATTTTAATATATATAATAAATATTGATATTTTTTACTATATATGAATCGAATTCAATAAATTCTCAAACTTTTTATCAAAAAAAAAAAAGATTATAACCGAGTCATCCAAATTTAATGTCTTGCACAATTATTTTAATGTAGAAAATATCATGTGCACAACGATTATTTATTTATTTATTTAAGTAAGCTGCAAAACAATATTCAAATGCTTAATTTTTACATTCATTGAAATGTTTTTTGATGATTTCAATGCTCTTTATTTTTTTGGTGGATTCTAGGGTGAGGGGTCAATTAAGTCCCTCACCGGTGGGGCACGAAGGAAATACCGTTGGATTTAATCAATGGATCTTATTTGTTAAAAATAAAATTGAGAACATTTACATTTGTTCACACACAATCTTGTCTCATCTCTTCACCTCTTCTTCCTCGCTTCCATCACCTCATCCTTCATTTTTCTCATACCGGCGAACCTCTCGCTGTCAGTGTGGTTCTTTTCCCCTATTCCATTGTTTCTTCTATCTCTATTCGTCCAATTAATTATTTGTTTCTTTGTTGAGACTTAATTAATTATCCGTCCATTGAAGAAATTCTAAATATTGTCAATGAATTCAATGACAGATCATATAAGAATGTTTGTGAACTTTCTTGCATTGGATATCCTCTTTTTTCGATCAGAATCAAATCCATTGTTTTTTTCTTGTTGCTGATCCACATGCCTTAAGGCATAAACAATATATTTCTCATAAATGATATAATTGTTTCTCTGTACAGTCTATCAGAAAGGAACTAGCTACGGATATTGATGCACTGAAGAAGAAAATTGCCAGAATTGAATAGATCTGTAGAATAATTAATTAAGTCTTCGTCTTGATTTTTTATTTTATTCAAAAAAAATTATAAGAGATCTAAG
>Ga0228710_1002036_pt1 | contig 31343 bp, 16 predicted proteins | sample MedpolnodulmetaG_FD_177995 | JGI IMG/M metagenome (GOLD analysis project Ga0228710, IMG submission 177995) | Root nodule microbial communities from Medicago polymorpha collected in Santa Monica, California, United States - pink nodules | ecosystem: Host-associated > Plants > Roots > Nodule...
GACTGTTTGGACCATATAAACCCAAAGTAGGTGGCAACAATGAGGTACTATTAACACCCATATTATTGCTAATACTCCGCACAAATTTGTTTTGTTTTTTCCTTCCAAGTATGCTCTATTTTCTTAATAGACTATTCGTAAATCAATTTTAGAAAAAATCCGTGATATTTTTTGAAGAAGAAAAATGGAATATATTAATCACCGGACACTCACTCACTTTTCCGTTGGGTGAAACTCATGTGTGTCTCACCATTTTACGAGGGATACATTTTCAAAATATGGTATCCGTCTAAACTTCATCCAATAAAAAGAGTAGATGCTTGAGATATTGTTAAAAAGATAGTGTCTATAACACTACTCTTGGTTGCGTTTCTTCATGGAGAGCTGACAACCAATTGGGGTGAAAGAGAGGAAGGAAAATAATTTAATAGAGATGTTGTACTATTAGATTTCATATAACTATTAGTCAAAAAAAAAACAAAAAAGATTTCATATAACTATAACTACACAACCAAATGGTCCTAACAAGAAAGTATGTTATTCTTAAAATAATATTACTAACCAATGTCACTTCATTTGAAAAATGCCATCTTAAGAAGAAATATCACTAACCAATGGTCCTCATTGTTTAGTGGTATGATGATACAGACTAAAAATTATATCTTCTTTCTATATAATATAGATATATAGGGTTAATTAAGTAAATGGTCCCTATAAATATTCAGAATTTTGATTTTAGTCCTTATAAAATAAAATCACACTTTTTAGTCCCTATAAAAATTTTCATCAACATTTTTAGTCCCTATAAAAATTTTCCATCAGCATTTTTAGTCCCTGTAAAAAAATTTCATCAACATTTTTTGTCCTTAAAATGCTTAAGGAAAATGTCACAGGGGCTAAAAAGTGTGATTTTATTTTGCAGGGACTAAAAACTAAACTGTGAATATTTATAGGGACTAAAAACTTAATTAACCCTATAATATATACACACACACACACACACACACACACACATATATATATATATATATATATATATATATATATATCTGTGTGTGTGTGTGTGTCTGATATGTGTAGGCATGGTAATGGGACGAAGTGAGGATGAGTTTTACCTTTCCTGTCCTTATACCCTATTCACATATACTTACATGTTACTCTACCTATTCTAACAGAGATGAGAAATTGAATCATGTCTCTGATGGATTCGTATGTCCCTGTCACATCCCATCTCTATAGGGAATAAGTTTATGTAACATTTTGGAAGCGTGTGTTGGGATGATTAAACTTATGTTTGGAACAAAAACACATTTAAGAAAATAACAAATCAAATCACGTCATTGCGTCAACATTGAAGTTTTGCAGCTTATATGTTTTCATGGTAGCAATGCCTCACGATGGGAGAAGCGGCTTGCAAGCGTCGTTCAAAACACATGGTAAACACATATTAGACGGTATTAACATCAACGAATTAATTAATAGTAAATTATACTTTTATCTCCTCATAACAGTTTAGTACAATCTTTTTTTTACGAAGTGGTAAAGACCACTGAAACACACACCACAAGGTTCTAGGTTTGAACCTAGGTAAAAACGTCTAACCTAACAATTTCGACATTGCCACACACTACTTCCTCCTTAGATGAGTTTAAATTGCATTTTTTATTTATATTAAAACTAGACTTTTGACACACGCTATCACGCGGGTCTGTTATAGATGAATATCATTATATTTTATTACAACCAAAAAAGAATCGTGATCAACATATGAATCTAAAGATAATAAAACATGATTTTGTGAGCTCGATTTATAAATATAAAGGTTAATCATTTCATGAAATAACAGAAGTACATTTTGAAATATTTCTTTATAAGTTAACTCAAAACTCAAGATATTAATCATTTTGAAATAACAAAGGTTAATCATTTCATGAAATATTTGATTATAGACTGGATTTTGATATCTAAACTCAAATTTGATATTTGATTGTAGACTGTCAGTAAACAAAGGGCAAACAAAATAAAGATTTCATGTCATGGAGTCGTGTGCATGAGTCTTATGTGGTCAATGTGATAAGGTTGCAAGGCACACAACTAAAAGCAACCATAACATGAGTCTTACATGCAAGCTATAAGAAAAGAGGGACAAATAAATGACATTGAGCAACTAAATTAATAAATGAAGCATAATAGAAGTTGTCATAAAAAAAGTGCAACATTGGAATCATGTGCACATTAAACACACATACCAATTGACAATCATAAAATGGATCTCAGAGTAAACTCTATGAAGTTTGGCACTCAGTAGTTGAACTAAATGTTTGAAGAGAACATTTATTTGGACTAAAAAACGTGCTTAAAGAATGTTGCTAACAATTGATAAGACCAATAGTATTTTTTTTAAAATCTCACAATGATATCTAAAAGAAAGAACTAAAAAAGAATTTCAAACTCAACTCATGGTAAAGCTAAATCATAATTATTTTTGTTTAAAAAAAGCACTCTCAACTATGTAATACTTTGTTTTGTTTCTATTTTCACTTTATATTTTCAGAACCAACCTACAATATCAACCACGCTCACCTACACATATACAACCTTCTCATCCTTCTTTTCGTTTTATATTTTCAGAATCAACCTACAATCTCAATTAAAAAAACAGAACATAAGTGAAATGATGTGAATAGGGACATAAAGGGAACAAGAAGAACAAAAAAGGGAAAAGAAATCAGTACCCATCTTTCCCAAAGAAGTCGAACAGAAATAAAAACATTGCATCACAAAAACTACACAAAGCTCACCGCTTTCGAGGCCCGTTTTCCCCACTTCAGTCATCGAGGAAATTATTTTCTCCAAAGCAGACATGAACCAACCGCATACATAGCCAGAAGATTCGTTTACCAATCTTGATTTTCCATCACGGAGGAATACTCGGAGTTGTCGTTTGCTTCGCTGTGTTCTTTCATTCGAAAATCAATAATTTCAAAGATAACATTTTCTTCATTTCGGCATCATCTTCCTCTTTGATGTCAGTGAAATTCTCACAGATATCTCATGCACCTCGGTTCCGCGCGCACCTCTTTCTTCTTCGAATCCGTCTATCAAATTATTCTCATAGAATGGAAATATAAGATTGATTTTGAGAGAAGAGATGTGATTGTTGTTCTATGAAGGAGATAAAGAAGATAAGAGAAGAGAAAATGGACTGGGGTTTCTGATCTTGCATATTTGTTTCTCATGATTCTTAGATGAATTAGGTGTGTTGCAAGTATCAATCAATAAATGCTAGTATGTCGAGAGCCACACACACCATTTGAAAAAATGGCATTGAGTGTCTCAAATCAATGAAAAACGTGTAAGTGGACTAGGATTTGAGTGGATTGAGGTTTATGATCTTGCATATTTGTTTCTCATGATTCTTAGATGAATTAGGTGTGTTGAAAGTATAAATGCTAGTATGTCTAGAGCCACACACACCATTTGAAAAACGTGACATTGAGTGTCTCAAATCAATGGAAAACGTGTAAGTAAGCCATGATTTGAGTGGCTCAAGACTAATGTAGGAAAGAAACAAATGGAGGGAAATGACTTAATACTCAGGGATAATTTTGTCATTTTGGGTGCATGGGCTGCATTAGGGTTAGGGTTTTGTTGCCATCAGACTACCTTGGATTTATATTAAGTAAGATTTATGCTTTCACTCCTTAGTAAAAGTTTTAGTTGATTTTCCGTCGAAAAAACTTTTGTCATTTTTAATGTAATCAAACTTTTAATGAATATTTTTACCCTTTATTTGTTATTCTCACCAGTTAAAATATAGTTTTAATCTATAAAGTAATACATGATAAAACAAAAATCTTGGATAAAACACCAAAGCTAATAAAAAAGCTATTTGTGTTTTTTCTTTCTAAAACCATAAAATTAATAGGCAGTTTCATAAAATTTAATTACCATTAATATTGAAAGTTATAAAAAAAAGCAAAAAATCATTTTTTTTCTAAGGGAGAAAAGAATATATCTTAAATGGTGGTTTAAAGTTAATTTCTATCATTAGAAATTATTTATATTAAAACATAATACTATATGAGTTTTCAATAAATTGATTGTTAGTAAAAACCCACTTTTTAAGTGGTCCATAGGTTATGGGAGTTTTGGTTGTTGGAGGAGGGTCTCATGTTTAATGGCCTAGCATATATTTGGCTATTATATGGATGGTAATGGCTTTTAATTCTTTATGGTAGAATCAAGTCTATGGTAGTTTTAGTTCCTAAGAACAACTACAACGAAGACATTTATTTTTATGTATTTAAATTGGTCTCACATGTACGCATTGTTATTTATAATTTTTTTTAATAATATAGTACATAATATGTAATCTCTTTAACCTAGTATCTTGTACAAATTTTTTAAATGAAACATGTTAATCATCTATCAATAATTTTATATCATTAAATTTCAATATTTTAAAATTAAAAAAGATGAGACTCATTTAAGATTGAAATGTTTAAGTGAGACCTTTGACTCATTAAGTACTTTAAATATTTTTTCCCAATAAAAATATCTAAAAGTACCAAGCCTCAAAATGGTAAGATCCTCGTTGGAGATGGAGTAAGCCTACTCTCATTTCATTCTTCATAATATATACAAAGCTTAATAGCAGTTTTGGCCCCCTAACAAAATAAAATATAAAACTGCCCCCTAAGTATTGCCCATTTTGCAGTTTTGGCCCCCCAGACCAATTTTGACGAAGTCAAAGCTGACGTGGACGCCACGTGTGCATTGACTTGGTCAAAATTGACCGGGGGGCCAAAACTGCAAAATGGGCAATACTTAGAGGGTGATTTTGTATTTTATTTTGTTAGAGAGCCAAAATCGCAACTTCTTAAAACATAGCGGGTCAAAACTGTTATTAAGCCTATATACAACATCTATACATGAGAGATTAAGAGTTTGAAAATTAAAAAAGGTAGTGCACTGCACTTACAACAATGTAACAATGGTCGGAGGTAGATCATGATTTATATTTCTCGCATTTTGATTTATTGTTTTTTATTGTTCTTTTGTTATCATGAACACGGATTCAGTAAAAATTAAACTAACATAAACTATATTAAAGTGTAATACATATTTTATAATTAAGGACAATAATATATATTTTAAGATAATGAGAAGAGGAAAATGTAATTCAAACTTTTCTAGGAAAAGAGTGCAATTTAGTCAACATATAAATAAGTGATATGTGCAAAAAACACATTATAGTTCACAAAAAAAAACACATTGTAGATGCTTTCCTAAAAAAGAAACATTATAGATTCTATTAGAATTAGTTTTATTTTTACTAGATGCTTAGGGATGCTTGATTTGAAAAATGTATAAAAAATATAAAAAGAATCACAAAACAAAAAAAACTAAAAAGAATTTCATAGCGGATAAGAACTCATTGCATGATGATTTTGTTTTTGACGTGATCATTGCATCATGAATTGGATAGATCGGACTTGTAATTCCACGTTTAAAGGACCTTATAATATTTTCTATTTCTAATTTTGCGATGGGTATATTATATGTGGACCTTGATGGTAACCCAACTAAACAAGATATATGCAATTACATACCCTCTCGAAGGAAAGCCACGTCCATGTTAAAGCTAGCTGGCTGATGATTTTGAAATAGCACTTGTTGGTTGGTTGGTGTTGCATCAGCTTGGTTCATTCGAGAATAAGGAGTTGGAGGTCTAAAATTTAAAAGTTTACTTAACAATTAACACAAGGTTATGATAATAAAGATCTTCTAGGTTATTTTTAAAATGAAACATTGGAACACTCTTTAAGTTCTCCTAGGTTTCACTTCACACATTGGTTCATTTCTTTAATTGAGAAAATAAAGATATCTGTTAAGGTTATGATAATTTAATCACATTCTTTTTTTAAGTTTGATCACTTAAATTTTATAAAATGATAATTTAATTATTATAATTAAAAAATATCAATCAACTTAATCAGAGCCGTCTCTGACAATTTGGAGGCTCCGTTGTAATCTTGACAATTTTAATTCTAAATGTATCAGAAAAAAAAATCAACACCACTTAGAGGGACAAACATCTACGTTCTAGTAAAATATACGAGCAATGGTTCAAACATGTCTTTTACCCATAGACAAATAGACATTTACCTACGAACAATGTATAATTGACGGGAAAATAGTTGAATTCTACACTTTTACCTACAGAAAAATGACATTTAGTGACAGATTTTGTCCGCAGGCATAATTTTTTCCCCCTTTTTTCAAATTTTGAGGCCCCTCTAAGTTTGAGGCCATGTGCCAAGGGCCTTGATGCACTTGCCCAGGGCTGGCCCTGAACTTAATCCTCCATCAAAGTGTATCTAATTTAGAGGATAATTTTTGTGAGCTCAACTGATTTGAGTTAAACGTAAGATAGTTGGAGGTCATAGGTTCAAACTCGGACAAAGAGTAACTATTTAATCTAATAACAAACTATTAACATTTATCATTCAATTTTCTTTTTAATTATTTTAATAATAATAAAAAATTATTCTTTTCTTTGTAGTATCTTTTTATTTGTGTGCACGTCTAAATATATATTTTTATGCTTTGCGTAAAGATAATGTTGCAACTGACTTTCTAGTTAAGATGGATGCTCTAAGTGACGATGATTTTGTTGTCCTCCATGAAGCTCCAGTGACATGTCACCTATTATTTTAGCATATACCACGGACGTTGAGTTGTTACAAAAAAACATCCACCATCAAAGTCCATAAAGAAACGTATGTCAAGTAGATATGTGGTTAAGTCCTTTAAATCAATAAAAAAAATAGACCATTTGAATCACAAGGGTATGTGGTCAAGTTTCAGCCATTTGAATCATGCCTCTTTTTTCAATGCTTCGGATTGGTTGGAATAGTTGTATGTTAATTTGATTTCAGTGGAGCAAGTTATGGAGTGTCAATGGAGACTTATTTTTGGTGTTATGTTAGATTTGATTTAGTGAAGGAGAAATGATTTTGTTTTTAATAATAACATTATTGATAATAGACAGCAATACAATTCCGATGTAGCAATTAGAGGACAACCTTTAGATGACAATTTGATAGCTCTTAGCACTAATGTTCCGTGGTTGAACACGGCACAAAAACGGCGTGTGTAGGGTTTATGGGAGATTGTAATGAAAATTTTCTTGTAACTTATGCGGCAGGTATTCATCATCATTGCTTAGTGATTAAAGCGGAGCTTTGGGGTATTTATTATGGTCTCAAGACTCCGTTGAATCGTGGATTCCATAGAATTAAAGTTGTGTCTGATTTATTAAGTGTATTATTTTGTTTAAAGATGGTTGTCCGCCAACTCACCCCCATCATATGTTAGTGGAAAATATTCATCAAATCCATCGAAACAACTTAGGTCTGATCATTTGGAATCATAACTTCAAAGAAGCCAATCAGGTGGTTGATCGCAGGACCAACCCAAGGGCCACGTGGCCCAAAAAAGGATTTTAGGCTTCAAAATTATGGGCTGAAAAATGCCTTAAAATATTTTAATTTACTTATAAGGGTTTTGCTAGAAGACACATTTTATGAAGGTGTCTTTAACAAGTTATTCTATGAACATTTGTTAAAAGACACCTATCAAAATTATAACTAAAAAATGGAAATCACATCTTGAAGTGTGGATTGCTAAAAGACACTTTCATGGGTGGCTTCTAGCAAAACCCTACTTATAAATATATAATACGGAAACCTATCAATGATTATTTTTTAAGTTGAGTTGGTAAAAGTAAAGGCCCCACATCTACTTTGGCCAAGTTTAAACTTCGGCTCAAATGTGAACTTATATTATTTATTTTCATAAATGTTTTTTTTATTGTAAAAGGTCTCGCTCGAAATGCCGATACACATTTTATGGACATGGTATATGAAGTCTTCTATGGGCAAAACTCTGATAAAAGTTTGAACTTGTTTCTTTTTAAAATTCTTATATGGTAATCTCGTAATTATTTAAAGAAATGTTAAAAAATGAATACGTTTAAATAAAATGTTTTACTAATCAGTGCACTAAGGACATTGATTAAGGAATCTATAAGTAGAAGTTTTCTTTTGGAAATGTAAGTTGTTACATTTGACATTGTACTTGCAAAAAGTACAATAAGAGAATCTAGGGTTTAGACTGATTATTGGATGCCTTGAGAGTGCTCTCAAGGGTGGTATTTATAGTCTGTTATGGACTTGGGTTTCGGTTGCTTGGTCCCCAAGCAACAGGGGTTTATGTGTATTTTAGGCGGTTTCTAGAAGTCAAGAAAGGCAGCGCCCTAAGAAGGGCGCACATAGTCCTCAGGATCCCTTCCGGAGGGTGTCTGAGCCTTTCTAGAGGGCTTAGAGCCTTTAGGAATATTATGACGGTTCACAGCCCCCCAAGCACGAGTCTTGGGACAAGGCGAAGTGATGAAAGTGTGAGATTGACCCTTCTGGAGGGTACCCAAGTCTCTTAAGAAAGCATTGATAGTTCACAGCCCCCCAAGCATGAGTCTTGGGAGAAGGCGAGGTGCTTGCTCTACTGAAAAACTTACTTGTTTTAGTTGGTTAACCAATGCCCCTAAGACACTGGTTAACATTCTCCTTAAATAAATCTTAGGTACTTCGAAGATTAATATTTATAGTTGCGTGCGGAAAATATCTTTGAATTTTTTTAATTTATTATGAAAAAATTGGCAGTGGAGAAGAGAAAAAAAAGGAGGAAAAAAAACTGTGATTTCTATTATATTGGGACCATGTAAGAAGGGTTGAGCCTTGCTCTAAGAATACACGATCACCAAATCCAAGAGAAAATTGTCATCCATATATAATCAAAGATTTATGTATACCATGTAGGACTCAAAAATTTGTCCCTTCAAGTATTGGGGTCACGGAGGAATGCCATAACTTTTGGACATAAGTTATTGTCATTTCTTTATCAAATAATTAATCAAGAGAGGGACATCTAATTTACTTTCATTTTCGTTCTTTTTTCATTCCGATATTTCATTAGTAACATTCATATAGTAATATGTTATTTCTTTAATTTCTACGTACAAAGTCTCAAATATATGCTGGTCGTTGAATATATATATATATGAAATGAAAATAAGGTAGACAAGAGAAATCGGAGTTATGGTTTATGATTATAAAGTCTCAATAAAAAAAAAGTCTTATACGGAAATTTTTGTGTACGAAACACAACGTACCGAACGTACATTTCAGTTTAGTACTTTACTATCCAAACAAGGCCAGGCAATATACAGCAAATTAAATCAAACAACATATGGAACATGAATTTATTTTAAATACATTTCCTTTTTATAGTTAGTTAGTGTTGTTCAATCAAATAACGTCGCCATCAAGTGTCATGATCTTGGCCCTTCACTTTTAAGCTGACACTCTTAGCTGTTACTAACAATTATGAAGAAAAAAAAATGGCATATTGCACGTACTCATTGATTTTTTCTAGACTTCCAACATAGAAAACGAACGTACTTGGTGTCGGAGAAGGCCCCAAATGAAGCAGTCATGTGATCTTCCTTCATCTACAATAGAGGAATAGACCAGTGTCATTTTCACATCTAACTAAATTTTCAAACTGATGTATATCATGAGATCAAGACAGACACAAGTTCGCGATCACTATCGATATCTTCTTTCTAATTTCTTCTATAAATTTAATATGTATGCGGGAAAATGTATTTTACACGTACATTCAAGAATAAACGGTCATTTTGACCTGACTCTGCACCTTGTTGTTATAAAGGTCTTTGACTCAGAATTAAATAGAAAGTAGTTTCTGAATGTAGACTTCCGTTATCACTTTAGTCGTTGACGTTAAAAATTTCAGTTAACCGATGAGGTGGCGCGCATGAAGTGTTCGAGGACTAAATTAAAAGTAGAAAATAGTCATTTTAGTCCCTGAATCGAAAATCAATATCTTCTGAAATTGAATCTCAAATCCCCAAATCTATAAATCCCGAATTTAATCTCCAAATTCTTATAACTCTAAATCTCACATAATTCTCTCTTTATTCAAAATCAATTTCCTTTTTTTTGTTGTTGTTGTTAATTAGTGAAAATTTGTGGTAAGAAAGAAACATGGTAAACTTTAAATCTTTTGTGCTGCCAATCAAAAGAGTTTAGTTTATATTGTGTGAACTATTATAATTAATACTATGTCTTATGTCAAATGTGATTTTAGTAAAAATATATGTATGTTTTGTAACGGTCAAACGATTGAATATTGGGGTTTCTGCATCCATCCACACTCCTCTTACATAATGAGGTTTCTTCATGATGATTGAGCAGAATCTCAATCTCATTCGTTCCAAAAAACTGTCAAACAATTGAGTATGTCTCCTAACTTTGACTTAACTAAATATGATCAAAATAGCTTCAATCATATCTTATTTTCTACTAAAATATTTCATATCATATTTTCTACCGAAACACATTTACCAAACATGCATGTAGAAGCATACTATCGGAAATAGCTTCAACCATATCTTACTTTCTACTAAAACGCATTTATCAAACACGCATGTGGAAACATATTAATTAGCTTCAGTGCGCTTACACTATAGAATGAAGAAAATATTACACTTTTTAGAATTGATGAGTAAAATGTGGCGATTTCTTATAAACATTATAATTCAATACAATCCAGAGAATTAACAACAAAAAAAGAAATTGATTTTGAACAAAACAGGAAATTAAATAAGATTTAGAGATTTGGGATTAAATACGGGATTTAAGGATATTGATTTTTGATTCAGGGACCAAATTGACAATTTTCTATTTTCATTTTAGACCCTGTGACACCTCATACACGTCACTTCATCAATTAACATAAGTTTTTAACGTCATGGACTAAACTGATAACGAAACATATTTCATCCATACTCTATTGCTAGAGTTTCTATTATTATTTTTTGTTCAACGTTGATATGTTATGCACTTTACAACACAGTTATTTAATGGTGCAACACGAAAAATGTTAATTAGCATTATTGACGTTGACTTAAATTCAGTTTAAGTAGGTACATGTAAACTTAGTTTACATAACCTAAACTCAGTTTTACATGACATACTTAAACTAAATTTACATGACTTACTTAAATTGAGTTTAAGTAGCTATACTTAAACTCAGTTTACGTTACCTACTGAAGCTAAGTTTACATGACCTACGTAAACTAAGTTTAAACATGTATAATTTACATGACCTACTTAAACAGAGTTTAAGATTAAATTAAATTTTATTTAAAGGTAATTTTGTCATTTTAGAATGTAACCAGAAATACATGGGTGTAATTAGAAAAAATTCATCACAAAAATACATGAACAAAAAACCTGATCAATGAAAAATCATTTAATTTGATTAAAAGAGGGGAAAAAAATGTAAAGATGTCTGCTTTTGGATAAACTAGCGGAAGGACGGGCACGCCACTCTTTTTAATGCGCTAACGCATGTGATTATTTTATTATGTTTGTTTGTATAATTTTGATTTAAATTTTTAAATATTAATTAATGAAAATTATTGATATATTGATTTATAAACAAAATATTGTCAAGGCATATAACAATTATTTATGAACTCAACATATTTTAATCTGCCTGCATATAAAATAAAGATAAAATAATGATCTTTTATTGTTTATATTAATAGTAATTAGTATCATCATAATAAAAATGTATAAATGACATGTTATGTAAAAGAAACATTGCTATGATTGTGATAAAAGAATATCTTTAAAAACTACATTTTTCGTAAAGTCTCCATCTTCTTATTCTATTTTCCCTTCTTTAATGAGAACTTTCGTTGAATTTTGAAAAACTCCTCTTGATAAAGCTACATATAATTGGTCATAGCTGAAAACATGCCGCACAAAATAGATTTCGACATTGGGAATGACCTGCCCTTTAACATTAATTTTTGCTCACATTTGCTACTAATCTTGTTTTTTAAAAGATTTAAAGTCCAATCTTTAACATTATATTTTGCTCACGTTTGTTACTAATCTTTTTTAGAGGATTTAAAGTCCAATCTTTGACATTATATTTTGCCCACATTTGTTACTAATATTTTTTTTAGATGATTTAAAATCCAACCTTTGACATTATTTTTTGCTCACGTTTGTTACTATTCTTTTTTTAGAGTATTTAAAGTCCAATCTTTAACATTATTTTTTGCTCACGTTTGTTACTAATCTTTTTTTAGAGGATTTAAAGTTCAATCTTTAACATTTTTTTTTGCTCACGTTTGTTACTAATCTTTTTTTTAGAGGATTTATAGTCCAATCTTTAACAATATTTTTTGCTCACGTTTGTTACTAATCTTTCTTTTAGAGGATTTAAAGTCCAATATTTAACATTACCTTTTCCTTACGTTTGATACTAATCTTTTTTTTAGAGGATTTAAAGTCCAATCTTTAACATTATATTTTGCTCATGTTTATTACAATTGATCAAAGGTTAAGAAAGAGTAACTTATATTAATAAAATAATATGGAAATACTGTTTTTTGTGGAAGGGATATGAAAAGGAAAAAACTTAGGTACAATTCCTTAGGTGCTTTTTGTATGGTTCTTAACTAAATTCACCATGATTTCCTTAAATCCATAATTCTCTCAAAGTTTGTTATCTCCAAAAAAGTTGTATTTTTAGTTAAGAACCATACAAAAAGCACTTAAGAAATTGTACATAAGTTTTGTCCATATGAAAATACTTGGCAACCTTTGTCGGTTGTATTGAGGGGAACAACACATATGTACAACATAAAAGCGGCTGATAAAAAAGTAACATGATTTTTTATTTTGTGCTAGTTTTTTGTGAGTTTGATATTTGGTTAACGGAGGTAAAAGAGGGTTAACGGGTACGACTAGTGACATGGATTACTAATCCACGTGTTATTTTATAATTGACTATTTGTATTTAAAAGTAAGGGTATTTTTGGAAAGAAAATTCCAACCCAAAAATCTGCTGAAAGGGATAGTTTTCTTTATACATAGTATAGATAAAATAAAAATACAAATAAAAAAAGAAAAACTCAAAACCACATCCCTTTAACAAAGATGAACAAGCTGAGATAAACTTAGATACAAGGTAGAGCTTATCTGTCTTAAAAATTAGCACTACGTGAAAAATGGTCACAGATAACGTTTTTTTTTGGGTTTTAGATAGCGCTTTAAAAGCGCTGGTAAAGATAATATAATTCTTTAGCTAGGGTGACACTCTTACATCAATAAAAGCAATAAAATTGGAATAATTTGCAAAACACAGTTTAGAAAGAAATTCATCAAACAAATAGTTTTCAAATTTTGAAATACAGAAGAAAATAGTTTATGAAAAGCATATCAAACAGGCCCTAAGAAATCACTTTCAATGCTTTCCAGTCAATAATGGAAGAAAATTTATTTTATCTGGAAGAGAAGGGAATCTAGCAAGATATATACGTGCACTTGTCCACGACTATAACTCCATTATAAAACCAACAAATTAAATATATTTTTTTTGACAAAACAAATTAAATAAATATAAACATATCTTTTGAGCTCTTTGTATGATACTTGTCTTATAATAACTCTACATGCCTAAGTCGCCTCATAATCGTCATATATGATTCCTCCCCGTCATCTTTTTATTGCATTAAGATTCACCATATTAATTAACTGCATTTCTCACCCCCTATAAAAACTGCATATCTAAAGTTGATCTAGTACATAGATTTTCATGTTGTTGAGCTCCACAATCTTCTTATGAAGAATATTCTTCTCATCATTGCGTATATCATATACTTCATATTTTATTCTAAAATAGAACGATTCTTGCTAGTATTTCAACATTGAAATCTATAATTTGTAAAATAAAAAGCGATTGAAATCCACACACAAAAAAAAAAAAAAAAATGATCTCGACAAATATCTTAGGTTCCTAACTCCTTATAATGTTGATTGTTGTGTACATGCATAATACATGGCGAAATTTACTTCTCAAAAATAATATTTTCTTATAGAGCAATAGATGCACTCCTGTTTATATGGTGTGTGTGTATTTATCCTAAGCAAGCTTTTATACCTAACCGTTTAATTTAACTTTAACTTAAGTCAAATCATACTTAACTAACTAATCTTGGACTCTAACCGTTTAATTTAACTTAAGTCAAATCATACTTAATTAACTAATCTTGGATTCTAATGACAATTATTTATTCAATGCCTCGTGCACCTAATTAATTAACATTGGTTTTAGGACATGTATGTATGGATTAATTTGCCATTAGTAGTAGATTATTTTAGAGTGGATCTAATTAAGAATTCATGTTCCCTTCAACAAAAAAAAAATCTTTTTGTCTCTTTTATGAATGGTTTGTGAATCATGTTAGCTTTTTCGTAGAGTATAGGTCTTTTATGTTCGATGTCGCTTGGCTTATAGTCGGGGCTGTTTTATTTTTTATACAGATGCATTTGTTAGTTAGAAAAATTGGAAATGATTTTTTTAGTGTTCATTTTTTACATAGTTTTAAAAGTCTAACCATTGATTACCTTCTAATTCAAATTATGAAAATTAAGGTCAATTAGTCCACTCTAAATTTAAAATTAAATTGTGAATAATGAAATATGAAAATTGAGGTAAATTTTAGGCTTGCCCAAACAAGTGAAAGATATGGGAAGAATGACGCCATCTCCATCGAATCGACATCTCCTCAACATCCGCGATGATGACAACATCTCACGCACAAATAAGACTAGAGGTTCCGCCCATTCGAAGAATATCCACAATGGTGTCACTCACAGATCACACACTATATCCAAGTGAGGGAAAAAACCCAATAAACCAAAGTTAAATATATGACTCAGCAAAGGAAGAGACGAACCAAGACTGTAAATATAGATGTTTAATGTTTAATGTTGTTTAAACACGTTGTATAGATGTTTAAAAGCATTTCATGTTTTAGAGTAGCAAAACATATAGGTAATTCCTATAATGTGATGCATTTTGTTCTCTTAATCTCCTGTATTCGAATGTTGTTAGCTTGTATGATATCTAGTTCCCCGTTCATAATGCAATATATCAATATTTGGATCCCCTCAAAATTACCAATTCAATTCAGTACACGAACATTCTAATCATCCAACAATCATTGTTGTGGGAGTTTTTCCACACGAATGGTTGTGATTGATGTGAAAATGAAATATTTTTCTTATCTCATATAGCAGTATAGTACGTGCCCAATTGATGATTGCTCGTAAATCAGTCAATCACATAAACACAAATCATTTCAAAACTTGAGCTGTGTTGTTTTGTTAATGGCTTCATCCAATATGATAATTATACTTTTTGAATGGAATGAATTCAATTGAAAGGATATAGGAAAGGATGTTCCAAAACTTGAGTTATGTTGTTTTGTTAATGGCTTCATCCAATATTTCTCTAAATCAAAAGCGTGTGGCTCTAGTGTAGGGTACGTACGTCAGAATATCATCAGTGAAGAACTTAAGCTGCTTTGCTTACACATCAAAAATCTTGTTCAATCTTTTTGATATATCTTTGTCACCTCATTAAAAATACTTAACTACTCTCCTCAAATCCCCACACGTATTCACATCTTAAATGTAGTAATCATTTGGTTAGGAATTTTTGAAGTTTCTTCTCTAATTAAAGAAATTTGATTAGTCATAGGTTCATAATATGAAATTGGGAGTAGTACTCAACCACTTTAATAAACAACATTATAGACAATAATCACATTTATAACAAATTTGTTGTATATTATAAACAAGAATCCATTAAACCGACATTTTAAGTAGCAACTATATTGCAAGAAAAATACACCCCCCTAACAACAACCATATATTTTCCGCGTGATCTGGCAATGTACAGTTGTCACATGCAGTCACGATCAGATAAATCTATATCTGTAAAAACCGGCACAAGATTAATCTCTGATTTCTTATAATAATTAATTAATTTTGATACTTTTTGTTATTTGTCATGGTATTTTTATTTTTATTTTATGTGTACGCTCAAAGTCTCTATATATAGAGCGGGGTTTTCATTCATAACTCATTCAATCAACACTTTTCTATCTATCTATCTATCTATCTATCTATCTAGCTTCTCACTTCCAACTTTTACTTTCCCTCTACTTTCTCTTTTCCATATTCCTTCATTCTTACTAACAGAAACATAGTTTGTGCTTCTTGTACAATTAACTAAATTAATATGGGTATTGAGATAGAACAACCATGTGTGCAGCTTTCTAACATTGCAATTTCTGACACTCATGGAGAAAACTCACCTTATTTTGCTGGATGGAAAGCCTATGATGAAAACCCTTATGATGAATTAACCAACTCCTCTGGTGTTATACAAATGGGATTAGCAGAAAATCAAGTATGTTTATATATCTTGAATTCAAAATATATGCTGTACTCTTATTATTATACACATGTAGCTCCTAATTAATCATAGGGAACTAACTATTAATGTGTATTTGTACAGGTTTCATTTGATTTGGTAGAAAAATACTTGGAAGAGCACCCAGAGGATTATAATGGTTTCAGAGAGAATGCATTATTTCAAGACTATCATGGACTTAAATCATTCAGAACTGCAATGGCAACCTTTATGGAACAAATAAGAGGTGGTAAAGTTAAATTTGATCCGGAAAGAATAGTCATCACTGGCGGAGCAACTGCGGCTAATGAGCTTTTAACCTTCATTCTTGCAAACCCCGGCGATGCCTTGCTTGTTCCTACCCCTTACTATCCAGGGTAACAATCAAGCACCATACAATTGGGTTATGATAAACAATTTAATTAATAAACTTTTTTTAAAATACAAGATAAAATACAATTAAACTATTGTAATATAAGTTATAAATCGTTTAAGAACAAGTCATAAGTTGTTTCCATAAACACTCTCAAGTAATATCAGTAGATAAATTCAAATAAATCAATTAAAAAAGAGTGTCTATCTCTCAATAACATGCGCTAGAATTTCACACATTTATTTCATGCACTTTTTTTCTTTACAATGAATTGCTATTAATAAGAACCTCTTAGCTAGCTGCTAGCTGCTAGCTAACTTCATTTGTTTTAATTTCTCTTTTGAAGCTATAGCATGTAACTATGCTTGCGTAAACTATATATGATGAAATCATCTCATGGATCTTTTTCTTGTACTTTTGTAGGTTTGATAGAGACTTAAGGTGGAGAACTGGTGTAAACATAGTGCCAATTCACTGCCACAGGTCAAATAATTTTCAAATTACACCTCAAGCTTTAGAAGCAGCTTACAAAGAAGCAGAATCAATGAACATGAAAGTGAGTGGAGTACTCATCACAAACCCTTCAAACCCTTTAGGTGTAACAGTTCAACGTTCAGTCCTAGAAGAGATTCTTGACTTTGTGACAAAAAAGAACATCCACCTTATATCAGACGAAATCTACTCAGGCTCAGTCTTTAATTCCTCTGAGTTTGTAAGCATAGCAGAGATTCTCGAAGCTCGTCGATACAAAGATGCAGAGAGAGTTCACATTGTTTATAGTCTCTCAAAAGATCTTGGTTTACCAGGTTTCAGAGTTGGAACAATTTATTCTTACAATGATAAGGTTGTAACAACAGCGCGAAGAATGTCGAGTTTTACCTTGATATCTTCGCAAACACAACAATTTTTGGCTAATATGCTATCAGACAAGAAGTTTACTGAGAAGTATATTAAGATTAATAGGGAAAGATTGAAGAAGAGATATGAAATGATTATTGAAGGCTTGAAAAGTGTTGGAATTGAGTGTTTGAAAGGGAATGCAGGATTGTTTTGTTGGATGAATTTGAGTTCACTTTTGAAGGAGTCAACTAAGGAAGGTGAATTGGAACTTTGGAATGTGGTTTTGAATGAATTGAAATTGAATATATCTCCAGGGTGTTCTTGTCATTGTGATCAACCTGGTTGGTTTAGGGTCTGTTTTGCAAATATGACTGAACAAACTTTGGAAGTTGCATTGGAAAGAATACGTAACTTCATGGCTACAAGAATAATGACAAAGAAAGATATAAGGAAATAATAGTGGCATGCTATTTGACAAATTTCTTTATGATTCATATATTATTGCTATTTTTTTTAATGGTTAATTGTGGCCATTTTGATAAATTCTTTGTCGGTTTTATAATGGTTCAGGAAAGTATATACTGTAAGAAGCAGATTCACCTGAAGTGTATGCATGTCTTAGTTCTTGTTTGCTTGCTTTAATTAAGCAAGTTCCTTGGAAACTCCTTTTGTATCATTGTTAATTTGTTAATTAAAATGAAATTAAGTTGGTTAATTCTTTGAATTCTATGTAACGTTTTTTATATAGGAATTAGTAGCGAGTTATTTTGAAAGTTGTTTTTATTGCAAACTAACACCACAAAATCGATCAACTCAAGTTGAAATAATTTTCTCACATTTACACTACAAACTACTTAGTCCGTCCCTTAATAAATGATTTTTTTGCAAAAAAAACATTGTTATAAAATAACTCACTCCTTTCATTTTTCAATGCAATATTAATTATTTTTTTCAATTATAACTCTAATTAATATTAGGCTTATTTGATTCAATGGTCCCCTAAATAATTTCAAGTTTTCATTTTGATCCTACAATTAATAAAACGTATGTTTACGTCCCTTACTTTTTCCTCCGCTTGGCAAATAAATCCTTAGGTTTGAGTTTAACCCCAAATGTCTATGGTGGACCTATCTTAAGAGTGGTCCACCATAGACCTTATTAATTTTTTTAATTTAAACTGTTTTTTGATCTATTAGGTGTATTTTAGGTTTATTTTATCTTACAATGAGTCAACAACACCTAATTATTTCTCCCTTTCTTCATCTTCTCCCCTCAACTTCTTCATCATCTTCACCAACATTCATAAATAAAAATATGAAACTCCAAAAAAACCATAAATTTTCGTCAACCAATTTTTCTTCCCTTTCTTCATCTTATTCATCATTCTATTTAGCTTCTTCCGTATCCTCGTCTCTGAAATTAAAAAGTGAAACAACACAACCTTAGGCTTTACAAAATATAATTTGTTAATTGTAGATCCAAAATTTCACCACAACTTGGATGTGATTCTTCATTGAAGCTTGGGTCAACAATATGTTTATGCCCTTCCTCAAGTTGAGTAAAAAAGACACGTCCTTTTGTAATTGCACAATTCTTCAGCTCAAGCAAAGGGGTTTGGGTTTCATTAATAGGGGAAGTACATAAATTCTTACCAGTGCCACTATCAACGATGACCTTTTTAGTTTCCCTACAACTTGAAGAATCAACATCATGTTCTTCCTAGAGATGAACAGGTGAAATACAGCCTCGAATGAGAAACCTATTTCCTGATTGCCCTGAAAAAATATGAACCCGGTTCTTCTCTTGTTCCATACAAACCCTTTCTTGATCCAACATCACTTTCTGCTCCTTCAAACATATATACTCATCAAGCATCTCACCTAAACTCATTAAGCTTTTCGACATCTAAAATTCAACCAAACCAAAAAGAAACAAATAAATATATAAATAAAGATCCAAACTTTACCAAAAACAAAACAACTCATTTGATTAAATCGAAATAAAAACAAAAAAAATGAAAAGAGTTTGTAACAAACTGAAAAGGGTATCAAGAAAACGACCCATTTTAAAAAATTGAATGAAAACAAAAATTAACAAAAAGGAGTTGTAAAATAGGAAAAAGGTTCGTGAAATTTTATTTTAGTGTTGTGGATGGTGATTAATGATGATGAAATTGTGATGCTGAATTTGGTTAGAGGAGAAGAGAAGCTTGTGATGTTGGATTCAAATGGGAAGGATGAAGAGGAGAAGGAATTTGAATGGGAGAGAAGAGAAGAGGATGAAAGTACCCTGATTTCTGGGTTTCTAAAATTTTTTGCCTTTTTCTTTAAAAAAAAACATGCCTTTTAGACTTGCCACGTCGGCAAAAACTAACGGAAGTTTAATTTTTTGACGGAAGAGATTTATTTGGCAAACGGAGGAAAACCTGAGGGACTAAAATGTGAGTTTTATTAATTGTGGGACTAAAATGAAAACTTGAAATTATTTAAGGGACCAATGGATCTAATAAGCCTAATATTACTTTCATTACTTCCAATTCAATATATTCTACTTTGCATTTATGATAATGGTAAATACACTAATACTTGACAATAACACGTAAAACATTTTTCTCTCTCATTCAGTAATACATTTTTCTTAATAAATGTGAAATGAGCAAAATGCTCACTTAAATTAGGACGACGGAGTAAGGCAAATGCATAAAGTTGTTGTGTAAGGGTTTTATCTCAGCGAGGAAAAAAAATGTCATTGGTGGCTTTGTTTAATGAAAAAAAGAAAGTCATTTGTGCTAGTTTTGTTTGTCCACGCGAATATGTGTTGCGATTATTTCATTTTGTCGTTGTTATTGTGGTAAGTTAACTGACACCCAACAATTTGTTGTTATATCTAACTTTTTTAGACTCTCTGATCATATATTTAAGGAACATAAAATGCACAGTTAGTTGCATTTAATCGGTGATAACAATAATCATATTTTTAAATGTTATTCTCTTTCTTCAAACGATTAACATCGAGGAAGGAACTTTATCATTCAACTATGAGTTCATTAATTACTTCAATAGAGCATTACATACAGTTGTTTTTGGGTTTTGAACTACTGGATTAAGAAATGCAAAAAACAATAATCAAAGGTAAATTGTTAAAAAGATAAAAATAGCATAATAAGCTTTGTTCCCTAAAAAAAGTTGAATAAGCTTTGTATTTGATTGGATATCACTAATTACAGCGTACAAACTAATTGTTTATATGCAAAAACTACACATATTAGTCAAATGTCGTGACCTACAATGCCAACCCTCTGCTCAACTTATTTCGCAGGTAGTGTCTGATTTTCCCTCGTTAAGGGAATTGTGACACCGTGTTTGAAAATTTTAAATATTTTTATCTGGATAGAGTAATAAATAATTTCAATGTCATCATTTTTTGACAACTTTTATAAATTTTAAATTTTTGTATTCCAAATATAAAAATTGAAATTATGGGTGAAAATTTTAAAAAAAATTGAGGGGTAAATTTTAATTTCCAAAAATGGGGGGTTAATTTTTGTTTTTTAAATTTATTTGGGTCAATTTGAAAATTTTGGAAAATCTGAGGGCCAAAATGCAAAATTTGAAAAATTATAAGAATGAATAAATTTGAAACCCTTAGCTTTTAGATGTCATTTAATACTTCATAAATTTCCATCATTTTGAAAATTCTCCAAATTGTCATCCAAACAACGGAATTCACTTTAAAATATTTAGATCCCCTTAAAACATTACACTACCTTCAAATATTCCTTCAATATGAGGTAATTGGGGAATTATAAAGAAATTCAAACGATTTAATTAAATTGCCTTCTTTTTTAAATATTTTTGTTTGGATGGAGCAATAAAAAATTTCATTGTCATCACTTTTGGACAACTTTTATAAATTTTAATTTTTTGAGCCAAATTTAAAATTAAAATTAGGGGTCAATTTACAACTTTTGAAATTTTTAGGTGTCAATTTGAAAAATTAGAGGGGTAAGTTTGCAAATCTATAATTTTTTTTAAAAAAACGCGATCTTATTGTTCTTTGTGGATTTCAATCGATTTTTCCACAAACGTATTTCAACTTTAAATATTAATGACCATGTCGTTCTATATATTTTTTGGGAGAGGATATCGTTCTATATATTTAGAAGGGAAAATAATAATATATATGATGGGCAATGATGAGAAGAATATGCTTGCTCAAGTCTCAACACCATTCTGTCAAAAAAAAAAAAGTCTCAACACCATGAATGTGCTATAGAGAAGTTGTCTTCTTTTGATAACAAAGTCGGGATGAGATATATGTTTTTGTCTTAGTTAAAATATAGTGGTTCATATTATCAAAAATAAATAAATATAGTGGTTCAAACCAAAATGTAATGTGTATGTTTGAGAAGTACTTGGTGATTGGTCGGTCTACTCTCGGCTCTTAATTAGCTGCAAGGGTAATTAAATTTGTGACCAGTTAATTTTGAGGTTGATTGAAAAAAGATGTTATTCTCCCTCAGTTGTCAATTGTAAGTAAATTTTAATTTTTTATGTTCATTAAATTAATGATGTATGTAGATCACATATATCATTAATTGAAAAATCAAAATTTGCTTATAATTGACAACAAAGTGAGTATATAATTTTCTCTCATCAAGGCATGATGCAACTGAGTTTGGTGTTGTTATTTATCATTTTAAACCCATTTTCTCACATTTATATATAAACTCTAGTACATAGTTTGTGGGAAGCCAAACAAATAAGACCAGGACAAGTGTTCTTCTTTTATGAAGACCAGTACAAGTGTTCTTAATTTAGCAAAGAAAAAAAGACAAACAAATAACACTGTTCTTAATTTAGCAAAGAATACCATATTATCAAGTAATTTCCTGATCTTAATTGATATACTAAATGTACTGAACATATTTTGATTAACAAGTGTTACAGTGAAAATTAACTCTATTAGATGTGCACTTAATAATTTGTCAAAATAAAAACAGTTCTTCACATTTAATATCGTTTTTTTTTTGGCGTAAATCAGGTATCCTCTGTACGTAATTTGTAGAGACTAATCTCTCGAGTCTTGCAGGACCTAAATCAACGACAACTCTATAAGTTAACACGACTTGAGCTTGTTGGGCTAAAATATAATTACAAAGAGCACACACGATATTTTTATATTTATTTAATGGACCATGTTGATTAATGTTCCTGTCACACTAGTAAAAAAACAAAAATTATCAATTTTGTATTAAAAATATTGTGTTTTACACTTTTAAAAGTTTATTTCTAGTATCTTTACTATATTTATTTTCATAACTAGTATCTTAGGAACACAAATTAACATTCTTTTTTATTTAATTTATTGATTTTTTGTAGACAAAAGAAATACAAACAACAATTGAAATACACACGCCCATAAATGGAGGGGCCAGAGATCAAACCTCAGTGACGGAATTTGACCTCATAATTTTGATATTTTTACTAGTTAAACTAAGTTGTGTTGTTTTTCAAATCGACAAGTGCACGTATATTTCTTGATAGATCCCCTCTTCTTTTAGATAAAATAAAGACTTAATTGCAGTGTTGACCCCCTAAATATCACGGACTTGTGATTTTAGCCCCCTATAAAGCAATAACAAACCAACCCCCTAATTGTTTACCCCTTTTGCACTTTTGACTCTCTGATCCAATTTTGATTCAGTCAACGCACGCGTGACATCTCACTTAAGTGAGTATGATGCCACATGTACAATTTTTATTTAAAAAATATATATAAATACCACGTGTGTATTTGTAAAATTTAAAAAAAAAATGAAAGAGTAAAACACCTGAGCTTCCTCTTCTTCTCCAATCTCTCCCACCTCCTCTCCCAATTCCCCCACTGCACCACCATCACCTCCCTGCAACAACCACCACAAGTCCACAACATAATTGTTGAAATCTTTTCCAAGTGTTTTTTATTTTCAATTTTGGGAATGATGTGAAGATTTTGACCATTGATCTCCATATTATCAATAATTAAGATCTACTATTAATCTTGATCATTGATAATAGGAAGATCTTCACATTATTCTCTCAACACAAAGAATTCAATTGAGTGGATCCATTTCTAGTTGGATAAGGGTGTAAGATATTTGGACATCTAATCAAATGATTATAGTTGCGATGATAAATACTTCTTTTTTTTTTCAAATTATTTAGTCGTTAGAATTTCATACGTATTTGAAATGAATATAAGTGAAGAATTTGAAATTTAAACTTCAATTTTACATTATAATGTATTGTGTTTATCAATGGAACTATGATTATGGTGACGATAAATACTTCGTTGCCGTAAAAAATTATTATAATAAAAAAACTATATATAAATAGTTGACAAGATTAAGCGTTATCTCTAGAGAAGAAATTAAGAAGATGTAGATAGCAATTGGGAACTTGTGTCTGTCTTCATCTCAAATCTCAATATATTATATATTGGTTTGAGATTTTAATAAGATGTGAAAATGACTAGTAGTCTATTGTAGATGAAGGAAGTTTACGAGACTGCTTCATTTGGGGTCTTCTCCGACACACAGTACGTTCGTTATCTATGTTGAAAGTATAGAAAATCAACGAGTACGTGCAATATGGGATCTTTTCATAACAATTATTGTTAACAGCTAAGAGTGTCAACTTAGTTAAAAGTGAAGGGCCAGGATCTTGAAACTTGATGGTGACCTTATTTGATTGAACAACACTAACCATAAAAAGGGAAATGTATTTAAAATGAATTTATGTTTCATATGTTGTTTAATTTAATTTGCTTAAATATTAATATGAGTTTTGTTAGAAGCTATTCATGAAGGTACCTTTTAGCAACTTACACCTCAAGGTGTGATTTCCACCTTTTAGTTATAATTTTGTTAAAAGACACCTTCATAAAAATTAGTTAATGTCTTTTAAAAAATGCTCATTGAATAACTTGTTAAAAAGATACCTTTATAAAATGTATCTTCTGTCAAAACCCTAGTAATATTATTGCCTGGTCTTAGTTTGGATATAAAGTAAATATAAACTGAAATGTTGTGCTCCGTGCGGTAGACAACTTTTTTTTTTCTCTCCAAAAAACACATTATACAACATTTTTGTACGCTAATACTTTATACAGCATGATGACTAATTTTATAAATAGATGTGAGACAAGGCTTGCGTCATTCGTAAGTTGGTTTAATTTATCGTGTAGACAATTTTTTGGACTTTACTTAGTTTTGGACTGAACTTTTAACTATCATAAACATTTTTTAGAAATCAAAGGATTATCACAAAATTAATTTACATTGTTTGATCAATAACAAGATATTTCCCCTCAAAATTACCAATTACCACTTTATTTCAGCAATGCAAACTCCCGAATGGTGATGATTATGACTGGAAATGAATCGAGTCAAAGCGAACTTGTATGAACTCGACTCAACAAAAAATGGTTTACCTCGAAACTCGACTCAAATTCAAACCAAACCTTTTTTTAACTTGAGTTCGACTCATTTAAAGTTTACGAGCAACTTGGTTCGACTCATCTACTCAAGTCTAAAGGCAAATCCAATGTGCCTTAAAATATAAAAAAATTGCACTAATACTCTTATTATAATTGCATTTGACCTCCCTGCTTTTTTATATTTAGACCTCAGGGACATAATAAAAACAATTAACATATAGCAGCGAGTCATTTCCTCGGCTAAAAGATAATGAGAGTTGACAACTTGCTCTTATTATATAGCCAAAGCATCTCTTAATTTCTTATACCTGCTCGATGTAGGACTATTTCAACTTGTTAGTTTTATAGTTTAAACAAAAGAGACTTAGTGACTAGGTAATACGTTTGTTTAGAGAAATTGGCTGGGTAATAAATTGTTGTATTTGTTTGGTTATTTGTATATAAATTATTCTTAGTTGCTGAATTGTTATTTTTGTTTATTTTATATACCAAGTTCAACGAGTTAATTGCCAAGTCGAGTTCCGAATTATTTTCGAGTTGTATCGGCTCATTGTCAGCCCTAGTGATGATTGAAGGAAATGAAATTGAAATGAAAGACGAGAAGATGTTAATTTCAAAAGTCTTTAATTTGTGTTGTTTTGTTAATGGCTTCATTCTATATTTCTCTGATTCTCTCAGTCAAAGGTGAGTGGTTCTAATGTAGGGTACGACGTCAGAAGATCAGGGAAGAACTTATAATAGCTGATTGCACATCAAAAATCTTGTTCAATCTTTTCCATATATCTTTGTCACTGGCCACCTCATTAAAAAAAACTTAACCATACTCTCCTTAAAAATCCCCACACGCATTCACATATTAAATGTACCAATCATATGGTTTTTATCGATTGCAAAGGAATTTTTGAAGTTTCTTTGGTAATTAAAGAGATTTGAACATTGTTCATAAGTCTTAGCACAACTAACAAAATATCGAAATTGTTGTATCAAATGTAATGATTGAATTTGAACCCTTACTTTTACACTATTGTCATTTTGTTTACTTAAAGGAAAAAAATAGACATTTGGCTAGTTATAGGATCAATGCATGAAAATTCCTTTAATTGGATTACTCTCAAGTCTCAACCACCTTTAGTAAACAACATAAAATAATTATAACAATTTTGTATATTATTATTATAGAGAAAATGAATCCATTAAACCGACATTTTAAGGGGCATTCCGCGTGATCTGGCCATGTACAGTTGTCACAAGATAAATCTTTATCTGTAAAAACCGGTACGTACATGGTGAAAGTGTGAAACTCATATTTGTTATACGTGATTAACTGATAAGAATGATATTTTTTTGCTATACTATGATATTTTAATGTACATGCCTCAAAGTCTATATATAGAGCAGGGTTTCATTTCACAAACTCATTCAATCAACGGCTCTCTATCTATCTATCTTCTTTCTCTTACTTTAATTTCTTCATTCTCTACTTTCTCTTTTCCACATTCCTTCATTCTTTTACTAACAGAAACTAAGCTTGAGCTTGTTGTACAATTGATCAAAGGCCTAATTAATTAATATGGGTATTGAGATAGAACAATCTTGTGTACAACTTTCAAACATTGCAATTTCTGACACTCATGGAGAAAACTCACCCTACTTTGCGGGATGGAAAGCCTATGATGAAAACCCTTATGATGAATTAACCAACTCTTCTGGTGTTATACAAATGGGATTAGCAGAAAATCAAGTATGTTTATATATCTTGAATTCAAAATATATGCTGTACTCTTATTATTATACACATGTAGCTCCTAATTAATCATCGGGAACTAACTATTAATGTGTATTTGTACAGGTTTCATTTGATTTGGTAGAAAAATACTTGGAAGAGCACCCAGAGGATTATAATGGTTTCAGAGAGAATGCATTATTTCAAGACTATCATGGACTTAAATCATTCAGAACTGCAATGGCAACCTTTATGGAACAAATAAGAGGTGGTAAAGTTAAATTTGATCCGGAAAGAATAGTCATCACTGGCGGAGCAACTGCGGCTAATGAGCTTTTAACCTTCATTCTTGCAAACCCCGGCGATGCCTTGCTTGTTCCTACCCCTTACTATCCAGGGTAACAATCAAGCACCATACAATTGGGTTATGATAAACAATTTAATTAATAAACTTTTTTTAAAATACAAGATAAAATACAATTAAACTATTGTAATATAAGTTATAAATCGTTTAAGAACAAGTCATAAGTTGTTTCCATAAACACTCTCAAGTAATATCAGTAGATAAATTCAAATAAATCAATTAAAAAAGAGTGTCTATCTCTCAATAACATGCGCTAGAATTTCACACATTTATTTCATGCACTTTTTTTCTTTACAATGAATTGCTATTAATAAGAACCTCTTAGCTAGCTGCTAGCTGCTAGCTAACTTCATTTGTTTTAATTTCTCTTTTGAAGCTATAGCATGTAACTATGCTTGCGTAAACTATATATGATGAAATCATCTCATGGATCTTTTTCTTGTACTTTTGTAGGTTTGATAGAGACTTAAGGTGGAGAACTGGTGTAAACATAGTGCCAATTCACTGCCACAGGTCAAATAATTTTCAAATTACACCTCAAGCTTTAGAAGCAGCTTACAAAGAAGCAGAATCAATGAACATGAAAGTGAGTGGAGTACTCATCACAAACCCTTCAAACCCTTTAGGTGTAACAGTTCAACGTTCAGTCCTAGAAGAGATTCTTGACTTTGTGACAAAAAAGAACATCCACCTTATATCAGACGAAATCTACTCAGGCTCAGTCTTTAATTCCTCTGAGTTTGTAAGCATAGCAGAGATTCTCGAAGCTCGTCGATACAAAGATGCAGAGAGAGTTCACATTGTTTATAGTCTCTCAAAAGATCTTGGTTTACCAGGTTTCAGAGTTGGAACAATTTATTCTTACAATGATAAGGTTGTAACAACAGCGCGAAGAATGTCGAGTTTTACCTTGATATCTTCGCAAACACAACAATTTTTGGCTAATATGCTATCAGACAAGAAGTTTACTGAGAAGTATATTAAGATTAATAGGGAAAGATTGAAGAAGAGATATGAAATGATTATTGAAGGCTTGAAAAGTGTTGGAATTGAGTGTTTGAAAGGGAATGCAGGATTGTTTTGTTGGATGAATTTGAGTTCACTTTTGAAGGAGTCAACTAAGGAAGGTGAATTGGAACTTTGGAATGTGGTTTTGAATGAATTGAAATTGAATATATCTCCAGGGTGTTCTTGTCATTGTGATCAACCTGGTTGGTTTAGGGTCTGTTTTGCAAATATGACTCAACAAACTTTGGAAGTTGCATTGGAAAGAATACGTAACTTCATGGCTACAAGAATAAGGACAAAGAAGATATAAAGATAGAATAATGGCATGCTGTTTGACAAATTTCTTTAATATTCATATATCATTGCTATTTTTTTTTAATGGTTAATTATGGCCATTTTGATAAATTCTTTGTCGGTTTTATCAGGAAAGTATATACCGTAAGAAGCATATTCACCTGAAATGTATGCATGTCTTAGTTCTTGTTTGCTTGCTTTAATTAAGCAAGTTCCTCGGAACTTCTCTTGTATCATTGATAATTAAAGTGAAATTAAGTTGGTTAATTCTTTGAGTTTATGTAAAGTTTTTTATACATGAATTATTACCGAATTCTTCTCAAAGCTGTTTTTATTGCAAACAACGCCTCAAAATCCATCAACTCAAGTTGAAATAATTTTCTCACATTTACATACATGATTGGATATTCGAATGATTAAGTTCTCAAATGATTGGTTACATAAGTATAATGTAAATTTCAATAAAATTAATGGTTGTCACTAACATTGTAAGGAGTATATCTCCCTAATCCGGTGGTGATATTTTGACTATCATAAATTGCACACACATCTTCTACCACCACCATACATAAATATGACACGTGATCATGTGACCCTCACCACTCTATCTAACACTCCCTTTTATTGTCTTCTTCAATTAAAATATCCTTTCATATAAGATGTATAATGGAGTAAGGAAAAAAGGGCGTTAACATAACATTATTGTATTTTATAGTGTATAATAAGAGCTTGTATATACATACAGTATAACACCTCTATTTGGATACTCAAGTGAACACCATCTTCTATATAAATTTATAGTGATGGTACTTATTTGGTACTAGCTCTTATGGAAAGTCAAAGAGAAGTGTACACACACGTGTGCAGGTTGCGCGCAACAGCTAGCATTAAAAACCAAACCTAGATGTCTTCTAGCTTCATGTTAAGGTTGGAATCATTTTATAAAAATAGAAACTCTTCTTATTCAACTTTGATTTGAAAGTGGATGTGTCACTCTCAGACTTCCTATTATATTTATATGGATAATAATAACTTTGACTAGATTAAGAATAATTCATTTTTTAAGATGATTATAATACTTTGCTTTCTTAATATTGCGCGTGGTGTCCAAATTAAAATAAGTGAGTTATGGTCCCTTACAATTGACTTGCAAAGATGGATGATTATATAATAATCTCAACACCAAACTTTAAGCTAGCTGCTGTCTTAGTTTTACGAAGAAATTGAGAAGAAATAAATAAGTAAGAAGAACAAGCTGTTTATATATTGTCGGTGAATTTTTATTTTTTTTTTAAGTTATATTTTTGAATAAGTGAATGTTTATAAAGGGCAGTGAAAACTGAAATGTCTTATAGTTTTATGGAAGATGAGAAGTGTGTAGTTTACATACATTATTTGTTTTTCAAATGTTTTACATGCATTATCATCGGTGTAAAATGTTTTACAAGTTTATTTTATAATACTATGTTACATGTTCAACGAGTATAATTGTGAATGGACATTGATCAAAGGGCAACGAAAACTGAAAATGAAGATTCGTAAGATTAAAAATTGTTCGAGTACCTTTTTATTTTTATTTTTTTACTATTTACTAACTATGTTTTCATGCTAAAAAATTATCATTTCTTCCATTGCATTGATGTTTTAGAAGTGGCTGTAGGAGTAGCGTTTCATTTAGCAAGAAAAAGGAAATTGGATGAAAACTTTAGTACTCTAAAGTTTTGTTGCATACAAAATTCACCTTCCAATAATTTATTTCATGTATCTTTTTTTTTTTAATATTTAATTACTTTGAAGTGAATTTAAATTTTAAATTCATTATACCTGCAAGATGCATCTGCACAATAAAACTCCTGAGCGTGAAAGAATAATATTCAAAAAAAAATATTATTATTTTATTCTGATTTTTGCAAAAAAAAACTAAACAAAAACTAAAAAATAATTCGGTCAAAAAAATATTATTAAAAAAATCATTTTAACCTAAATATTGTAACAAAAACAAATAGGCTCTAAATAATGTGTTCAGTACAGAATGCATGGGCAAAATATTTTTACACCAACAATGTATATAAAAATTATACAATTTAAAATAGCTCCGAGATTTGGTCTATTGATAAAACTACAGACAATAGACCCAAAAGTTAAAAATTTAAGCCACACTAGTATCTTTGAATGAAGATAATATAAATACCTTCGTAAACCTTCTATAAATCCGAATATTTTTTCTACCTTGATCCGGACAACCTCCACTCATTCTCAATTTACCACGTAAAGAAAAATTATACTTGAAAAATAAACCGACTAGGTGCACAAAATATTCATTCATTTATGCATGAAAGAGTATTGCGATGGTCTGGTAGAAGGAAAAGGTAAGAATTTAAAAATAAAATAAAATAGGCAATTGCCTCTAAAATTGTAAGTTTCATCAAATATCTCTGATATCAGTGGTGGTGGTGGTAGTTGAAGTTTTGTTAATGTCATGAGTTATTTGACGAAACTTACGATTTCGAAGGTAATTGTCTATTCACAAACAAAAATAGCCACCAATCGATAGTAAAAATTGGCCCTGAAGTTTTTTAGTTGGAGGGTCTATTCTGCGAAGAATAAATATTATAGGAATATGATCAAATCTTCTTCTTTTTTTTAATTTTTAATAATAATAACACTTTTATTTGTCGGGGGAAGTCCGAATTCAAATTGAATTGTACGCAAAAATGCGTTCCTCGTCATTAATATGTTTGCTCTCGGTAATGGTGGCCTCTCGGGAGAATGGATGACTGCATCTACATATGAAAAATTTTAGTAGAACAAAGGAGTATCCCCAACCTACACCT
>Ga0228710_1002037_pt1 | contig 31337 bp, 28 predicted proteins | sample MedpolnodulmetaG_FD_177995 | JGI IMG/M metagenome (GOLD analysis project Ga0228710, IMG submission 177995) | Root nodule microbial communities from Medicago polymorpha collected in Santa Monica, California, United States - pink nodules | ecosystem: Host-associated > Plants > Roots > Nodule...
AAGATGAGCTTGCAGACTTATTAAGAAATCCAGGTTTGAACCAGGAATTAGTTTGCTCATCCTTACCATCAGAAGAATCTGATATGATCATAAAGTCAGGTTCATTGATCTGTTCATTAGAAGTATGTGACTTAGATTGATCATCAACAACTTGTTCAGGAATATGTTGTTCAGGAACAAGTTGTCTTTTCTTGGCTAGGTTTCTCAATGCAATTCCAATGGAAATGTTAGAGTGTGTTGCATTGAGAAGATATGGTAGATGTTCAGGATGAATGACAATGTTTGTACAGGTAATTGAGGCCATTTGTAAGTTTGGTGCTTGTTGTTGGGGGCTTTCTAAAGTAACTCTATCAGAAGCTACTTCAGAGGTTTTCTCTAGATTAGGCTCATAACCTAGTAATTCTCCTGAATAATGATTAACCAGATCATCCAACACAGAAGGTTCAGATGCTTGGGTGGTTGGTTTAGGATGTGATGATTCAGAGAGATTTGTAGACTCAGACACTATTGGTTCATCAACACCCTATGCATCAAGAGGAAGGGATTGAAGGGGTTCAATCATGGGTTGTTGAAAAGGATGATCAGCAGGTAGTCTTGCACAGACATCCAATCTCATTTGAGACATCTCACCTATTCTTTCAGGAATAGGTGGATACATAGGCTCAAATGTTTCATCACTAGGCTTTTTCTGGAGTTTGGTGGATGGTGAAAGGCCTTTGTTTATGTTTGTATAGATTCTGTTTAAAGGAACATCATCTATATATGAGGAGTTTGAGATGGAAGTTGAGTGTGAAGGTGAGGCTGAACTAGATTCTATTTCTATAACATTAGCAGTGTGAAGAGAATTAGTATTACCTCGAGTAGCTTCTGAAGCATCAACTTCTGAAATAATAGCTTCCTCTATTTGAACATCTTCAGTAGCCTTCACAAGTTCACCCGCACTTGAAGTTTCTTCTTCTAGAGCACCAGCTGATATCAACAAACTCCTAGCTTCAATTGACACCCAATCTTGTACTTCTTCTACAGATTTAATCACTTCCTGTGCAATTACACCAACATCTTCCCTTACTATGCTTGATGTAGTAACTTCAATTTCCTTTGCAAGTTCCAGGACCTTCTCAAGTGCAGCAGCATCTGCAGCTTTCTTGCTTCTGATTTCTCTTGCTACAAGTGTAGTAGCAGCTTCTATTTTCTCTTCATCACCTTCCACACAAGGAGATTCTATCATTTTCCTTATAGAATGCTTCCTTTTCTTCTTAGGAACAGATGGTTAGGCAGGTGGAGAAGGTGAAGAACTGACTGTCTTGCCACTCCATGTCCTTTTGTTCAGAATCTTAGCAGGTTCTAAGTCCTTAAATTCAGCTTGAATGGATGGTACAGCAGGACCAACTACATTCACTTGGACATAGGCTTTCTCCTTCTTAGCTTTCTTGGGAAGAGGTTCAGGAGCTTCATCAACATACTCAACTTCTGAAGTTGCTCTCTTCTTTGACTTCCTGTTTCTAGGAATGGGCAGAGCACCACCATACATGGTGTCAGGAATATCACTTAGCTTGATTGTCTGACCAGTTTTCTCATAGTGATCTAGAATGTAGTTAACTCTAACATCAAGTGGATCTTGTTTGCAGATTAGAGGAAAGTCATCCATCAGGTAGGATACAACTATAGATTCCTTCAAATCTGTGCTAAGTTCAGTGTAGTCATCTTTCTTGATTAACTTCATGTGCTTCAGAGTACTACCATTAATCACTTTCCTTGTTACTGTGCCTAGTTGTGCATCAGGAAAGATATTGACCTCCTTGAGTGTGTTCAGAATCCCTCCTTGATGAAGAATTTCTGAAATAAGTCTTCCATAGGGAATCCAGGATCTCTTCGTTGTTTGGCTTTCCCTTAGAGTCTTAATCATGTGCCTGAAGATGTACTTGGCACATTTGCTTTCTTCCAAGTCATGAAGAAGTGCATGAACACTCTGTGATCAAGTGAAGGTTGATCTCCACCACCACCTTTTGGTAGAAGATTATCGTTTTGGATTTTCAGGAGTAGTTTATGTTCCATACTTAAGTCACAGTATTTTCCCTTCTTAGTACTGTTGAACATTGTCATGTTCACTGTATCATTCCATGGACTTGTTTTGTTGTTGTCCAAGCCACTTATGAACATATCATCAGATGCTCTCCTGATCACCCATGAAATTACTACTTCAGATATAAACACTAGAATACCCATGATGCTTGATCGTATTTCTGTGCAAGTGAAGGGTTCCGAACCCATTTCCTCTCTAGTTTTACCCTTTAGACTGGGGTCAATAAGAATTTTCTCATCCATTTCTAACTGAGCAGCTTTACGATCGTATACTTGTGCTCTAACCCAGAAGTGCCTTACCAGGTTCATATAGGTTGGATCATTCAGCATTCCAAAGTAATCATCTAGGTCCTGAGCGTGATAGTAACCTCTGAGCTCGCAACCATGATGCGTTAAAGAGATGAAATCAACTGGGCTTTCAACCTGAACGTTAAGTTCCCATTCTTCTAGAGACTGAAGGTGAGAAAAACACAAGAAGGGGGGGTTGAATTGTGTTTGCTTTTTCTTCGTTTTCTCCTACTGAAGTCACTGTTCAGAAGCAGATAGATTTCAGCTTCTGAAGTGATAATCAGAATCTAAATGCAGCGGATAAAAATAGAGAGAGAGAGAAGAAAGACACAAAGCAATTATACAGGTTCCTTTCACAAACCGGAAGTAGTCCTGTCCCCCTTGCACTTCCAAGGAGAGTTCACTAAAATGTAATCTCAAATTACAACTGCTCAATGCTACAACCAGCACGAGACTTCAAATTACTCAAGCACACAAGCAAGAGATTTCCTATGCTCAAGCACACAAGCAAGAGACTTGCTCAAGCACAACTGCAAGAGACTTCTATTGCTCAAGCACACAGGCAAGATACTTTCAATCAAACAAAATTGCAAAGAAATTTGTTTGAGTTTGAACAGTTGTTATACAATCAGTGGTGTTCACAATACAAATCAGATATAGACTCTTAAGACTATAGAATTTCTAAAATATGAACTTTACTAAGAAATTCTAAGTGACTTTAAATGCAGAACAATAACAGAGTACGAACTTTGAATTGTTGTAAGAGTCTAGCTTTTGTGTGTGTCTGTATTCGTGTGTATTATCTGTATTATTTTTTAACTAGTAAGTCTTCACTCCTTTATATAGAGGTGTGAAAGATACGATGGAAAATCGCAAGCACACAAAAAAGAGTCGTTTGAAGGATCAATTTCAAATGCATTCCTTGTATGAAGGAACATTTCTGCAGGCAGAGCTTTTATCCTTGTCTTGTTGCAGAGACACGAACAGAGTAGTGGAAGAAGTGGTTCTACAGTTCATACAATTGTCCTTTGTCAATGCTCTTGATAGAACAAGCATCTAATGCTTTCAAATTCCTTCACAAGGGCCGTTGTTACACTCTTTCAGTCTTTTGCAATGCTTAGGCGTGATAAAATAATTTGAACAACTTTTGAAGCTTTAAGTCTTTCATCTCCTGATGAACTTCAGCTTCTGGTGAACTTGCTTCTAATGAGATGCTTCTGACGAACTTGCTTCTGATGATGTCATCACTTCAGGAGCACTTATACTTCAGATGCACTTTTCTTCAGATGCTTCAAGCTTCCTTTTTGTTGATTCCTTTGCTCTATTTTGTTCTTCCAGAACCTTATAAAGATATCAAATTTTGTTTGTGGTCCTATACACTTGAACAAATATTAGCATATCCAATTGATAATTTTTAATACCTTGTTATCATCAAAACTCTAAGGGTAACGTATGTTAAATATTTTTCGTTCCATCAATCTCCCCCACTCTAAGGGTAATGTTTGTTAAACATATTTTGTTCCAACAATCTCCCCCTTTTTGATGATGACAAACATTACTATTTAAAATGTTCAATTATTGTTAATCTAATTAACAAGTTGACTATATGGGTTTGAGGTTTGTAAGCACCCCCTGAGTCCAATAGTACTTTAAGGTGAGGTTTGTAAGTTCCCCCTGAGTTCTATCCATGTTAATTAAATTTATCATTAAAGGCGCAATAACACTCAGAATAATCTCACAAGAGATAAGAAGATGATCCTATTAATTTAACTTGTTTAGAATTAAATTAATGGGGCTCAGCGCTTATAAATACTATACATCTACTCCCCCTTTTGTCATCAACAAAAAGTATAAAAACTAAAGACAAAAAGAAAAAGATGAGAAAAAAAAGTGAGATATTCTTAAAAAAATTACGTAAACACATAAAGTCCAGAAGCATAAAGTTAGTCAAAAGCAGGTAATATTGATCAGAAGCATTAAGTTCAGAAGCAGAAAAACAACAGACATAAAAAAAAACAAGCTAATGGTGTGCAACTAGGGTTGGGCTTGTTTCTGAAACATTTCCATCATTTGTTTCATCATCTTGTTGGTCTCTTCAACTTGTTGCTTCATTTCTTTCTTGAATTCTTCATTGCTCTTGATCAATTTCTCTTCTCTAACTCTAGCTTCTTCCAGCTTAGCTTCTGTAGAAGACTTTTATTGTATCGGAAGTAGCTTCTGCTCAAGAAGTTCTTTCCTTAGCTGCCTGTTTTCATTTTCCAATTCAGCATTCCTTTGCAGCACAACTAGTTCAGTAGAGTGGTTTGACATTCATTCTTGTTAGCCAGTTGACATTTAGCTCTCTTTGGTGAATTCCTGGTGGAATGAAATCAGTAGTATTCCTTTCTCGTAAGCATAGTGGATGCTGCACCCAAGTTCTCAGTATTCTAACTTCTTGAAGATTATTTCCAACTCCCTTCAGCCAATCTTGGAGCTTTTGTTGAGCAGTGTCTTGATCATCCATACAAGTCCTTTGAAGTGTTGTCAAGACATTGTCAACTCTCTCCTTTAGTCTCTTCCAGGACTTCTTATAGCTGTTCTCATGGATGAGATCATTTCTAGTTTGAATCAGTCTGTTGAGTTCTTGAAAGATGTTCTCACACACATCTGCTAATAAAGATGAATCTAGGTACATGGTAGGTGGAGAAGGAACTTTTGTGGTTCTTGGAGGAGCAGTGGGTTGAATGGTTAAGTTTGAGGGTGAAGGTTGATTATTGGTAGGTATGGTTGGGGTATTGATCTCTGAAAGGTTATCAGGAACAGAAGTGAAGTAAGAGTTGGACATCTCCACCTCCATGTCAGATGCTTCTGGTTCACTGACTTGTTCAGTACATGATAGAGACTCAATGTGGTCAGGAATGGTTGGAATTGTAGTTGAGGCTGTATGTAGGTTAGGTGTTTGTTGTTGGGGGATTTCTAAAGCAACTTCATCAGAAGCTACCTTAGAGGATTTGGTTCACCTGAGTAGTGACTGACCAGTTGATCTAAAACACTTGGTTCTGAGTTTTTGGTAGGTGATTTTGGTTGAGGGTCAGATGGTTCACCTATGGTTTCTGTTTCAGCTTGGGCAAAGTTAAGGGGTTCAACAAGTGTTGGTTGGTTGGGATGTGATGATGTGGAAGTGTTTGCAGATACTGACCCATCTGGTTCATCAGCACCCTCTGCATTAGCAGGAATTGATTGAAGACACTCAATCATGGGTGGCTGCAATGGATGGTCAGCTGGTAGCTTTGCACACAGACCCACTCTCATTTGAGACATCTCACCTATTCTATCAAGAACAGATGGATATAATGGCTCAAATGGTTCATCACTTGGCTTTTTATTTTGTTTGGTGGATGGTGAAAGGTTTTTGTATAGTTTGTTTAGAGGGACATCATCTAAATCAGAAGAGTCTGAGGTATAAGTTGAAGATGAGGTTGAGGTTTGGTAAGATTCTGAACCAGATTCAATCTCAATAACATTAGCAGAGTGTAGAGATTCAGGGTTACCTTTAATAGCTTCTAAAGCAGCAGCTTCTGAAGTGGCAGCTTCCTTCAACTGGACCTCTTCATTAGCCTTCAGCATATCACTAATTTCAACCATTTGTTGAAGGTTTTCTATGAGCTCTACTACCTTCTGAGCAGCTTCAGCAGATGTTTCTTTCAACAACACTTTTGAGGGAACTGAGATTTCAGCAGCAATCTCAATGACTTTCTTCACAGCTGCTTCTTCTTCAGCTCTTTTCCTCATGATCTCTCTTGTGACCAATGAAGTTGCAGCTTCTCGTTGTTCCTCTTCAGCAAAGCTAGCTTCTCTCAGTTTCTTGATAGCCAACTTCCTTTTCTTCTTAGGAATGGATGACTGAGGAAGTGAAATCAAAGAAGCATCGGCTGGTTTGCTACTTCTGGTTCTTTTGTACAGAACCTCAGAAGCATCTAAGTCCTGAGCTTCTTGTTGGATTGTGAGCACTTCAGGATTAGCCAGCTCTTCTTGAGAAGCAGCTTTAGACTTCTTGACCTTCTTTGGAGCTGGTTCAGGAGCTTCTGCCAAATACTCATCTTTTGTGAGTGCTTTCCTTTTGGTCTTCCTTCTCTTTGCTACTGGAAGAGCCCCACCATACATGGTTTCAGGCACATCTTCAAGTCTGATCCTATTGCCAGTTGTTGCAAAATGATCTTTGAGGAAGTTCATCTGGACATCAATAGGATCTTGTTTGCATATTGGGGGAAAGTCATCCATCAGGTTGGACATTGCATCAGACTCCTTAAGATCTGTGCTGAGCTTTGTGTAGACTTCCTTCTTAATCAGATTCATGTTTCTGAGAGTTCTTCCATTGATGATTTTGCCTGTCTCAGTGTCAAGCTGCTCATTAGTGAAGAAGTTGACATTGCTCAGAGCTTTCAGGATCCCTCCTTGATGAAGGATCTCTGAGATAAGCCTTCCATAGGAACCCAACATCTTTTGTTGTCCTGGCTTTCCTTGAGCTCTTTCATCATGTGCTTGAAAATATATTTGGGCACATTAGCTTTTTCCTTCTTGATGAAGAAATGAAGGAATATCCTGTGCTCCAAGGATGGTTGATCACTATCACCACCTTTTGGTAGTAGGTTCTCATTTTGGATTTTCAAGAGAATCTTCTTCTCCATGCTCAGATCACTGTAAGCTCCTTTCTTTGAGTTATTGAACATTGATTTGTTGACCACCTCATTCCAAGGACTGGTCTTGCTGTTACCTATTCCACCCTTGTAGTTTCCTTCAGAAGCTCTCCTGAGAACAAAGGACATGATTTCTCCTAAAATGAAGACTGGGATGCCCATGACGCTTGACCTTATTTCAGTGCATCTGAATGGTTCCAGACCCATTTCTTCTCGTGATTTTCCTTCCATAGTAGGATCAATCAAGACTTTCTCTATTTCTTCCAACTTAGCAGCATTTCTATCATAAATATGCGCTCTCACCCAGAAGTGTCTGACAAGAGTCGTGTATGTTGGACCATTCAGCATCTTGAAGTACTCCATAAGATCTTGAGCTTCGTAATAACTTCTGATGTCACATCCATGGTGTGCTAATGAGATAAAATCCACGGGATTCTCAGTTTGAATCTTAAGATCCCATTCTTCTAGGGACATAGACCTCCCTTTGATTTCATAAGCCGATGCTTCTTGCATGCTTGTTGACGTTTCTTGAACTGAACTAGATGACGCCATTGATGAGTATTGAAGTTTTAGGGTTCTTAGGGTTTTGTTTGAAGGAGATGAATTCACACAGATTCAGAAAGAAAATAAATGCAAGTGTAGGTTGTGAAGTGAGTAGTGTGTGTTTTGTCTAAGTGTTTTTGAGTAAAACGTTTGCAATTCAGACAAGGAGACAAACAAACACAACATTAATGACGTAGGGGGAGCGAGATAGTACATTCAAAGCATAAATTCATCATTGCCCTCTTACGTTATACACCAATACAATTAAGCCACGTCAGAGGATCTCAGAATAACTGTCAAGTTAGTGGGACATGTGTTACTAAAAGTAACTTCCAACGTTTCCACTAACTCTGCTATTCAGGAGCACAAAGTCCAGCTTCCGGAGTTCAGATGCTGACGTCATCTTCAGAAGCACATTTTCCTCAGAACCTCAGTAAAGAGCTTCTGATGGACTATAGCTTCTGAACGACTTCAGGACCTAAATTTCTATTCAGGAGCAAGCAGATTTAATCAGACACAAAGTGCATGTTCAAATTTTTATTTATAAAATCAAATCTTTCCACAGTTAAAGGCTTAGTAAATATATCAGCCCATTGATGTTCAGTATCAATGAATTGTATATCTAAAATTCCTTTTTGAACATAATCTCTAATAAAGTGGTGTTTGATTTCAATATGCTTGGCTTTTGAATGTAAAATTGGATTTTTTGACAAACAAATAACAGCAGTATTATCACAATAAATGGGAATACTGTTAGCATTTATCTGATAGTCTTCCAACTGATGTTTCATCTAAAGTAGTTGTGTACAACAACTTGCAGCTGAGATGTATTATGCTTCTGCTGTAGACATAACAATAGTTGCTTGTCTTTTGCTAGCCCAGGATATCAGATTCTCACGAAGGAACTGACAGTTTCCACTGGTTGATTTTCTTTCAATCCTATCACCAGCAAAATCAGCATCACAGAATCCAACCAACTTATAATCTAAGGATTTCCTATAGAGGATTCCAAGATTTGTTGTTCCTTTCAGATACCTCAAGATTCTCTTAACAACAGTTAAATGAGATTCTCTAGGATTTGATTGGAATCTTCCACACAAGCATACACTGAACAAAATATATGGTCTAGATGCAGTGAGGTATAACAGAGAATCAATCGTACCTCTATACAGCTTCTGGTCTACCTTTGTTCCAGTATCTTCTTTGCTTAAGATGCAGGTTGGATGCATTGGAGTATTCATCAGTTTACAATCTTCTAGTTTGAACTTCTTCAGAAGCTCCTTTGTATACTTTGTTTGATGAACATATACTCCATCTTTGAATTGATTGACTTGAATTCCAAGGAAGAACTTTAATTCTCCCATCATGCTCATTTCAAATTCATCGTGCATTAACTTAGAGAATTCCTTGCAAAGAGATGCATTAGTAGAACCAAATATTATATCATCAACATATATTTGCACAACAAGAATATCTTTCTCAAGAGTTCTTCTGAAGAGTGTTGTGTCAACTTGACCTCTTTTAAAACCATTTTTAATCAGGAAATTACTTAGTCTATCATTCCAAGCTCTAGGAGCTTGTTTCAAGCCATATAGTGATTTCTTAAGTTTATAAACATGGTCAAGATTCTTAAGATCCTCAAAACCAGGAGGTTGCTTGACAAACACTTCTTCTTCTATGACTCCATTAAGAAATGCACTCTTGACATCCATTTGATATAATATTATGCCATGATTAACTGCATAGGATAGAAGTAACCTGATTTCTTCCAATCTTGCAACTGGAGCAAAAGTTTTAGTAAAATCAATGCCTTCATAATAGAATAGCTGAAAAAGCCTGCTGATGATGCATTTGTGCCTATGTATCCATCTGTTCTTAATAGAATAGCTGATATGAACAAATGAGGATTGATGTTTGTGATAGATTGCCTGCTAATCATCTTTTGCAACCACCTATGATTGAGCCACTCCAAAGTATTCCTGTTGATGCAGAAGTTGGAAGTGAACAAGCAGTGCCTGAGCCAAATATTCCTGAAACATCATCATCTCAACTTCAACCATCAACCCAAACAAGTGACCCATCTATTGTAGATGAACTGGCTAATCACTATCAAGGTGAATTACCAGGTTTTGAGCCAAACTTAGAAAATGCCTTTGAAATAGCTTCTGATGAAGTTACTTTAGAAAGCCGCAAACAACAAGAACCTAACTTAAAAATGGCTGCAAATACCTGCACTGAACTGATCATTCACCCTGAATATCAGCCATATCATCTTAATGCCACACACTCCAACATTTCATTTGGTATTGCATTAAGAAAACTGGCCAACAAGAAATCTTCCACTCCAAGTTTACCGTCTTCTGATGATCAACCTTCCTCATCAGCACAACCCATAAGTGTAGCCCTACCCTCAACTGAACCTACACTTAACCCTGTTGAACTTGAGCAAGTAATCATTGAACATGCTGTAGATGAGGTTCCTACTAACAATGGAACAACTTTACCCTCATTAGCACCTTTTATCTTAGAACATATCAATGATCCACCCTCTGTACCTAACAGACCTGTTGCTACTAAAAGCACCTCCACAACCCTCACCACTGCTGAACCAACATCAATGTTAACCCTTGGTGAACCCTCTTCCTCAAACTCTACTCAACTTACAGATATCACCTTCCCACCTACCCTTTTACTAGATTCTATTATATTAAAAGAGGTTTGTAAGAATATCTTTAAGGATCTGAACAAGTTAGTGAAGACCAGGAATAACCTTGTACATGAAGAAGACTATGTTAGTGAGTGGACTTCCTTGAGAAGCAGAGTGGATTACATGATGTGTGAGCTTCAGAAGCTGTCTTTGGAAGCTCATGACAAAGTTGTGCTGGATCTTCAACAATGGTTTCAAGGAGTAACTGTAAACTTGGAAAAAGTAGAGCTCAACAGAAGTCTAGAGAGAAGCAGATTGTACCTTTCAGACACACCTATGTATTTGGATGCTTCAAGCATTATCCTCTCTAGTGTGCATTCTGATAACCCAGACTTAAGTTGGTTGACTAAGCTAAAAATCCAGACCTCAGATGCTCCAATTCTTAAGAAGCTACAGGATGATCCTGTCTTTGAGAAAGAAAACAAAGAGCTGAAGAAAGCATTGTTTGAGCACAAGATCTTGGTTGTTGAACTTCAGAGGAAGATGATTGTTTAGCAAGAAGAAGCAAAGATTAGAGAAGAAAATCTTATGAAGAGTTACAATGATCTTAAGGAAGACATGCAGAAGCAATCAGAGACTACAAACAGCTTGATTAGAGATCTGATGGAAATGGTTCAGAAACAAGTCAAGCCTTAGATTGCACACCTTATCTTTAGCTTGTTTATTCTTTATCTTGTCTGTTGTTTGTGTTTCTGGATACAGATATTTTGTTTTGCTTCTGACCTTGTTTTGTTTCTGACAACATTTTTGCTTCTGAACTTATTTATGTCTTATATTGAATTTTTCTCACTATGTTTTTCTCATCTCTTCTTTTTGTCTTTATTTTGTCTTTTTGTTGATGACAAAAGGGGGAGTAGATGTATAATATTTATTTATAGGCTCTGAGCCCCATTAATTTAATTTAATCAAGTTAAATTAATAGGACCTTCTTCTCTTCTCTTAGTCTATTAATTTAATGTGAGATTATTCTGAGAGTATTACGTTTTTAATGATGAATTTAATTAACATGGATAGAACTCAGGGGGAGCTTACAAACCTCACCTTAAAGTACTATTAGACTTAGGGGGAGCTTACAAACCTCATACCCTTAAAGTCAACTTGTTAATTAGATTAACAATAATTTAACATTTTAAATACTAGTGTTTGTCATCATCAAAAAGGGGGAGATTGTTGGAACAAAATGTGTTTAACATTACCCTTTGAGTTTTGATGATAACAAGGTATTAAAAGTGTCTATTGGATATGCTAATATCTGTTCAAGTGTGCAAGACCATAGATAAATTTTTAAATGCTTTGGATTAAGTAAAGGTTCTGGAAGAACAAATGAGAGCAATGGAATCAACAAGAAGGAAGCTTATGCTGCAAGAAAGAGGTTATGAAGACAAGCAGTTCTATAGAAGCTGACATCATCAGAAGCACCTCTTCAGAAGTAGTTCACCAGAAGTTGACGTCATCAGAAGCTGAAAGACTGAAGCTTTTCAGATGTTGTTCAAATGATGTTTTAATCACGCCTATCATCAGAGAAGACTAGAAACATGAAGCAATGGCTAATTCAAAAGGATCTGAAGGCTGTGGATGCTTATTCTTTGGAGAGCGTTGAAAAAGGACATTTGTACGAAGTGTACAACCACTATCTCCACTACTCTATTTTTATGTCTGCTAATACAAGAACAACAGTTGTGCCTGCAATGGTGTTCCTCCAGACTTAGAATGGATTTAAAATTGATCCTTCATAGGACAATAACCAAATCAGGCAACAGATCATTGGTGATTTGATTAAGCTTCTACAACGACTGAATTTTGATGTGCTGGCATGTTTCCAACGTATCTTTCACACCTCTATACAAAGGAGTGAAGACATGCTGTTTGGATACTCAAGACTCATAAAACAATTTACAAGTGCCAAAACTCTGCTGAATTTGTTTCACATCAAAGTTCACTTAGAATTTCTTAACAACTTCCATATCTTAGAAATTCTAGAGTCTTAAAGAGTCTGTATCTGATTTGTATTGTAAACACCACTGATTGTATATCAAGTGTTCAACCTCAAACAAATTTCTTTGTCATTCTGTTTGAATAGAAGTCTCTTGATTAAGTTCTTTAGCATAGGAAGTCTCTTGCAGTTGTGCTTGAGCATATGAAGTCTCTTGATTTTGTTCTTGAGTATAGGAAATCTCTTGCAGTTGTGCTTGAGTAGTTTGAAGTCTCTTGCTAGTTTTAGCAGTGAACAATTGTAATCAGATATTACATTTTTTAGTGAACTCTCCTTGGAAATGCAAGGGGGGACAAGACTACTTCCAGTTTGTGGAAGGAACCTGTATAATTGCTTTGTGTCTTTCTTTTTTCTCTCTCTCTCTCTCTCTGTTTTATCCGCTGCATTTAGTTTCTGAACAACACTTCAGAAGCTGAGCTCTATCTGCTTCTGAACAATAACTTCAGTAGGAGAAAACGAAAAAAAACGAACACAATTCAACCCCCCTTATGTTTTTCTCACCTTCAAAGTAAATGAGCTATAGAGTGTGTAGATAGTAGTCATCTACCTATCAATTTGTTCATTGAGGATTACAACCAACTTAAATGTGATGTGATTGGATTCTCTCAATTTCAATTTCTATGTGTGTTTCTCGATCCTCCCAGCTTTTTTTCTTAATTTTTATTTCTCTTTCGTTACCTTCTATTGAGAGATGTAAATGGATTTTTGTACCTTGCGATATTAGTCTAAACTCTCAACCTCAGAATGGCACCTGAGTTTAAAAGTAAAGGTGAGAGATTAGTCTAAACTTTCAACTCATGAATCTCAACAATGTGAGACTCATAGTTCAAATAATGAGGGTGCTCAAACACAAATGTTCATTGCACAATCTAGGAACCTTGACAACATGAAACTCAAATACAACTTCAATAGATGATACCATAACAAGAGCGTCAGGTCACAAGAATTACATATAATTTCTGATTATGCAATGTTTTATATCAAATCTAGATTCAAATATCATTTGGAATAAAGGAAATGGGGGATGTTTCCAAAACATATAATAATGTGTGCTTTATAATTCACTAAATTTTATTTCTTGATCTCTTTTTTCATCGGATGAATGAGGTCTTGATCTTGATTAACAAGGTAGTTACATCTGTCATATTAATCCGAGCCTCAGGTGAATCTTCACAACATCTTAATGCTAAAGCTAAGATATCATGAATTTCTTTCCAATGTTGTGAGTCTAAATTGTAATCCACAACTTCCATACTGGAATGGGCCATTGATTCACTAATCCAAGTTTTTAAGGTTAATTGTTCTGAAAACATTTCATTTGTTGGCTTCTTTTCGGTGAACATTTCCATTAGCATTATCCCATAGCTATACACATCTCCTTTAACTGAAATGATCCCCGTCGATCCATACTCTGTATATGAACATTAATCACTAGTTATAAAAAAAAACTCAAACATACCTGTGTTATGATAGCCCATCAATAATAAAACAGAAGAAAATATAAATGTTTTCATGGTTACACCAATTGGCCTAAAAGACGTCTAAATACTAGATAAAAAAAAAACTCAACAGACCTGCCAAAAATGTTAGGTTAAAACTTGCCAACCTAATAAGCTCAACCAGTTTTGCTATCTTTATTTTTCATGATCAAATAATCAAAATTTCTTATTGTTTTTATTCTTACAAATTAATTATTTTTGTTTTTGTTCTTTCAAGAAAAAAAAAAGTATTGTTTCATTCATAATAACACAGCATACCATATCAACCGATTTGGTCCCTTCTTAATCCAAATCTTGAATTTTTTATAAATAAAAATATGTATTAATTTTTTATTTTATTTTCTCAAGTGAGTTGACCTGACTAAACTCAAATTGATATGATATAATATGACTTAGAAGTCAAGAAATAACCTGGTGCAACATAGCCAAGAGTAGCTAAAGTTTCAGTATGAGTTTTAGAATGCCCTTCATCCAAGAGCTTGGAAATGCCAAAATCACTCACATGTGCAATCATATCTTCATCCAGTAACACATTAGTAGGCTTCAAGTCACAATGAACCACTGGTATTGAAGAACCATGATGGAGATACTCCAATGCAGATGCCACATCTATCATTATATTCAACCTTTGCAAGAAATCCAAAAAATAGTTATCAGAGTATAACCATTTTTCCAAACTTCCATTTGACATAAACTCCATCACTAGAGATTTGAAATCAGGATTTGAACAACTACTGATAATTTGGACGAGATTTCTATGTCGGAGGTTGCGCATTGCATTGCATTCTGCATCAAAGCTTCTTGAAGTAGCTTCCATTGTTAAGTCAAGTACTTTAATTGCTATCATCTTCCCATTAGAAAGCATTCCTTTATAAACTGATCCAAAACCACCCCTTCCAAGTAAATTAGTCTCACTGAATCTATTAGTTGCTCGTACGAGTTCATAATAGGAAATCCTTCTTGGAACTCCTATAGTGGATAAACCCCTTTCAAGTGGACTTTCAACCTTTTTCCTTTTATGCATTTGAACCATTATATATGCAACAATCAAAATACCCAATACAACAATTATGAATGATATGGATATGATTAATAGCATCTCTGTTTTTGACTTTTTCCTATGTTGATCACATGGAGGTACTGTTAAGAGAGGACTGCCACACAAGGCTTCATTATGCATGAAAGACTGAGCTGTGAATCTTTTGAAAGGTCCTCCATCAGGAATCTCTCCTTGCAATATATTGTATGAAAAATTTATGTATTTAAGATCAGAAAGTGACTCTAAGGATTTTGGGATCACCCCGGTTAAAAGATTTTGAGACAAATCCAAGAAACTTAAGCTTAACATTTCACCAAGGGATGTTGGAATATACCCATTCAATTTGTTACATGCTAAGGAAAAAGATTCTAAAGTTGTCAAGAAACTTATGGCTGTTGGAATGTTGCTTGAAATTTGATTTCTTGACAAGTCCAACAATATAACAGCTCTCAAATTCTTAATCTCAGGTGGAAGATTTCCAATTAAAGCATTGGAGGATAGGTTTACCTCTAAAATATCTTCGAGATTCCAAAGTGAGGAAGGTATCTCAGAGGTTAACCTATTAGATCCTATGTGAAACTTTCTAAGTGAAGTCATATTTCCCAAACATGTTGGTAACACTCCTATAAGCTTATTGCTTGTTAAATACAAAAAACTCAAACTCTTAGTTTCACAAAGCTCATCAATCATCGACCCTTGCAGTCTATTGTAACCAAGATCTAAAGATTGAAGTGTATGTAACCCTTTAATTGCACCAGGGATTGATCCATTTAAATCATTATCCCACAAAGATAATAGAACTAGGTTGCTCATGTTTCCAATTTCTAGTGGAATATTTCCTTTGATTCCGCAAGAATCTGCCAGAAAGAGTTCTACAGATAAGTTTCCAATGGACTTGGGAAGTTCTGATAGCAAAATATTCTCTGATACATCAAGATATTTCAGATCTCTGCAACTTGTAAGTGTAGTAAGGAAGTTGAATTCAAGAGATTCGTCAATTAATGTCAAATTAATATTGCCATCTGTTAGGAGAGATTTGAGGAATCTTAAATCTCCAAAAGAATTGGGCATAATTCCATTAAATTGATTATCACTAAAGTCAACTATAACGAGATTTGAAGCATTGGATATACTATTTGGAATTTTTCCAACAAATTTATTTTCATACATGACCAGTTCTTGTAGGTTAGGAAGTCCAAATCCTAAATTTGATGGAAGCATGCCTGAGAAGGAATTTAGATTAAAATGCAAATATTCCAATGTTGAAATGTTGAAGACTTTTGAAGGAATAGGTCCACTCAAGCTGTTATTTCCCATTTCTAAAAGTTGAAGTTGACTGAGATGGCCAATCTCCCTTGGTATCAAACCTAAAATCATATATCATGGAGAAACAACAAATAAACAAAGACGCATGTATATGACGATGAAACATGGTGTAAAACCAAACACTAATTATATTAAAAATGTAAAAAATAAAAAACAATCTAAAAGTATAATAAAATGAAGATAGGAAGTACCTGTAAAAAAGTTATTCCATATATTTAAATCTTGTAACGATGTGCAGTTGCCAATCGATCGTGGGATAGTTCCTTCAAAATTATTAAGGGATATAGAAAATAAATCAAGTTGATGAAGTTGATGACACATCTCCTCTGGGAGGCTTCCATTTAAATTGTTATCAAATAGGCTGATCTGTCTCAAAGAAGACATGTTGAAGAGGAAGAATGGAATTTCACCTGTAATGTAACATAAAAGTTTAAACTCTGGTTTACAAAATACTTCGATGATATTTAACTAAATTCAAAGTTTGAGAGATCCTTCTTTTTTCGTTTTAATTTTTTTTTTAAGAAATTAAATTAGCCCACTTAAATTGACACCATCTGAACCAATAATCAATTTTTCTTACAAATTTATGTACATCGCATGATACAACAGAAACGATATTTTATCACTCAACGCCACAATTGTTAACAACTACAAGGTCATTGTTTTTGATAAAAATTAAAAAAGATCATGTTAACTTCTATGGAGTGGATATTATAACAGAAAGTAACGGATCCAGGACCTTGTGTCAGGGGTGTAAAACATGATGTAAAAAATAATTCAAATTCAAAAGATACATTTGAGTTTATTTAAAAGTAAGGATTAAAAGTTGTGGCAGAAAACATTTGAGAATCAAAAATATGAGCCAGCAAAGAAGACAAGACAAAAATAATAATACAAAAATGTTAATTGTAAAGTTGATTTGAAAGGTTCACACAATTATCAGTCCAAGCTAACAACTAAAAGTGATCGGAAAAATTACTCCACAAATCTTTTATCTTATTTATGTGTAACACTTATATCTTTTATCTATTTTTTTCCGTTTAGGTCCTTTATTTTCTAAAAGGTTAGCAAAGTTAGTCTTTTTTTTTTCGTTTTTTTTTTAGAAAAATGTTGAGTTGGCTTTCCATATCAAATTATTATTAATAATTTTATTTTTTAACAAATTTTTCAATTACAAAAAATCAAACCCATAGAAAATAAACTATCTTTAAATCCTTATCACTTTCATTATCATCTTCAACATTCATCGTCATTTTTCTCAAACCCATAAAATTCAAATCAAAACTTCAAATCTCTAAATTGCAGTGGCTCAAATAAAAACCAAGAAAACGCCAACTTTACAAATTTTCATCTTCTTTTCTCTTAACATTCATCTTCAACTCATAAATTAAAGAAAATATGAATAGATCCATAACCCATAGAAAATCGGAGTACCTGGGAAGATAATAGTGGAATATTTCTTATCTATGACTTCTAGTGGTAGGACTTACTATCTATTTTTTGTGTATATCTTTCTCCAAATTGCATATTCTATTTATTTTGTCAAATAGAGAGGATCCTTACTCATCTCTTTCCTACTTTTTGTCCATATTTTTCACATCTCTCTCTCTCTTCTCTCTCTCTCTCATTCCTACTACTTCTCTATCTCTTTCACTTTCATCTTAATTTTTTTTCCATGTCTCTCTTCCATAGCCACACCATCTTCATCTCATCTTAAAAAAAAATTAAAATTTAAAAGATGAGATGAAGATGGTGTGTGACTATGAAAGATAGACGTGGAAAAAATTTAAGACGAAAGGGAAAGAGATAGAGAAGTGGTAGGAATAAGAGAGAAAGTGATGTGAAAAATATGGAGAAAAAGTAGGAAGGAGACAAAGAAATTAATGAAAAGAACGAATTAGTATATTTTTAATCATATATCAACACGGGTACCTAATTATTTTTAATTTCTACACGTGTTTATATTTTTATTCATATATCAATACAGAGACCTATGCATTTCAATTTATACCCATGTCTATATTTTTTTCCTCATAATTAATTATGGGTACCTAATTATTTTAATTTATACACGAATCTATATTTTCACTCATATATCAATAATGAAATATAATTTAATTTTTCTTTATATATGTGTCTATTTGTTTACTCATATATCAATTCAGGTAGGTAATTTTTTTATTTTATACACGTGTCTATATTATTACTCATATATCAATACATGTATTTAATTTCTTCTAATTTACACATGTGTCTATAATTTTATTCATATATCAATACGTGGATATATTTTTTTATTTATTTATACGCGAGTTTATATTTTTTTTCTTCATATTTTAATACGGATACCTAATTTTTTTCAATTTATACCAGTGCCTATGTTTTTACTCAAATATTAATACGAGTCTATATTTTTACTCATATATGTACCCACCCCGAACTCATACTCAAACTCGTCTCGAATGTAGGAAATATATTTACTATCCCTTTTATATAAATAGAAACTTAAACCCTAAATCATTTCACTCATACAATCAGAGTCTCAGTCTGTTAGATGACACTCACTTATCATAGTTCTCTCTTTCCTCCTTCCATATCTCACACTCCTGGCCTCTCTCTTCTCAATCACCTTAGTCATCGATCATCATCATATCTTTGCTGGATAATGCATTACAACATTACGTTTGGGGCTGAAAAATACTTTTATTTTTATTTTAAAAAAATTATCCATTGTGGGGATGGGGATGGGCCGGGGATACCAGAACCCGTCAGGGACGGAGATGAGATTCGATTTCTCATCCACGCTGGGTATGTGTAGGGTAACGGGTAAATATATAGGAATAGGGTACGGGGACGGGGAAGGTAAAACCCGTCCCCACCCCGCCCCATTGCCATGCCTAATATCAATCCATGTATCTAATTTCTTTTGTTTTATACATGTGTTTGTATTTTTACTCATATATCAACATGAATGCCTAATTTTTTTAATTTATACATGTGTCTCTAATTTTACTCAAATATTAACTCGGATACCTTATTTTATATTTTATTTAGACACGTGTATATATTTTTATTTATATATCAATACGGGACGAGTTCTTAATTTTTTTAATGTATATATTGTTGGGTATTTGAGTATTGGCTTCATTGTTGCTAAAAACAAATACCCATGTATGATGTTGGATACGATGTTCCAACATCTTTGCACGGTTTTGTTGGAACAAAGTGTGTTTAACACTAACCTTTGAGTTTTGATGATAACAAGGTATTAAAATATGTCAATTGGATATGCTAATATTTGTTCAAGTGTGCAGGACCATAGACAAAAATTTAGTGTCTTTAATTCAAGTATAAGTTCTGGAAGAACAAATGAGAACAATGAATTCTACAAAGAAGGAAGCTTGAAGCGTTTGAAGAAAAGAGGTTCTGAAGACAAGAGGTTCTGAAGAAGCTGACGCCATCAGAAGCACTCTCCTCAGAAGTTGTTCACCAGAAGCTGACGTCATCAGAGGTTCTGAAGATCATCAGAAGCTGAAGATCATCAAAAGCTAGAATAATGGAAGCTTCAAAGGTTGTTCAAATGTTTTAATCACGCCTATCATTGCAAAAATATAGAAGCCTGATGCAACGACTAAGTCAGAGGAATTGAAAAGCATTGGATGCTTATTCTTTGGAGAACATTGCGAAAAGGACAATAGTACAATGTACAACAACTATCTCCACTACTCTGTTTTGTGTCTGCAATAGTACAAGAACAACAGTTGTGACTACGCTGGTTATTCCTCAATACATGGAATGGATTTTAAATTTTTCCTTTATAGGACAATAACCAAATCAGGCAACAGATCATTGGTGATTTGATCAAACTTCAAACGACTCTTTTTGATGTGCTAGCAATCAACAACATCTCTTTCACACCTCTATATAAAGGAGTGACGACATGAAGAATTGTAAGACTCACACAACAATTTTATAAGTGCCAAAACTCTGCTGAAATTGTTTCACATCAAAGTTCACTTAAAATTTCTTAACAACTTTCATATCTTAGAAATTCTAGAGTCTTAAGAGTCTGCATCTGATTTGTATTGTGAACACCACTGATTGTATATCAAGTGTTCAACCTAAAACATTTTCTTTTTAACAATGGTTATGATGTGCAGTTGGTCTTAAAGAGCTTCTTACACACTTTGAATACAGAACCAATGAGTTAATGGATTTAAAAGAAAAATATGTTGTTTTGATGAAACAACAAGAATCAACTCTATTGGATCTGAAAGCATCTGAGGAAGAACTTAGAGGCTTTGACTTCATTTGTAACATTTATGAAGACAGACTCAAGATTCTTTGTCAGAAGCTACAAGAAAAGTGTGATAAAAACCCTGTAAGTAATCATGAAATTGCTCTTGAAGATTTTCATATGTCTAGCATTGACAGAAGTAATGTAGCTTCTATGATTTACAACATTTACAAGAACAATGGTAAAGGGATTGAATATTCAGAAGGGAAACCTAATGAAATCAGTCTTAAAGCATGTTGTGAAAGTATTAAGGAAGGGTTGAAAACCTTCTTTGTACCTGAAGGTGTTAAGTCCGAAATTGTTGCCCAGTCAAAACCTAAAGCTTCTAGTTCTAAGACTAAGAATATTTCAAAGTGAAAGAACTCTAAGCTTAAGGCAATGACAAACTCTCATTCTAAGACTTCAAAGATCAAGATTCTGAAGAGATCAGAACCTGTTCCTCAGAGTCTGTTGAACTCAGAGTCTAGAATATTAAAGTCTAAGTTTCAGAAGAAGAAAACAGTTGCTACTTCTTGGAAACCAAAACCAAAAGGTGTTAAACCTAAGATATTGAGTGATCAGAAGCTATCAAGCTTACAACACAAGGTACTAGGAAAGAAGAGTAAAACTTCCAATACTAACCTCAAAGGACCCATACATATATGGGTACCTAAATCTGAAATTGTCAATGTTGCAGACATGTCTAAGAGCAAAGGAAAAGCAAAGATCATAATACCTAAACATCGGTTACTCAAGACATATGACAGGAGAGAAGTCTATGTTCATCACCCTTACAATGAAAGAAGGAGGAAATGTGATGTTTAGAGGCAAGCAAGCTGGCAAAATCATTGATACATGAACTATTAGTAACTCCTCTATCTCTATTAATAATGTCTGGTTGGTAGATGGTCTTGAACATAACCTATTGAGTATCAGTCAGTTTTGTGACAATGGTTATGATGTGATGTTTGATAAGACCAACTGCACAGTAGTTAACAAGAATGACAATTCCATAATGTTCAAGCGAAAGAGGATGGAGAATGTCTACAAAATTAACTTCTCTGAACTGGTTGATCAGAAGGTAGTTTTCCTTCTATCAATGAATGATAAGAAATGGGTATGACACAGAAGGTTGGAACATGTTAACTGGAAATTAATCTCTAAGCTTAGTAAGTTACAACTTGTCAAAGGCTTACCTATCATTGATTATCATTCAGATGCACTTTGTGGTGCATCCCAGAAAGGGAAGATTGTAAAACATCTTTTAAAACTAAAGACATTGTCTCAACCTCCAGACCCTAAGAATTACTCCATATTAATTTATTTGGACCAGTTAACATTGCGTCTTTATATGGAAGTAAATATGGTTTAGTCATTGTTGATGATTATAGGAGATGGACTTGGGTAAAATTCCTAAGAAGTAAGGATAGTGCTTATGATGTATTCAGTAGCTTCTGCACTCAAATACAGTCTGAAAAAGAAATGAATATTTTAAAAGTCAGAAGTGATCATGGTGGAGAGTTTGAAAAAGAGCCATTTGAAGCTTTTTATGAAAAACATGGAATCATCCACGAATTCTCTTCTCCTTGAACTCCACAGCAAAATGGGGTTGTAGAGAGAAAGAATAGAACATTACAAGAAATGGCAAGAACCATGATTCATGAAAATAATTTGGCTAAACATTTTTGGGCAGAAGCAGTGAATACAGCATGTTATGTCCAAAATAGAATCTATATCAGATCTATCTTGGAGAAAACAGCGTATGAACTCATTAAGGGAAGAACACCCAATATCTCTTACTTTCATCAATTTGGATGTACCTGTTACATTCTAAATAACAGTGTCTACCTAAAGAAATTTGATGCCAAGGCCCAAAAGGAATCTTTTTAGGTTACTCTGAAAGGTCAAAGGCATACAAAGTGTATAATTCAGAGACACTTTGTGTTGAAGAATCAATGCACGTTAAATTTGATGACAAAGAGCCTGGAAATAAAACTCCAGAGCAAGGTGAAAGTTTTGCAGATATGCAGGTGCCTGAAGGTACTTCAGAACCTGATCAGACTCTAGAGTCTGAAAAGAGTCCAGAAGCTGAACCCACTTCAGAAGAACTCAATCAGTTTCAAAGGAATGATGTGTGGGATCTGGTACCCAAACCTCAGCATAAGAACATTATTGGAACAAAATGGGTATTCAAAAACAAGTTGAATGAACAAGGAGAAGTAGTCAGAAACAAAGTCAGACTTGTTGCTCAAGGATACAGTCAACAAGAATGCATTGATTATACTGAAACATTTGCTCCAGTTGTAAGATTGAAAGGAATCAGGTTACTTCTATCCTTTACAGTAAATCATGGCATAATATTATATCAAATGTATGTATAGAGTGCATTTCTGAATGGAATGATATCAGAAGAAGTGTTTGTCAAGCAACCTCTTGGTTTTGAGGATCCTACGCATCCTGACTATATTTATAAACTTAAGAAATCACTATATGGTCTTAAACAAGCTCCTAGAGCCTGGTATGATAGACTAAGTAATTTCTTAATTGAAAATCATTTTAAAAGAGGTCAGGTTGACACAACAATCTTCAGAAGGAGTCTTGAGAAAGACATTCTTGTTGTGCAGATATATGTTGATGATATAATATTTGGTTCTACTAATGCATCTCTTTGCAAGGAATTTTTTAAGTTAATGCAAGATGAATTTGAAATGAGCATGATGGGAGAATTGAAGTTCTTCCTTGGGATTCAAATCAATCAGTGCAAAGATGGAGTGTATGTTCATCAAACAAAGTATACTAAGGAGCTTCTGAAGAAGTTCAAGCTTGAAGATTGTAAAGTGATGAACACTCCAATGCATCCAACCTGCACCCTAAGCAAGGAAGATACTGGATCAAAAGTAGATCAGAAGTTGTATAGAGGTATGGTTGGTTCTTTATTATACCTCACTCATCTAGACCAGATATTTAATTCAGTGTATGCTTGTGTGCAAGATTCCAGTCAGATCCTAGAGAATCTCATTTAACTGATGTTTAGAGAATCTTCAGATATCTGAAAGGAACAACAAATCTTAGACTCCTTTACAGGAAATCCTTAGATTATAAGTTGGTTGGATTCTGTGATGCTGACTATGCTGGTGACAGGATTGAAAGAAAATCAACCAGTGGTAACTGTCAATTCCTAGGTGAGAATCTGATATCTTGGGTTACCAAAAGACAAGCTACTATTGCTATGTCTACAACAAAAGCAGAATACATCTCAGCTGCAAGTTGTTGTACACAACTACTTTGGATGAAACATCAATTGGAGGATTATCAGATTAATGCTAATAGTATTCCCATTTATTATGATAATATTGCTGCTATTTCTTTGTCAAAGAATTCAATTATACATTCTAGAGCCAAGCATATTGAAATTAAACACCATTTTATTAGAGATTATGTTCAAAATGGAATCTTGGTTATATAATTCATTGATACTGAACATTAATGGGCTGATATATTCACTAAGCCTTTAACTGTTGAAAGATTTGATTTTATAAAAAGTTTGAACATGCACTTTGTGTCTGATTAAAATGCTTGACTCTGAATAGGAGTTTAGGTTCTGAAGTTGTTCAGAAGCTATAGTTCATCAGAAGCTCTTCACTGAGATTATGAGAAAAATGTGGTTCTGAAGATGACATTAGCATCTGAACTCCAGAATCTGAACTCTTTGCTTCTGAATAGTAGTGTTAGTGGAAACGTTGGAAGTTACTTTTTGGTAACACCTGTCCCACTAACATAACAGTTACTCTGAGAAATTCTGACGTGGTTTATTTGTATTGGTGTATAACGTAAGAGGACAATGATGATTTTATGTTTTGAATGTACTATCTCGCACCCCTTATGTCATTAATGTTGTGTTTGTTTGTCCCTTTCTGAATTGCAAACGTTTTTACTAAAAACACTTAAACAAAAACACACACTTCTCACTCACACTACCTACACTTTCTGATTTTAGACCAATACTCTGCAAAAATCTTTTCCTTTTAAAATCAAAACCTTCGAACCCTAAAACCTTCATCAATCTTCATGGCATCTTCAAGTTCGAATCAAGAAACTACCATGCAACTAAACACTGGAGAGTCTCTTCAGATAAAAGGAAGAACGATGAAATTGGAAGAGGGTCAGTTAATGGTTCAAGTGGAAAATCCAGTGGACTTCGTATCACTGACTCGTCATGACTGTGATTTATCAAGCTATTTGAGGTATCAAGACTTGTCAGGCTTCTTCACAATGCTGGATGGACCAACTTATGAAAATTTCGTAAAGTACTTCTAGGTAGGAGCATAAATTTACGACAAATATGCTGCTAAAGCTGAAGAAGATCATATAGTCCTACTTGATCCCAGTCTTAAAGGGAAATCAAGGGAAGAAGTGGGATTGAAAGAATTCACCAGGGCAGAAATTCGCTCAAATATAATGGGGATTCCAGTAACCATTACTGAAGAAGTGATTGCAAGAGCCTACACAAGAAAAGTAGAAGGAGCTTTTCAATGTAATCTGAATAAAAAGACAAGATCCTGGATACCTGTTGTTCGTGATACCCTGTCCAATGGCAAAAAGAAAGGAAAGTACTGTGATATGCAAAAGGAGCACAAAGTACTTTAAAAGCTGATGCAAGAATGTTTCTTAGCCAAGGGAGGATGGGTAGATCAGTTGTCTCTAGAGCATAAAGTGTTTTTACACTTCTTTATCACTTTTGACAAGGTGAAACTGCCAAGATACATCTTTCACCGTATGCTATGGGCTTTGAAGGAAAGCCACGATAATAACAAAACCTTTACCCCTTATGGAAGACTTTTGTCTGATGTTTTCCATCAAGGAGGCATCTTACTAGCTCTCAAGTTGTCCAAGGCAGTAAATGATGATCAATTGGGCACAGTGGTTGGTAAGTACATCAACGGTTCAACTCTGAAGAACATGTATCTGGTAAAGGAGTTTGTCAGGATGGATACTGATTTGAAGGAGTCAAGCATTCTATCAAATCTGATGGATGATTTTCCCCCAATCTGCAAACAAGACCCTCCTAAGGTACGAGTTGCATATGTGTATGATCACTGGAAGGCTACAAGTGAAATCATCAAGTACAGTGACATCCCATATACCATGTATGATGGTTCTCTAGCAATTGCTTCCAAGAGAAGAAAATCAAAGAAGAAAGCTACTTCAGAAGCTGTTGAAGAAGAAGCTTCTGAACCAAAGCCTAAAAAGGCTAAGAAAGAGAAAGATACAACTCAAGTTCAAGAACTTGGCTCTGCTATACCAACAATTCAAGAAGAAGCAGCTGAGTTAGAACCAGCCAAGATCCTGAATAAAAGAACTAGAGGTGGAACTTCAACTGCATCTTCAGCATCCATTCCTCCTCAACCAACCATTCATAAGAAGAAAAGGAAGCATAGTATCAGGAAAATGAAGGTTTCAACCTATGTGATGGAAGAGGACGCTCAGATTGAAGCTGCAATTGATCTGGTCACAAGGGAAGTAAGAAAGAAAAAAGCTGTTGATGCTGCTTTACTACAAGCTCTCAAGATTTCTGAAGAGATTGATGTGCTTATTGATCATTTGTTGAAGGAATCAATAGTTGAAGTTGCTCAGAAGGTAGTTGAGCTCACAGGAAATCTGCAAGAGCTGGTGGTGGCTGATGAACTACTTGGAGTTGCTGAAGAATCTCAGAGGGAGGATGTTGCTTGTTTAGGAACTGGAACTTCAGAAGCTGCAAAAGGTAATACTGATTCTCACAATACTTCTAATAATGTAATAGAAATAGAATCTAGTTCAACCTCAATCTCAACTTCTACCTCAACCTTTTCAGACAACATAGATGATGTTCCCCTGAATAAAGTCTATGAAAATCTACATAAGTCTTTAGCCCCATCACCATCTACCAAACACCAGAAAAAGCCAGTTGATGATGTATTTGAGCTTATGTATCCAACTGTTCTTGAAAGAATAAGAGAACTGGCACAAAGGAGGATTGATGTTTGTCAGAAATTACCTGCTAATCATCCCTTGCAACCACCGTTTATTTAGCCTCTTCAAACTATTCTTGCTGATGAAAGTAAGTAAGCTGGACCAACCTCTAACTTTCCTACATCATCATCATTCCAATCTCAACCAACAACCCAAACTTGTGATCCTTCTATTCTTGATGAACTGGCTAATCACTTTCAAGGTGAATTACCAGGTTTTGAGCCAAACTTATAAAGAGCCTCTGAAATAGCTTCTGAGGAAGTATTTTCAGAAAGCCCCCAACAACATGAACCTAACTTACAAATGGCCTCAAATACCTGTTCAGATTTGATCATTCAACCTGTTTTTCAACCATACCATCTTAATGTTACTCAGTCTAACATCTCCTTTGGCATTGCTTTAAGAAACCTAGCCAACAAGAAATCTTCAACTCACAAATCACCTGCTTCTGATATAAATCCTTCCTTATCAGAAGAACCAACTACTGTTGTTCAACCCTTAAGTGTAGCTTTACCTTCAGAAGCCACTCTTGAATCTCAACCTTCACATGAAAACTCTACATGACCCGAGCTTATGATTACATCAGATTCTGATGATGAAGATGAACAAGCTAATCAGTGGTTTAAACCTGGATTCTTGAATCAACCAGTAAGCTCATCTTCTCCTTTTGTCCTAGAGTCTATTCATGATCCTCCATATGTTGCACCCTCTCAACCTATCTCTGAAACATCAACCATTGATACTCCTAGCTCTTCTAACCAAACATGTTCTCAAACCATAACCAATGTTGTCTCACCCCCACCTACCCTCTACTAGATTCTATTATATTAAAAGAGGTTTGTGAGAATATTTTCAAAGATCTGAACAAGTTGGTGAAGACCAGAAACAATTTTGTCCATAAGAAAGTTTATGTGAATGAATGGGCAAGACTGGGAGAAAGAGTAGATTTTGTCATGTGTGAGCTTCAGAAGACATCTTTGGATGCACATGATAAAGCTCTGAACACTCTCAATGAATGGTTTATAGAAGTTGTCAAGAGTATGGAAGAAGTATATGATAACAAGAATCAGGAAAAGAGCAAGTTGTATATCTCAGACACACCTATCTACTTGGATGCCCCAAGCATCATTACTTCAAGTGTGCAATCTGAGAATCATGATCTCACCTGGCTAACCAAGCTGAAGATTCAAGCTGAAACTCCAATTCTTGAGAAGCTGAAGAATGATTTTAAACTGGAGATGGAAAACAATGAATTGAAGGATACAATGTTTTATCTTTGATTGTGCTTTTAAAATTTTAATGTTTTATCATGCTTCTGACTATGTTATTTGCTTATGAACTTGTTATTTGTCTGTATATAGAATTTTCTCACTATGTCTTTCTCACTTTTCTTTTTGTCTTTTCTTAACTTTTTGTTGATGAAAAAAGGGGGAGTAAATGTAGTATTTATAGGCTCTGAGCCCCATTAATTTAATTCTAAACAAATTGAATTAAGAGAACTTTCTTTTCATCTCTTAGTCTATTAATTTAATGTGAGAATTTTCTGAGTGTATTACACTTTTAAAGATGAATTTAATTAACTTGTATAGAACTTAGGCGGAGCTTACAAACCACACCTTAAAAGGACTATTAAACTCGGGGGGAGCTTAAAAACCTCAAACCCTAAAAGTCAACTTGTTAATTAGATTAACAACAATTGAACATTTTAAATACTATTGTTTGTCATCATCAAAAAGGGGGAGATTGTTGGAACAAAATGTGTTTAACATTACCCTTTGAGTTTTGATGATAATAAGGTATTAAAATATGTCAATTGGATATGCTAATATTTGTTCAAGTGTACAGGACCATAGACAAAAATTTAGTGTCTTTAATTCAAGTATAGGTTATGGAAGAACAAATGAGAGCAATGGATTCTACAAAGAAGGAAGCTTGAAGCGTCTAAAGAAAAGAGTTTCTGAAGACAAGAGGTTCTGAAGAAGTTGACGTCATCAAAAGCACTCTCCTCAGAAGTTGTTCACCAGAAGCTGACGTCATCAGAGGTTCTGAAGATCATCAAAAGCTGAAGATCATCAGAAACTAGAAGAATGGAAGCTTTAAAGGTTGTTCAAATGTTTTAATCACGCCTATCATTGCAGAAGTATAAAAGCATGATGCAACGGCTAATTCAGAGGAATTTGGAAAGCATTGAATGCTTATTCTTTGGAGAACGTTGGGAAAAAGACAATAGTACAATGTACAACCACTATCTCCACTACTCTATTTTGTGTCTGCAATAGTACAAGAACAACAGTTGTGACTACGCTGGTTATTCCTCTATACATGGAATGGATTTGAAATTGTTCCTTCATAGGACAATAACCAAATCAGGCAACAGATCATTGGTGATTTGATCAAGCTTCAAACGACTCTTTTTGAAGTGCTGGCAATCAACATCTCTTTCACACCTCTATATAAAGGAGTGAAGACATGAAGAATTGTAAGACTCACACAACAATTTTATAAGTGCCAAAACTCTGCTGAAATTGTTTCACATCAAAGTTCACTTAAAATTTCTTAACAACTTTCATATCTTAGAAATTCTAGAGTCTTAAGAGTCTGTATCTGATTTGTATTGTGAACACCACTGATTGTATATCAAGTGTTCAACCTCAAACATTTTCTTTGTAATTCTGTCATAATAGAGTTCTCTTGCAGTTGTGCTTGAGCATAGGAAGTCTCTTGATTTTGTTCTTGAGCATAGGAAATCTCTTGCAGTTGTGCTTGAGTAGTTTGAAGTCTCTTGCTAGTTTTAGCAGTGAGCAGTTGTAATCAGATATTACATTTTTAGTGAACTCTCCTTGGAAGTGCAAGGGGGACATGACTACTTCCGGTTTGTGGAAGGAACCCATATAATTGCTTTGTGTCTTTCTTCTCTCTCTTTCTCTGTTTTTATCCGCTTGCATTTAGATTCTGAACATCACTTCAGAAGCTGAACTCTATCAAATTCTGAACTGTGACTTCAGTTTAGGAGAAAACGAAGAAAAAGCAAACACAATTCAACCCACCCTTCTTGTGTTTTTCTCACCTTTAAGTTTAGTGTGCCCTGTTTATGTGGCTTGGTTTACGCAAGCTTTATCTTATTATGGAAACCACACCTTATTTCTTGTTCACCAAGTAACGTATTTTTATCCAAAATCAGTTGGGTGAATTGTTTCTAAAATATAGACAATATTTTAGGATTCCTTGGTGGTGTTTTTGGCGCTTCCTAAAGATGTTCCTACTTTCTAAGATTTACTATATTTGTTATTATTTTGTTGCGTGAGATCACTGAAGATTTTATGAAGATTTTATTCACGTGACTTGTGCTCCAAGAAGCTTGTGCTTCCAGAAGAAAAGATATTTTTCAAATGGATATTTTTATTTGTGAAATATATTTTCAAAAGAGATTTTGGAAGATATATTTCTGAAGAATATTTTTTTCAATATATTTCTAAAAGAATATTTGATACAAATATATGTTTGGCCTGAAGGAAGATTTAATTGTGCAAATATATTTCTAGAAGGAATCTTGGAAATATATATCTGAAGAATTATTTGTTTCAACATATTTCTGAGAAGAATATTTGATTCAAATATATGTTGCTGCTGAAGGATATATAAGGAAGACTCAGACCCTAGTTTTATTCACCAAATCAATGTTATTAAATTGAGTCTTTTAGGTTTTTACTGTTAAGCCTTGTGCTTTATTTTGTGATCCTCTCTTTGTATCATATTGAAGCACAAAGCAGGACATGTAGTTGAGTTGTATCAAAACCATAGCTTTACAAAAGAATACTTTTTAGGGTTTTGAGTCATTGTTATTTGTGAGCTTTTCTTGTATCACCTTGATACATGTTAAGGATTGTGTTTTATTGAGTTGTAAGTTGTATTACTCCTAAGCTTTGAAGCACGAAGGTAGTTTATGTTTGAAGGTAACTTCATCTTTTTGACTTGTAATCAGATAATCACAGGGGCTGTGATTGATTGAGGAAAGTGAGATGGGATCTCAGATCTAGGAGTTTCTAGGTTGAAGTCAATACGGGTAGGTCCTAGGTCTAGAGTTTTAAACGAGAAGTTTGTTGAGAACTTAGAATAAGGACTACACTAGTGGATTTCCTTCCTGACTTGGTAGCCCTCAAATGTAGGTGAGTTGTGCCGAATTGGGTTAACAAACCAACTGTGCCTTTTACTTTTCTGTCTTTTATATTTTCCTTGTTCTGTTTGTTTTCTGTTAGCTCGATGTTGAAAGATCTTACTCGACATTCTGTTTGTGTCTAATGTTGAAATATCGTATAAAACATCTAAAAGCTAACCCACCAGAATTTCATATATCAATATGAGTACCTAATTTTTTTATATTTATAAGTGTTCCTTTATCTTTACATATATATTAAAACGGAAACCTATTTATTTGTAATTTATACGCATGTCTATATTTTTACTCATATACGGGTACCTATTTTCTTGTAATTTTTCACGTGTCTGTATTTTTATTCATATATCAATACAAAAGTCTTTTTTTATTATTATTTCTACATAGTTATGACTTACTCCCCAAAAATCAAAAGAGCGCAATGCATTCACCCGCACGCATGCAGAGGTATTTTGCTAGTTTCGGCATTAAAGAAAGTGTTGTGGGTCTGATCTGTGAACTTTTGGAGATGAAGCAGGGAGAGAGATGAAGAGGCTGGGAAATAGAGAGATAAAGAGGACGTGGCTTTTTCTAACCTCAACCATACATTTTTATCTAAGGGTTGGAGTTCATTCTTATTTTTTAGATTTTTGAATTGGTGTGTCCAAGGAATCACACCATATATATATATATATATATATATATATATATATATATATATATATATATATATAAAAAAAAGAAGA
>Ga0228710_1002038_pt1 | contig 31331 bp, 8 predicted proteins | sample MedpolnodulmetaG_FD_177995 | JGI IMG/M metagenome (GOLD analysis project Ga0228710, IMG submission 177995) | Root nodule microbial communities from Medicago polymorpha collected in Santa Monica, California, United States - pink nodules | ecosystem: Host-associated > Plants > Roots > Nodule...
GTTCTTTTTTAATTATGTAATTTATTTTTTTAATTTTTAAGATTTTTTTTTCTTCATGAAGATGATGAAAAGTTGATGAAGATGATGAAGGTATGATGAAGATGTTGAAGAGTGATTTAATAAAAATATGGATGAGAGAGAATATAAATAAATAAAGAAAGAAAATTAGAGAGGAGAGAGAATTGAAATTAGAAGAAAAATCATGTGTAAAGAGTGTAACACAAATAACATAGAGACCAAACAAATCTAACGGTTAAGATCTTGAAAGAAACTTGTCCATGGTGGAACATATGGAGCACGTGGTCTATATTAGAATTTGTCCTACATCTGACGTGTCATCACTTAAAATCTGATTGGCTGAATTAAACGACTGCACCGAAGAAGTCAATTGTCCGACTTCACCATAGAAGCTCCCTTTTTCTATTTCCCCCTACTTCTCTTTCTTTCTTTAATTATTTTTTGTTTTCCTTTTATATTAAAAAAACGTGCAGGATTATGCAAATGTTGATTTTATGTATCTTTATTTATGCAGTATGAAGAGGCTGATTCTATCTTGACCGGTCATGAACCTCCGATTGTTTTTGCTAAAGTTGATGTTACTGAGTCCAAACAATCTCTATTAATGCATGTGGCTGCTTTAATTTACCATTTTGTATTTCATAACATTTTACAAACTGTACTTGCTTTCGCTACATTTTCTAGTCCAAAACACACAACATTCTTTAACAGTGCGGTTTGTTGTCCACTTGTTTTCTATTCATGTATAATTAATCATTGATAAATAAAAATTTAAAAAGTAATTTGGCAGGCAATCTTGTTCAAATCAAAATACCGTGAAACTGCTGAGCAATACAAAATAAATAAATAGAAATTAGCTTTCTTATTATCAGAGATGTTAGGTCTAGTCAAGGTGCCTTCCAGGTTTGTATCAAATTAAAGTATTTAATATTTAAATATTTTGAAGTTATTCTTGCTTATTATTAATATTTGACATTGTGAACGTTTTTTCTTGGTAGTATTTTCGACTAAAGGAAGACCAAATACCTCTAATTATTTTTCAAAATAAAGAGGGTAAGAAGTTTTTAAAACCTAATTTGGATCTTGATCACCTTTGAAGTTGGTTGAACTTGAAGACATACAAGGTAAAAACTCATTTCTCTTAATAGCATATTGCCTTTGGCTACTTTAATTTAGCACCTTTTTTGTGGGATATTTGATTTTGTAAACTCTTTCGTTCAAGATATTTAATATTTTATGATGACAACTAGGATACCCATGGAAGAATGGTGGATAATTTACCTCAACTAATGAACATTCATCTTTTTAGATGGTATCCATGAACTATCTTGACCCCACCAATAAATTGCTCATTTTCATTGGTTGGTGGGTAAATTACCCACCATTATTCAAAGGTAATCTAGAAAAAACTTGTGGTTGTTTGTCTTGAAGAATTTAGATTTTATCATACATTCTTTTTCATGATTGAAATCTTACCCCATTTGTCAAGTTTGAATATAGGGTTAAATAAGTTTTTCGTCCTTATAAATATAGCGAATTTTGATTTTAGTCCCTAAAAAATTAAACTGAATGTTTTCATCCTCACAAATTTTTTTATTTTGTTTTTTGTCCTTAATGGTCATTTTATGTTCATATAAATGGCAAAATTATAACTCTTTTATGTTCAAATTGTATCCATGTTATGCCCGTTTATTATATTCGACATTTATATATTCATATTATATTCAAAAAATGTCAAAAACACGTTAAAATTATATCCATTAAGGACCAAAAACAAAATAAAAATTTTTGTGAGGATGAAAACATTCAGTTTAATTTTATAGGAACTAAAATCAAAATTCGTTATATTTATAGGGATGAAAAACTTATTTAACCCTTGAATATATTCCTGAAATTGACAATAAACCTGATAAAGTTATAGTTGGGGAAACTCTTTGGACATAGATTTCAACTCAAAGGAAGAATGGAATAATTATCATTTAAAAATATTATGTTCTAAATTGTGCTTGCCTTCTTCTCGCTTCACTTTAAAAGTTTTTTTTTAAGCAAAACAAATGTTAATTAATATTACACTACCATTACTTCAACTTATCGGATGTTAGATAATGTTAACACCTATCTTCAAATTATTTTTTATGTTGAGTACGTAAGTAAATGAAGCAACATAAAAAATGATATGGAGATAAGTGTCCGACATTACTTGTTTTTGATACATCAAGTAATTGTTGTGTTGTATTAATTATCATTTGCTTTGTTTTTTTAATGTTAATTCATTCATTTTTCCAACATTAAAATATAATATAACTTGCTTTGTCATTTTCTACAAACCCTCTCACATCCAAAAAAGAAGAAAATTACAACCCCTTTCCATATCTATCATGCACACCACCAACATCCTAGTCACTCTCCCTTTCCCTCCGATGAAATCTCGAACCATCTCACTCTTTAAGACTCGGTAGAAACCACACAAAGCTTTAAAGTTAGATCGAGACACAAACAATGGCAAAAGCATATGTGATGGTAGATGTCATAGTGAAGTTTATCATATACACGACATGACCAATGACGACACCCATAAATAAAATCAAAAGCAGTATATTTGATAGCCCAAACATGATGGTAGAAATTAGATCAATCTCTCCTTGTTTATCTACTTTTGGAGGCTATCAGATTCAGATCTAAGGGGAAGAAATCATTTTTGGTTGTTCCATTCCCTTTTATATTTTATTTTTTTTCTTATTTTTCTCAATATTTTTGTAGTTTGATTTCCATATTTTTTATTCTTTCCAATTTCATGTGTTCTTATTTTTTTTGTTGATTATTGTTGTGCTGATTCTTATACTAATTGTTGTTGTTTCTAAGATCTCGAATAGGGCGCATGTTGCTCAATGTCGTTCTGGAAGGACTTGAGTATTGTTGTATGGGTTGTTCTTCATAACAAGATGATCTAGCATAGCCACTAGCGCTTCATAAACTTGCAGGCGTGAGAATTTGAAGTTTTTTTTTGAATTTATAAAGCCTTTGGATTACTTCTCTAGAATGGCGACATAACTCATTATCTTGATAATCGTCATAGAGTGCAGAAGAGGAAACTCGTCACAAGACGAAAACTAGATAAAACGGAAGACAATAATTATAATCCATGATTAAAAGAAACAATCAGGGCAAATAAAAAAGGATAACAATTATGATAAGGTTAAAAGGGAAAAGATAACATATAGAAAAAGGTTAAAGAAGGAAAAAGATCAAAGGGAAGGGAATCAATGATTCATGAAGATGAATCTTTCCACCACACTTAATTATTATATATAGAAAAAGATATCAATTTTGTCATATATTATGATAAAATATTTTTGACAACTAAGATAAAAATAAACTTTTTTAATAGAGCAATGCTATACGTCGCGAGCAAGAGTATCACAAGAATTTCACGAATTTGTTTTATATCTTTCTATAACACTAGACACTAGTTACACTTCTATACTATAAGACTATTAAGTACCGAACACCGCCACATTGTTAATTGCATAGGGCTTCTAAAATTGATATTCACTAAAAGTATATGATTGTTTCATGATGTCCATAGATAAACAAAGTCAAGTTTATGGAAAATATTATTAGAATGCAATTAGAAAAGAAATGTAGCAAACCCTCTTTGCTACCATCATCACGAACCAAAGGTGATTCCAAAGAGTTACAATTCTCCACAAGTTTCAACTTTCAACGAAACACCATCAACCACACTTACCAACGTTTTTCAAAGAAAGAGTAAGAATTATCAGTTCCTTGGCATCTTAAAAGCTTCAGTTTCCTAAAGTTTTTGCTTCTCTTCTATAGCAAAATAATCTTTACGGGGTACACCCTCAAAATAAGAGGAAAGTGCAAAGGAGAAAAGAAGGTCGTTGTTTCCTTGGTTTTTATTATAATGATGTTATTTTTATTTTAATGGGTTTTTTTTATTTCTAATTAATAATTTAAATTCCTACTGCAATGGTGTTGTAACTATTTTGATGACATTTAATATATTTTTTTTATAGATAAACAAAATGATAAATAACTATTAAACTCACACACAAAAGTGGAGGAATCGAAATTCAAATCTCAATACGTTTGCCTCCTGAGCCAAGACTTGTGGAAAATTTAATATATTTTTAATTAATAATTTAAATAATAAAATAAAATAAAATGGATAAAATTGTAAAGTTAATAATTTAAATGAAAGATAAAATTGAAAGTAAAAAAGTCATCACAAAATTATCATGTATCCATATATGTATAGTCTAATTTTATTTTTTTGAAGGAGGTAATCATAGTCTAATCGTTGATTTCAAAAAATAATTAGTAAAATAAACCCTATGTTGTTTTTTATTTTATTTGATAATAATTTATTTTCATTTTCTTAGCATCCATCAAAATAAAAAAATGGGATTATAAGTTAGAGGCACACACACCATAAACTTCAACTTCAACGGTTCACCCACTCCCCCTTGTTGTAAAGTTGAAGGCGGAGGTGCCATTATTGCCACAAAACCAGAGATTCGAATTATGATAGGAGGCATAACAATTACTTCAACACTCTTTCCATTCACGCGCCCCACGCGCTTCTTCTTCTCACCCACTCTTAAGCTTCAATTTCGTCTTCGTCGAGCTTCTTCTTCTTCAACGACATTCCTTGACACCAATCCAACAGTAATAGTTTTGCTCCTTCGTCAAATTCACAATCTCTTATTAATTATGTGTGTCCCAGTGTTAGTCACGTGTTGGTGTCCGACACTCATAAATTATTATTGGTGTACGTGTCGTGCCCATGTCTGTACTTCATATTATTATATAGATATTAAAACACATTCATATCTGTGTAGTTCGTCAAAAAAGCATGTTGATTAAGGAATGTGATTTTTTGTTAAGGATTCCATTGTAGTGGAGAAGGAAGTTACTAAGAGCAGCAATTCTTTGGCTTGTCCTGTATGTTATAACTCCTTGACATGGACCACTGATCCTGCTTTATCAATGTAAGTTGGTTAAGATGAAAATTAATTTTAGTTAAAAGTCAATTTAGGATAAAATAGTTTATATTTCTGTGAATGTGAGTTGATCAATAAATTTGAGTTTGCATACAAAAACTACAAATCTTAAGTTCAAGTTGGAACTTGTTATAGAAGCAAAATCAATTCTAGTTAGTAACCACCAACATACGAAAATTAATTGTAGTTTTTGAATGAATTGATTTTAGTTTAAAGGGAGTTGAGTTTGAATACGTTCATGTAAAAGTGACTTGAACGATAAATTTGACTGTAAAAGTTACATTTGGAGTCAAAACCTACAATTATAGCTTCAAGTTACACTTAATAGCATTCAAACATGTCAAAATCAATTATAAACCTTTAAAATCAATTTTGAATTATCCAAACTTGGAACCAAACATACACTTAGATGGGTGGATTTGGCTACTTTTGTTATGCTTGTTAACTTGTTTATGTTTCTTCATTGGATTGGTTAATTTGATGCAGAGATACTATTTCTGGATCTAGTTTACAATGTAGCACCTGTCAGAAAACATATACCGGTGACCAAACACATCTTGAACTCACGACAATAAGTAATGCTAAGAACTATGGTGAATCCATGCCAGCTTCCACTGAGCTTTTCAGGCATGCATGTTCCCTTTATTTTTTTTCCTTTTTAATCTTTAATTGTATTTGGTCATTTTTTTGAACTGTGTATGTTGGTGATACTGATAGAAACTAAAAAGGTTTGAAGTACCAATACAAGCAAAACCAAGTATTGAAAATCTTTGTACATATGAGCTAGCTACTGAACTGAGTCTTTGCCCCAATTATATGTGCATATGATTGAATAAATAGATCAATAATGTTAAGTCTAAATGGATATACCATATAGTATCTAATGAGTTTTGTTTTGTATTTGTGGATTGCAATGATTTTTCCAAAAAGAAAATCTTGGAGTTAAGATACATTGCATTCGCAATGGCTGTTGCCAAATACACCGGCAGTGTCGAGTATAAGGGTTGTTGCATTATAACTAGTAATCACCACATTATTTTTTGTAAGGAGTTTGAGAAACAATTTTAGGTACTACATTCATCTTTTAATCATGTTCCTGCATTTGGTATTCAGTTTTAGCAATTTTAAGTACCACTTACATAGATACAATAAAACATTGTTCTGAGCATAGATATTAGATATAGTGCTCATATGAAAAATTTGTTAACAAACGACACACTGCTGCTTAACAGTATAATTTGTTGTCTTATGTTGCAAACTTGAATTTGAAACTCACTTGCCACTTCTGTACATAACAGTTGTTTGTTGAATCAGGACGCCGCTGGTATCATTTCTCTATGAGAGGGGCTGGCGTCAAACCTTTTCTGTATGGGGTGGTTTTCCAGGCCCTGAGAAAGAGGTTAATCTAATGTCTCAGTTTCTAATGACCAACTCCCTCTTGTTTGACCCACATTTTTTATCCTTTCAATGTGGCTTCTTATGCATAAATTGGTTGTTTTATCTTTTACCTTCCACTTTCTTAAATAGGAATATTACCCAATTGGAAGAACTGTGATTCTTGATATTCGTTATATAGGTCCATTAAGAGTTTAGAGGAGCATCATAAACTGATTCAATAACTCAACAACTACTTATGCTAAGCAGCGACCAGGTTGATGCTTAACTTGTTAGTATTTGTTATAAGATAAAACATTGAGCTTATCGATCTAAGTTGAAAGTAATTTATCTGAACTCTGTAAGCTATTTTTCGTAAGTACATCCAGCTACAAATTAGCTCATGTAAGCCCCAACTTAGCTCATGGATATCTCTTGAGAGCTATACCATTCAGTTTGACTTGATTACAGTTTGGCGGTTGATTAGAAGAACATGAACTTGGAATTGGTGTTGCAATACATGTTGAAATTTGTTAATTTTTTTAATAGATTTGTCTTCTACATCTTGCCTGTCATATGCACTCCTAAAGAAATATTAAAATTATCTTGTTGAGGCATGAATTATTGGGTATCTTCTGTCATTTCCGTTTCATGTATTGTGGCAACTAGTCACCCCTTCTATTGAATTTGACTGCAGTTTGAACAGATGAAGGGTTTCCTAAAACCAGTATTAGGGGGAAATATCATCGATGCTAGTTGTGGAAGTGGATTGTTTTCAAGATTATTTGCAAAAAGTGGACTTTTTTCTTTGGTTGTGGCTCTGGACTACTCAGAGAACATGTTGAGGCAATGTTACGAGTTCGTTCAGCAGGAAGATAACTTTCCAAAAGAGTACACAAATTTCTAAATCAATTTCAATTTTATCATATTGAACCCGATGTTTTAATTGAACTGTTCAAAACAAATCTTTTATTCATTTTACATTTATATTTCATAGATATTTCTGTTGCTAGGAACTTCATCTTGGTTAGAGCAGACATAGCTAGACTCCCTTTTGTTTCGAGTTCTGTTGATGCTGTGCATGCAGGAGCAGCTCTTCACTGTTGGCCTTCACCATCAGCTGCTGTGAGTGAATAATCATTAATTAATATTTTGATTTTATATGAAAATGCTACTATTTTATTTGTGTGAATATCATTTGAAATGGTTTGATACCAATAATTTAAGCATGAAGAACATGTTTCGTGATTTTAATGATGATGAATGATTTAAAAACTAAACTACTTATGGAAAGTTACCGTAACATTTCGGATAAGTTACTTCAGTTGATTTTCACAGTGCATTTGCACAGTTTTGTCATTCCGTTTAGCTTTGCCTCACTTCCTTTCCTCTATAATTTCCATGACCTAATATTGCAGGTAGCTGAAATAAGTCGCGTTTTACGACCTGGAGGTGTCTTTGTTGCAACCACCTACATACTGGATGGGCCTTTTACCGCTGTTCCATTTTTAAGTACATTGCGTCAGGTATAAAACTTGTGCCATATTTGGCATGCTTGTTGGAATTGATAACCTGAGTGAAAGTAAGTAGAGCTACTTTTCCAGTAGATAAACTCACTAAGTTAATCCACCAAAAAAAAAAATAGGCCATTTTACATACCCTTTAAAATACATGAGATATTTTGACATCAATTTAGTCAAAGAAATTGAAATCAATTTAGTTTCTCATTATAGGAAGTTATCATTAACTTTGTCCTTCAACTAAAGGAAATAACACCAATTTTGTCTCGCATTCGTAATGTCTACACTGAAAAATGATTTTGATATTACTTACCAAGATTGTGAGGCTAAATTGATATCACCTGTCTTTCAAGCAACAAAGGGACACCAATTCAGATTCAAAGTTATACCCTATATGTCAAACATGAAAAGGGATGTTTACTCTATAATAAATTTATTAGTTTTTTCAGTTCTATCGAGTTTTGAATAGTGGCCAATTTGTTTGTCATTTTAGACTATAAATCAAGTATCAGGGATCTATACCTTTCTCTCTGAACGTGAACTTGAAGCTCTCTGCAAGGTGTGCGGGCTGGTCGGATTCAAATGCATTAGAAATGGGCCTTTTGTGATGATTTCTGCTGCAAAGCCTAAATAAGGTTTGAGTTTCCTGGTGCTCTCTGTGCTGCCTTCAAAACATTACTAAAGCCTTTATTTCTTGACATTATCGTTTATTTAAATTGTTTGCAGATAAAAAAAGCTGCATGTTGATCTGTTACAAGCGTGGTTTCACTTAGTACATAAAGATAAGCTTCATTTAGAAAAATGATATTTAGATTCATTTTTTCCTTAGATTATCCGCATGCCATAAGTTGGGAAGATCATCATTTCACTTGGAAAAAGTGGTGAGTTCGACATATGGTGAAAAGAGTGTCCATTCATAATGACGCGTGAGAAATTTTAGGCAAAATTTATTTGTAAATATCACAGTACCTCCATTTGACCCTTCTACTTTATTGTGTTTTTTTTTCCTTATGTATTTGAGGTATCATGAACTCATCACAATTCTGTAACTTGTAATTGAAGTAATAAAGTATGCTTTATCGTTCAACTAATTAAATTTAGCATATAAGCAAGGGAAGTTCTTCCCTCAAACAAATTAAGATAAAACTGAGGCCTTTTACAGTCTATTCTTACTCTGCCTTCATCATTCATCAAGATCAACATTTCTATCTTCTGATTCAAACTCTCCATAAGTGAACTAGCTGTTAAGAGAATTGCATAAGGCTTGGTGTGTTTACACAAGTATTCCTCAGAAAATAAGTCCCTAGAATAATATATATTTGATGGAAGGTAAGTAAAGCCAGTTTATGAATTATTGTACAATGATCAAACTTTGATATAAGTCGAGTTCATTCTCTTAACCACTTACTTTCAATCTCGTGATTACATAAGGCTTCACTTTCATTTGAAGAAAAGTCATCATAAAAAGGAAATTTTGCAAGACAGAGTTGGGGGTTTAATTATAAAGAGAATAAAGTCTCCCTTTTGTACATGAAAACAATTATGAAACCTAGTTTGATACATTAATAAAAAGCATATTTTAGTGCTTGGGAAAAATAAATCAGGTCACCATAGTTCTTTTGTTCAGTTTTCAACCGGAAACATTTTTGTTTTGTTTTGCTAAACAGTGATTTTGTTAAGGTGACTGTCCACATGTTGGTACGAAGACCATGTGTAACATGTTCAAATATATAAGACGACAATTTGGTCCTCAAATCAGATTTGAAGTTGACATTTCTTGTGAAGCAACAAATTCACTTTTACTGCATTTGAAGTCCCTAAATTAGGACATTTCTTTTGAAGGAATAAATTCACCTTTACTGTGTTTATGCATGATGAGGAGTGAAGTTAGATCACAGACTTCTCCATCAACTTTTTTTTTAAATGGTAAATGTCAATAATTAGTTGTAAGATTAATATTTACTCTTTCGTTCGAGCTTAAACTGAAGATCTCCAATAATTCAAGGACAAAAATAAAGAAATAGAGAAAACTCAAGAACAGAAGGAAAGGTAGAGAAATAGATAAAACTCTTTAATGTTATCAAAGAAGACTGATGTTATTGTTTGAATGCTTCAATGTTTGAATGCCAAAACATTTGGTGGTGAGTCCTATTTATACTATTCATAGAAAGATCTAGAAGCATTAAATGCTACTAATTTATTACAAGAAATATCTAGAAATACTAGTATTGGGTTCATGTAACTAGAAAGTTCTAGAGATATTAAGATGTTCCGACTACGTAGCGCTTAGTCGTTTATAAAACATTATCTTACTCACATCACAAGATATAACTTTATTTAGTAGTATTTTTGAAAGTTCTTCCGAATTGTGAAAGTTCCATAGTGTTCTCTATCATTCTCCATTATTCTCTATCATCCAATTAATATCCAGTTGAGCTACCTAATCCCCTTAATTGCTTCCAACTATGAATGTGACATTGACTTAGAGCTATTCAAGTGTTTTACTCCGAAAAATATCGATGCTCCTAAATGTTGATCTAAACTTTGCAAACACAAATGAATTCTAATAGACTTTTCTTTGGGTGTTCATCATGTAAGGTAGTTTTATTTTTGTTGTTCTTTTTCAATGATTGATTTTTATCATTGCAAAGCAGATGCATTTTCACTATTGAATGTGGAAGTGTGACCTAGGTGGGGAAAATTAGGTTTTTTATTTATGTCACGGATCAAATCTGGTTTATGTTATTTCTTTTTCCCTTATCCGGAGAAGAATTATAACACCCCATGTTTTAGTTATATTTTGTTAAGTCATTTACGAGTCTATGTCATATTTGATAGATGTTTAGATACTTTTTTTTTGTCAAGATGTTTGGATACTTTAACATCAATATAAGATGATTGGAAACCATGTAGCAGTTGTTTACAAAAGCTAATCAATTAGAATGACTACTCTAACTGATTTCAAGTAGACTAATTGATCCTATTTTTACTACACCAATCGATTAGACATCCTTGCTAACCCATAAGTGCAGCCTATTTTGAAACAAAATTTGATTTTTTTTTTTTAACTCTTTTTATGATCACAAACCTTAAGTCTATTTAAACACTTTTAAGCCTTAATCTTCTTATATCTTACATTTATGAGAAAACTATCTTGATGAATCACCTTGACACTCTTAAATCCTTCATCTTTCAAATTTCTTTTGTTGCTAAAGCGGCTGTACTAAACCAAGGTTTGTTCCAGGATCATTTTTCACCGTTCATAATTCTTTCTCATTTGATAAATGTTATAAATTAGTTTTGTTTCTATTTCTTTTCATAATTGTTTAAGTTCTATTTAATTGTTTGAATTAGTTATGTTATTCTATTTAATTGTTTAAGTTCTAGCCAACAGGGAGCATCTCTTACGTCAAACCATTATGTGATTTCATATTTTTACCAGTTAAGATAAAAAGTGAGTTTGACTCTCTAGTTTAATGGATAAATCGAGCAAGTAATTTAAATAGGGATGTCTCATATGATCCAAAGGTCTCACACAACTAATATTTTAAGGGCAATGTTAACCAGTGCCCCCAGGGCACCGGTTAGCAACACCCATGTTTTAATTAGTTCTGATGTGGAAACATCAAGTTAGGTTATTTGGTTTGTGTGAAATATATCATCTCTCATTATTGCCAAATTAATTAACAATGAATCGATTAATTGATGAATATGTTGATATGCGTTTGACGATGATTGTCCTATTTGTGTTGACATTCTTATTAAATATGCGATCAAATGTGATAAACATGTTATGACCATGCTATGTTGATGAATGATTTTGTGTGATTTGTTATGTTTGTGCTAAATTGTTATGCAAGGAGGAAGCAGACCCCGGTAAGGCGCGTGAGACTTGCCTTCAGCGTAACAACAACGTCCATGCGTCCATAAAGGATAGATGACTTTCTAACCAAAAAACAAATGCAACCAAATACTTCTAAGGTGGACACGGAGCTCCAAACAATGATTCTATAAATTATTCAATACAGACCTGGCCCGTAAAAAAATTAATGGTTCGTAACAACCATTGGTCCGCTCACAAGACAAACCATATTCTGACTTCGGCAACCAAGATTTTGAACTAGGTCAAGACCCATTTACTCAATGGATCGGGTCACCTTAAGCAACTAGCGCTCAGAGAGACCATGATGTGGACTTGCCTTAAAATGCTTGATCATGGTCGTGTGTGTTAATTTGGACCGTCTAAACGGGATCCAAAGCTAACTTGATCTGATCTGTCCACATGTGTCCTCCTAGGACAATATTTCGAATAAGGGTTAGAAGGAGCAACAACCTAATTCATCACTCTGAAGGCTTAATCATGACCTCCTTTCACATACACGTTTTTCTACCCTAAAATCCTTATATATTCAGCACATTCTTACTTAATCGTCGAAGTGTTTTCAAATACATGACCTCTCTTCGAAAAAGAAAGAAGATACTTATCAAAGTCCGGCTACCCAAAGTCGTCTGCAATACCACAAGACCAAAGATCTCACGTCCTGGATCCATAACCTTTCTTAATACTCTTGTGATTTTTGTTAGAGATTGTTATATTAAGTGACGTATGGAGTGATACTTTTGCAACATTTATTTATGTTTGTCACCTAAATCTATCTCTGGTCAAGAAATGGAATGTTTATAACTTTTTTTTCGGTGCATACCTTGTGCTTGGACCTGGATCATCTATTGTCACACTCTCATGCTACCTTTCATACTTCACTTTATGCCTCTATCTCTCTCATCTTCATCTCTTCATTTTTAATCTTCACTTTCTCTCTCCTAACTCACCAAATCAATGGGATGTAGTGCTGCTGGCAGCAGGTGATCCAAACTCCTTGTGCTTGTTGGCTATTTGTTCTAATAAAATATTTTCTTTTGCCTAAGAAAAAAAAAGAGAGACTGGGCCATAGAGGAACTGACTCGTATAAATGTGAACGGAATACTTCATCAATTTCGGATTGGACTAATGATCTAATTACTTGCTAATTAATGCTGAATTACAACGATGTTTGTTCTTGGAGTTAGTAACCATAAGCATTATCTTAACGTACCGGTATGGCTACGTTATAAGAATAGCCAATTGACCTGTACAATTATTATAAGAAAAATCATGATTCACATTTTTTTATGGACTCATTTTTATGAATATTAAGTGGCTAGTTTTAATTTGTTAAAACTCTAGATAATGTATTGATGTGTCAAGTGATTAGTACCACTTTGTTGTAGTAGTTATTAGTCAACAATGATCCATTCATTTGTTGTTTTTTTATGACAATAATAACGCTAAAGAGAACATGTGTTTAATTAGTATATGGTTGAGAGTTGAGCCTTGAGAATTTGGTATTGATGCCTATAATTGCACACGAATGCACTTCAGCTTTTTAAATATGTGGTTCTTGAAAAGAAAATAATTTATAGAAAGAGATAGGAAGGAGAATTAAGTGATTTAAATAATTGATGGAGCTTAGCAAATGTATTAAGGAGTTGGTTCAATGGATTGTATGAAACCAAACAAATGAATACAAAAATTTCACCTTAATAATATTATAATCTCTCGTGTCTTTTTCTTTCTTCCCCACCCTCCTACTCTCTTATATTTTTTTGCATATAAATAGACCCACCACAAATTATTATGATGGGCACCGACGACAATGCTATATTCTTTGTTTTGTTGCTTGTCTAGTCTACCGTCTATGTTAGGTTTGAACTTGAGAATGGCCTAAAATATCCATAAATTCCTTTATTGTTTTGACGCATGCCTGTCTATGGGACTACAGGGCTACAATCTGTCTCTTACTGCCTTCATCATCTTGAGGTTTTCAAAATGACTTGAAAATACCCGTCCAAAATGCATGAATGTGATGAATTTAGGATTTTTCAAATCAACTAAGGACATCTAAATCGGAAACTTATCAGCTTATGGATTGTGTAGTACATGCTTTGCTTTTGCCAAAAACTAATTTAGAATTAAGAGTTTGTTTGGTTTAAGATTCTTTTTTTTCTTATTTTTATTACTCCCTATAACATAGTACATTGTTTCATTAAAATAGTTAGCCAGTAAAAACGGTAACCAAATTAATTATCCTTATTTTCCCCTAGCTCATTTATTTATTGATATAATCCCCATAATTTATTTAACTATATATAGTAATAACAACTTTATTTGCTTTACCAAAAAAAATAAAAATTGCAATCATGTCTTATTATTTTATTTTTTTTGTAAACGGAGTATAAGTATCACCAAAAAATCACACATACAACTGCAAGGTTTCGGGTTTAAATTCGGATGAAATTGTTCAGTCTAACAATATCGACAAATAGTGAACTACTAGACCATACAAAGTCCTTTCTCATTATTAGCTATACTAAGTGTTTACTTTTTTTTCCCTAAGCCAGGAGTAAGGACAAACATTAAAAGGAAGCGACGACATCCCAACTAGGTTGGCACCTCGAGGTACCTCCATCCTATGCCGCCAAGCTCGATCAAAATTTTATTATAAAAAGGGGGAAAAGATATACAAGAGGGGGGACTAGGCCAAAACCCTCAAAATAACAAGAAAGAAATAAAAATAAACGGAAACAAATAAAAACAGCTGCCTAAGAAAACCTGTAATTAGGCATTCCACAACGGACCCTAAAGAAGTCAGCCTGCTGATGTAATATTTTTGTACGATCAAAATTAAGTATTATATGTATTGTCTCCTCAGGGACTAGTGCGATATCACAGACCGTTCAACACCGATTATCATTTTAAGTTAAAAAAGTAGTTTGTTCGTTTGCTTAGAATCTAGTTAACTATGTTGTAAGATTAAAATTCGAGATTAATAAGGCGTGAAACTTGTTAGGATTAAAGTTCCTTGATTAAGCATTACACGTAACCTAAAGATCATGCATGGATTCTAGCTTTTCTTTGATATTACCATGTACCCCTCGTCAATATCATTCGTGTCCAAATAATATTGTGACTTCAATTGTATCGTTTAATCGTCGATGTCACACACTATTAAACGATTCAAGAGTCGTTCTTATCATTCAATCGACGATTTCTTAATCTATTAAATGATAAGAAAGCATTATGTTTGGATACAAAGAGTGGTTATCTAAACATCAATTCCATGTCTAGAATTCATGTTTGGATAGAGGATTATTCTAAACCTAGATTCAAAAGTATTTTTCAATCACAATTAAATCAAACATAAACAATAAAGTGCAAGAATAATCTAAATATCAAATCAAATGCTAAAACCATACATTTATAGATCAAAAGATTACATGTTTAGCTAAGATCAAGTACCTCTAATCCCAACAATGGAGATTTAGCTACTCATTGTCATGGAAGCTTTGCAAGAATGAATTGAAATGGAAGGATTCATTACAACTTTGTGATTTCTCACCAACGAGGAAGAATCCACCTTCTATCACTCTCACTCTATGAAGAACAAGCCATATCTCTCTCTCTAAAGCTAATGCAAGATATTCTATGAGATTCTCCCTGAAAAACTAAGACTCGTTTCATGAAATGATTAAGGGCTATTTATAGAAATTCCAATCTGCATCAACTCGCCTCGCGAGTTCCTTCACTCGCCATGGCGAGTTGAGGTTCCTTCACCGGTGGGTTTGTGTCACGTCATCTTTGAGGAGTTTAGCCGCCCTAGCTCGCCTCGCAAGTAAATGCACTCGCCATGGCGTGCAAAACTATGCTTCTGCCTCTGCTGGCTCTTTGATCACTCGCCATTGCGAGTTAGGGGCGAGTTGGAGGCGAGTGAATATGCTTTCCTGCCTTTGCTTGCTTTTGCTACTCGTCATTGCGAGTTGGAGGAGAGTAACTCCATCTTTCTGCCTTTTTATACTTTTTTCTTGTTTTTCTTCTTTGCTCAGTGTCTTGAGTTAATTTCCTGCACAATTGGGTAAAGTAAGATAAATAAAGCGTAAAAGGGTCATAATCACCTATCTCTCGGCTTTTCCCTTAATAACTTGCAAAACAAGTAACAAAAGTGCCTTAAATATTCATTTGAATTACTACTTTCTGGCACTTATCACCTGCAAAGCCTGGGGCAACATTGAGAACCAAATCATGCCCTGAAGGGAATGACCCATATTAGCTAACAAATCAGCGCAACAGTTACCTTCTCTAAAAATATGTGAAGAATACCATATGAAGGAACTTGCGCAAAAGTAATCAAATGTTCAGCCAAAAGAAATAACAGCAGGTTTATGAGACAAATAAAAAAAAATTAATGCAATTTTCGTGTACGTATTACCAAAATTGCGGGCATTCCAATTGAAAACATTCATTGATCAGTTGGAGAAGGATCCCCCCATATCGGGTTCTACACGGCGGCTTCCCTATCTGAAGTTGTTTTCTTACCTATTGTTTCTGCTTCTTAGATAAAATCAGAGAGAAAGGCATCTCAGCATTTGCTTTATCATATTCATAGATGTGACACCATAGTTCCAAGTCTTGCTGAATGATTGGGTTGTTGTGAGTATACTTTAAAACCCTGTCACCATGGTCATCAGAAGTCGCAACCTGTGTTACAATTGACGGGGATTCATTCTGATCTAGCCTCTCCATTTCAGATACCAATTCTGTCTTAACAGGGATGGACCGGGGAATAAGAGGATCGAGAGGAGAGCTATGTTGCACATCATCGTGCGCTACAAATTGCTGAATCGGTGACTCCTCCCTACCAGAAGTGGAGGAAACCAATTCAACAAACAAACTATGCACATTTTCATGTGTCATTGAGGATGAGAGTGTAGTAGTTGCATCCGGAGACCAGGGAACCACCTCCTCCTCCTGAGAGTCCGGAAATAATTGCTCAACTACATCCGAATGCACATCAACATGCGCTACTTGGGAAGCCAATTACAATACCGGGCTAGCCATGTAGATTTTTTTTGTTAACCTTTAACAATTAAACCAACAAATTTGAAGTTTTTTTTTTCCAACCCATTTTAATCAGAAGGATTTTTTACTTTCAATAGGCATCTTAAGACATCTCCATAACTTAGCCTATTTAAGTCATGAATTAATTCTCTAACTCGAATTCTTTTATGGAGGTGAGTCATATTACCAACTCTTTCAACACCAAGTTAACAAACAATTTGAAGTTTTAGCAAAAAAAAAAAAGAAAAGGAAAATACTACATATATATGCTTGGATTTTAGTTGATCATGAATTGTAAGGAAAAATCTGAAAAAATATGTTGTGCCGGGTGGTACTGGCTGTTGACTAGTATTTAGAAGCCGGCACCGACGAACAGTAGGAGACACAAAATGTGTATAAACTTGACCAATTGCCTCTCATGAGATCTCAACAATGTCTCTAATTGTATGGCCCAATAATTTATATTTACCTAATGAAAAAGAACCAAATCATCCATGCTTTAGCTCAGTCCCACAAAATCATCAATAGGAAGAATCCCCACTCACACCAACCTCCAATATGGAATAGAGAGGAAGGAAACAAGCAAAACTAAAGGGTTTCTTCCTATTTTAAGTGGGGTCTTCATGCCAAACAAATACTATTTGCTTGCCATATAATATATCCAATGGAAAGCTACAAAGGAAAAAACAAAGGCTATTACTATATACTATTGATTAAGCAAAGATGTAAAAGGTGAATTTGGATAAAGGTCTCAGTGGTTGTGTCTTGGGAACAAATCAAAATAGTCATCATCATATATATCAATCACCAAATCTTGAACTTTTTTCAACAGGGGAAGTTGTTACCAGCTATGATAACAAATTTGTCATTAATTTCAAGGCTAGGAAAGATACAAATTATAACAATTATTAATCATATTTGATTTCATAATGGAATGTGGTTAATTTGGCCGACGTGTTATTATATTATATGTCAATTCATTTTGTTTCCCACACAAAACTCATTTCTCTATTTTTTTAACAAGTTAAAGTGAAGTTTATTCAAAACGTAAGGAATACTAGCAAGCAGAAGGAATGTTTGGCTAGGAGACTTAAGTAGGAACATACAAAGGAAAAGTGTGTCGTATATATGCAGAACACCCAAACAAACACACATGTATCAGATACAAACTTCTACAAACAAACCAAAAACACCTTCCACTGAGGGCATCCGAAACCAATAAAAACTAAACACCAGAACCAAAAAGTCATCTCCAAAAATCAAAGTCTAAACGCCTGAGCAATAGCAGAAACAAGTCTTGTGTCAAACCGTTGCAAAACTCATCCAAAATAACCATCAATCCTACCAAAAACCCGTGTAACTGCACTTTGCTTCACTTCTGCAGTTGAGCGCAGTTAAGCACACGTAAAATCACCACATAAGTATTTGAAAACCCCATTAACAACAAACTCAGAAGAAAACCCACAAAAAACATAACCACCACAAAAAATCACCACAAGCACCACCACAAAAACCAACACCACCATACTAAACTACCATTAACCACCACAAAAACCACCATCCTCACCAAAAATCAACACCAGCCACCACGAGCATCAACACCAGCTACCATAAACATCACCACGAAAACCAACACCAGCCACCACGAGCATCATTTCTCTATTATAATTGTTTGCAGTGATTAGGAGAAATCATATATTTGCTTTTCAATGCTTTATTTTTGGTCAAAAAGTATTCTCTTCCAAATTACACGTAAACCTTTTTTTCTTCTTTTATTATTGATAACATACATATATATTATTATACTATACCATACACATATTAAATGCAGAGGAATAAAATAAACAACTTCAATTATCGAATGCATAGAATGATGTAATAGTTCATACCTAAGCTCCTTCATTCTTCAACATCAAGTTTCATGCCAAGCATCTAGTATATGAATATGACTATTTCAAAGTCCCTATGTACTATATATCAACCTACCAAACGTGTACCATACACAAGTTTTTTCTCACTAATTTACTTTTTTTAATCAATTTTCAAAGACTTGAGGATCATGATCGATCCAATACATACACACATGAATTTCTAAATTAGAGTAACTAACATTGAAAAATGCATGGCTCGGTCACAATTAATTATCTCCAAATTTAGTCCAAAGTAAAGAAAATTTGATGTTAGTTTATTTATTTATTTGAATGGGGTGTGTGTGAATGTTTTAAAGTTACCGTAAAGTGAGTAAGGCTCTTCCAATTTCAATGTTACTTACTAACTAGTCATGAATTAAAAGGTTGATAAGGTGATAGTCAACTCTATCTTACGTTTGATTCTTTATCTACGTTTTAAACAATTAATAACTTTAATCTAGCTAGCATAATTAAAAGGAGAACGCATATGATTCATTCATTTATTCAAAATAAGGTCACTATAAAAAAACATAAAGATGTTTAAGATTCGAAACTTGAGTTCAAGGAGGAGAAAAATGAGACGCTTTTTGAACATAAATATATGGGTAATCTCGATTTTAAATGTGTTTTTTTTCTTCTTTTCTTGAATATAATGTGGCTCTTTATATGGATGAAATACCACAAAATGTTAATGTTCTCACTTGTAATTTGTAAATCTTGTGGATAAACAAAATGTGGTCGAGAGATGAGACTCAATTAAAGATGATCAGACAACTTTTTTACAAATATTAATCAATCATCGACGTGGTTGATACTCCACAAAAATAAGATGGTGTTAGAAAACTTTTTTTTGAAGGTGGTATTAGAAAACTTTCATAGACTAGTCTTTTAGATATATTGAATAGTTAATGTATCTAATCTTTAGATACATTAACTATTTCATATATCTAAAAAGTGAAATTTTGTTTATAATAGTGACTAGAGGGAATAGGCTATGAAAGTGTTTGATATATTTGTTTTTTACAAAAGAAAGGTGCTACGAAACCAGGTGGAATAGGTTGCAACAAGATAACGGTACAAACACAAATGGAATTCGAACTCGTTCTCAAAAGGAGGTTACCAAAGACAGTTTTTGCTAGCTTAGGTTCTGCTTTGATAGTTGGCCTGTTGTGGCTATACTTGTCTCTCTTTCTTTTGTGTAATTTTTGCACTCTGCCTGTATAAGGGTTCAAGCCCTCTCTTGAATTTTATTGCTTTCTTTTGCCTTATAAAAAAAAAAAAGCCAGGTGCAATTAATTGATTAGGCGATTACCTTCTACTCATTTATTTATGTACTCTTATTTAAAAAAGGTCCAATATGGTTCAATTTTGTCCTAATAATGATAGCAGCATAAGATTCAAATTAATTATCCTCCGTCAAACCTTTCCTTTTTAAATTGAATTATATTAATGAAACCTGGGCCCTTGAGATGGATTGAAAGTACATTTTAACCGATTGATTCTAACACATAATACAAAATAAAAATGTCCACATATAATAATTTTGTTTATAATTAGTGACATCAGAGATGCAAACCTACGTGGTGATTAGAAGTTATCTACTTTATATGGTAAAATAGACAGGCAATTGATGGCCATATATACCAACAAAATTGACATTCAAATCCGGCTCATTCAAAACTGTGAGCTGTTAATTTTAAGCTCTATATTCCTTTTGGCATATCCTATTGGATATTAATTTTCTTTAATTCTGTTTAAAACCTTGCATTTTTAAAATGCTTTTATATGACTGCTCAAACCTTTGAATGATGCTATCTATTTTATTGGACAAAATTATGTAAAAATAACTATATTTCACTAGTTTTATTTATTAAAAATCTCCTTTTCTCTTTGAGGTAACTTATCTAGAATAAGACTCTATTAAGAGATCACACAATAAGTGAATTTACACTATCAAGTTAATATTCTTTTGATGCGCAAGACATCCTTCAGCCGAAAGTCAAAGACTGATTTTTTACGATATGAAGATTCAATTAAGGGATCGATTTATCCAATAAATGCTCTTCAATAAAACTAATTTTGTTACTTACAATTTCCTCTTGAAATCAAACATCATGTGAATTTTAATAATAGTGTAAATTGATAGACTAGGTGACTGTGTGGTCTCTTAAGGGTCAGAACTCTAAAATTGACTTTTACTTATTAAGAGATCACCCAAGTACATGTTTCTATCATCTTTGAATGAGTTGTCCAGCTATATGAATTACTACAAGAGTAGTACAATTGAGGTCCATATCACAAATGTTTACAAAAAAATTATTCCCAATACAAATTAATTACCAACATTTGTAAGGAAAAAAAAAACATGTTTATTCCTTTGTTTTTTATAGCACAACAAGAGATACTAATGGTAATCTTACATAGAAAAATGAAATTCCGATATTCTTTTCTAACTATCAAAATCAAACATAGTATTGATTAAAAGAAAAATGTGACAAAAATACAAAATTCATGCGTGTATATGTTACTATTCTTTTATATGATTGACCCTACCCACTGCCTCTCCAAAGCCTTAAAAATAAAAAGAGCTATAGTGAGTTTCTTGGAAGCCACTCTTGAATCCTTTACATTATATATATATATATACCTAAAAATATGCACAATTTAAATAGCACTTCAATCTTGTGTACATAAACTCCATCACAATATTAAGATTCAAGCAATAACTTCACTTTCACCTTCTCTCTTTTCTTCTTTGCTTGAGTCTTTATTTTTTTTCCGCTCTTACTTCTGTGATATTTCTTGATTCAAAATTAATCATGGAAGGAAAAATCAATAAGAACAAGGTGGAAAAAGTTGTATTAGGCTGCTCTTTCATGGGAAAAATCTTCAAATTCAAGACCAACAAGCTCAGAAATTCATCATCTGTTCATTCACTACCCATCAAGACAGTTAACAATACACAACAAAAAGAATCAAAAGGGTCGCCAAATCATGAGTCAAAAGTTCCAACAGAGAATCAAGCAAGAAAAAGCATCACTTTTTCTCACACACCTACAGATTCTGCAAGAAGCTCAATTCAACAGAAAGAGCCTAATGGTAATTCCTTAGGACTTGCAAGAATAAGTACTAGTAGTACTGCTACTACTACTCGTCCGCGCGACAGCGAAACCAAGTCCCCAAGCAAAGATTTAAGCACACCAAAGCTCACTGGAAATTTGCTTATGAATAGTAGCTATAGCAGCCCAAGAACAAGTGTTACAAAGAATAATAAAGAGTTGAATTCTGTGTCTTGTTCTGTGAATAACAGTGTAATGGGGAATATAATGAGGAAAAGTAGTGACGGTGTGTCACAATTTCGAAGTCCTAGAAGCAACAGAATACTAGACCCTGAGGTATTGAAATCAATGGGAAATGAAGCATACAAGCAAGGAAGATTTTCAGAAGCTTTGGCTTTGTATGAACGAGCTATTGCTATTGATTCCAATAAGGCGACTTATCATTGTAATAAAAGTGCTGCTTTAATTGGTTTGGGAAGGTTTCAGCATGCAATTGTTGAATGTGAGGAAGCTATTAGGATTGACCCTTCTTATCCTAGAGCTCATAGCCGTTTAGCGACAATATATTTCAGGTACTTGTTAATGATGAATAACTTTTTTTTTTTTTTAAGGAGTTAATGATGAATAACTTAACATGCTTCACTCAATTAAATAGTATACTTATCTTAATCCTCCGAATTACGAGGGGAAAGTGACCCTGGTAATCTGGAGTTCAAATGGGAGTTAATTTAAGTCGGACCAAGAGTTATTTCAATCGGGATTCAAACTCGGGAACTCCCGATCAATTTGTAATTAAATAAAACCCATTATTACTTGAGCTCAATCACTTAGTCAATGGTTGTGTTGTTTGTTTTTGTGTTATTGTTTTTTTATAGAAATGAAAATTTTAATGCAGGTTGGGAGAAGCAGAAAAGGCATTGAACTGCAATAAAGAAACTCCGTACTTTGATTCGGAACTTGATTTCCAAGCTCGGGCTCTTCAAGTTCACTTTAACAAATGCAGTGAGGCTAGGAAAGTCAAGGATTGGAAAGTTATATTGAAGGAAACACAGTTTGCAATATCCTTAGGTGTGGATTCAGCTCCAAAGGTTAGTTTCCTTGGTCAAATGTTTTATTTTAGGCACTCCTACATTTTTTAATCATATGGGTTTTGTATCCAAATTTAGCTTAACCCTCTTATGCTGATTAAAAAATGGTTATGTCTACCAGGTCTATGCTTTACAAACTGAGGCCTTGTTGAAGCTCCTAAGGCAACAAGAAGCATATACAATTTACGAGAAAATGCCAAAATTTGACCTTGATTGGTGTAACAAATTATTTGGACCAGTTTCTAGTGCTTACCTTCTGATGATAGGAGCACAAGTTTACTTGGCAGCCGGCAGGTTGGTGAAACTGCTTTATTTTGATGTGTTTAATAAATTATTCAAATGTTAGGAATCATTTGCAAACAAAAAAAGAACACCAATTTAGGAAATAAGGGACCACATTGAAATGTTAAAAAGCATACTACTAGTTGATGCTAAGTGCTGAAAATCAGGCTTTCCCTTTTTTGACAACAAAATCATTGATTTTATGAATTTAATTGTGATAATGTTGCATATTGACTAATACAAATAATTGAAACTCATTTGGTGTCACACGATATCTTAGCCTAATTAGGAATGACCCTAAGTTGTTTTGCATTTTTATGTGGTGACAGGTTTGAGGATGCCGTGACAGCATCACAGAAAGCGGCTAAACTTGATCCAAGCAACACCGATGTGAATGTAGTGGTAAGAAGGACAAGAGCTGCGACATCTGCCAGATTGAGTGGTAACTTGCTCTTCAAGGCATCAAAGTTCACGGAAGCATGTGCGGTATACAATGAAGGACTAGAGTATGATCCATTCAACTCAGTTCTGTTATGTAACAGAGCAGCTTGTCGTTCTAAGCTTGGCCAATTTGAGAAAGCAATTGAAGACTGCAATGTAGCTCTTACAGTTCAGCCTAATTATAGCAAGGCAATGTTGCGGCGAGCTGATTGCAATGCCAAGGTGGTTTAATTTCTAAATTAATATTAAATTTTAGTATATACTTGTTTTCAATTGGTTAATGACAAGTTAATTTCTTTTGTTTTTCACACATAATAGTTGGAAAGATGGGAAGCTGCAATTCAAGACTATGAAATGTTGATAAGAGAAAAGCCAGGCGATGAGGAGGTTGCTAGAGCTTTGTTTGAAATCCAACTAAAACTCAAAATGCTACGCGGTGAAGATGTTACGGACTTGAAATTTGGTTCAAATTTGGTTTGCATCTCAAGCAATGATAGGTTTAGACATTATGTAACCTCGCCTGGTAAGTCATGTTTGATTCCATATTATATGCAATCGAATTTAAACATTATGACACAACAAAGACTTATTAGTTGTGGATAAATTAACAGGTATGTCTGTGGTGCTCTTTTGCAACAAGGCAACTCATAAGCAAGTAGTATTGGTGTTGGAGCAAACTTGCAAGAGATTCCCATCAGTTAATTTCCTTAAGGTTGGTAAATTTTAAATCTTTAGATTTTACAACTGGTGGGGTCGCGAATCGAAAATTTGAAAAATGTATCTTAAACTCTAAATGGAGACTGTTGGGAGGGTATTAACATTGGACACAAGGCCGGAGCAAGAATAAAGCGGCTCAAGCCTTTGCTTTAGGCCTAGAAAAAATTAACACATTTTTCTAAAGGTCTTCAAATCTGTAAATAATTTTTAGTACTGTTATTAAAGATTAAGTTGAAACTTTAAACGATGGCGCGACATAGTTCAATTGGTCTAGCACCATGCTCTCCTTGACATAGTGGCAGCAAGTAACATTGTTTGTTTATTAAATATTCGTTTTAGGCTTCATAATATGTTGGGCCGGCTTTGATTGAACAAACACGTGATAAACCAACATAATATCTTTATATGGGAACAAGGAATAATTTGATTGTTGATTTGCAAACAAAATTATTTGTTTCTGATAATGAATTTAAAATTTCAGGTGGAGATTGAAGACCACCCTTACTTGGCAAAATCAGAAAGTGTGAACTCTGTACCAGCTTTCAAAATATACAAGAATGGATCAAGGGTTAAAGAAATTCCTGGCAAAAACCATGAGATGTTAGAAAGATCAATTAAATTATATAGCAGCTGAAGATATTTACATTTATTTCTACAGATGAAAACTTATACTGCAAGAAACAAGAAAGAATGTTAGATTTTTCAGAATGAAAGGGAAATGAAGAAAACCCAAAATAAACCAAGGTAAACATGCTTACAAGGCCATGGAAAGTTGAAACCAAAGAGAATGTATAGCATTGCTGTAGCTTTTAGGGAAGTATATAGGAAAAGGAAAATTTTGTGTGTTAATAATTGATTCTTTTAATCCTTTGAATGTTTGATTAATGATAAGGCTTTAGTTCTTTATACCTCATCTTTCATGTAATGCACATTGGTTTGGGAAACCTGAACACTTTTTATATGTATAAGTTATATTTTAGAGGAGTGATTTTTCATAGTTTGCTATTTTAAATTATTAATGTAATCAAAGGAACGCAATTGCTGAAAATTAAGTATTCTTTGTGCACTATGAGAACTTTTGTTTGGATTTGGATCGTCTCCTTCACTATTTTTCTACATCTCTCTCCTAACTCTATCTCTCTTAATCTTGAAATTATTCAAATGTAGCCTAGGCCTCATCATAAAATTATCAAGAGAGTTATGTTAAGAGTGTTGGGGAGGGAAGTGATTTTCATTCAAGAGGCATGAATATAGCATAGTTGATATGAATCAACTAAAAATAAATTCACTTTATTTATCCAAGAATCTAAGTATATCCTTTCACCTCTTAAAACATCACTCTAAAATTTCCACCATTTGTGTTAATATTTAGTAGTGTGTATATAAATTATATTTGATTCAAACACAAGCTTCATGGTTCAAACAAATATATTGTTTTCATTCAAGTCACTTTCAATATCAAGAGAAATATTGGTTCAAAATGATTAGTGGCATAAGAGACGCTGTCAACTCCAGCAACATAGTTGACTGCTATTTTACTCTACAAACCACCCAAAACTTAGTTCCCACACCCCCACAATTTCAATAAAATCCAATTTTCCTACACATGCTTTTCACAAAAATATTTCTCTCAAATTTTCCGAGCATTTCTTTAGCATTGTGAAATTTCCCAAATAGAAGTGAGAGTATTAAAATATTTGGAACAAAAAACATAATATGAATTTTTGACATTTAAAATAAACTAAAACATAAATAAATTTTCACAAAACAAAAAAATGTAGCATCAACCACATTGTAGGCATACTCAAAGGAGTTTTTCTTTTCTTTTCTGAAAGATACTCTAGGATGTTTTAGTTACTATGATGATATGATGATTTATACGTGTAGTGCCGTGTATTGCAATGATGAGAAGAAAAAAAATTAACTAGTTATAAAAAATGAAGGTGTCTAAATTGATAACAAGTAGGACAAAATGACTTAAGTTTTATAATCAGTAATAAATTGCTATTAATTGATATTTGAAACATAGATTATCATTTACTTTTTTTTTTTTTTTACCATGTACTCAAATTCTCATGTAACATGAAAGTCCATTGAAATCTCCACCATCCATTTGAAAGGAAGGAGAGAGAAAATTAATTTTGAAAAATAAAAGTGTTTTAACGGTGGTGTAGATCAGGGCCGTCCCTGGGGAGGTGCAAACAGCTCTATAGAGCTGGGCCTCCCCAGTTTTGGGGCCCAAAATATATATTTTTTTTAAATATATGATGCACTAAAAATGTCAATATATAGGCGCAGCATTGCTAAATTGACAATATAGAATGTGTGTTCCGGTAGTTGAACTTGATAGTGTTATGCTTGTTGTGTGTGGTTCAACTCCCAGTGCTAATTTTAATGGATTTGATGTCATCGATACTTTTTCTTCTCCTTCTAATTATGTATTTACAAATAAAAGTACACTATTGCTTTATAATTATTCTCTAAAAAAATAAACTAAAATAAAACATTATAGTTTTTTTTCTTTTAAAAAAATTGTATTTTTTAGGGGCATATTTTTACCAAGAGAGCCAGGCCTCCATTTACACAGAAACGGCCCTGCTGTGGATCTTGGAACTTGAGGAAGTATGAAAGAGAAAAAATTGAGATAGTCCATTTTTCCGTTGGAAAATCGGTCGAACACACAAGATAAAAACTCTCATGCAGTCAATTTTTTTTTTTCTAAAGAGTCGTAAATGAATGAATCCTCTGATCATTTAGAGACTCAAATTTTTTACTGTTGAGATCATCCATTGTTGGTTATTTACTTGTATTTACTACTAGTAATATATATTTTCATACAATATACCCATTAACAATGTATAGCCTCTCTTCCTTCAAAAAAAAAATGTATAGCCTCTCTTCGATCTCTTTCTTTTGTTGGAACAATGTTGTTCAAACGGATACAAAACATCAACAAATTCTAGCCTTTTACGTTATTATATACTTTTTAAGAACACTGGAGACCCCAAAGTTAATAAAGCGTTGAAGCTTTCATGGTACATGGTCAGAAGGGGCTGAAAAACAGAGATAGTACAACACAAGAAGGGAAAAAAGTGCTCACTGTTGAAACAAAATTCTGTGTATGTCAGTATGTCCCTGGATTAAACCTGAAAAAGAACCAAGAGTTAAAATCTAGTCTACTCTCTTGTCATTGAACTCTAGAACCAAACATGCCAGTCAGGAACAGGGACCATTTCAGAAATGTGTCCACAGGAATTGGAAAAACATTCTTTAGCTTGTTCTTTAATTTTATGAATAAACTTCTGTAGCTTAGTTCTTGAACAATAACATAAGTATCTTATGTAATTAATATCTCAAGGTTCTAAATTGCTTGTGTGATTTCTATAAGCTTAATGTAATACTCGTATAATTATTAAGGTACATTCGGCAACCCAACAACATAAAAAAAGGGATTAGTATTATTGTCCGACCACTAGGACTTGGGTCTTGGATATGTGATCGTCGACACATTTTGAATATTACAAGACTTTTCATAACTTATAAAACAATTATCAAGTATGCAAATTTGAAGGGAAAATACATATATCTTTAACTATACAGTACACAAATTCATACAAGTACATATATAGTACATATTTATACCTGTAAAAAACTTTCCAAGGTACTTATGTAAAGAAACCAAAAAGCTGTACAACAGAGAAACGAAAATTATCATAAGAGATTCTAAACCTGGGATTTTAATATTGAATTTCCCAGTTGTCACACAAAACTATTCTTGTGAGACTTTAGCACAAAACAACCTTGGCAATGCTCAGAGAAAAAAAAATTAATGCTTGAAACCAAAACAAAACAAAATTATAAGAGTAATTAATATTGGAAAATGATGAGATTAATTCATCTTTTCCAACTTCGACTCCTCGACATTGGATCTGTTAAACCACCAACAATCCATGTCTCTCTAGCAATATCAGTTGAAATACCATAATAATCAGAGTGATATCTCATCACTACCAAATTCTCTTTCTTATTGTTATTCTCTTCCTCCATCAATGACTTTAAACTTTGCCCTTTCTTTACATGTGTTTTTGCTAATTCTTTTTCCTTTTCTTTCTCTTTCTGTGAATTGTTTTCTTTTTCATTATTGTTTCCACCTTCTTCTTCACTTTCTCTCAACCAACTTTTCGCCGGAGCAGACCTACATCGCATGAGCAATAATGCATTTGGAGGAGGCACAGAGATTTCTCCATCACCACAGTTTCCATCTTTCTTTTCTTCTTCTTCTTTGTGAACCACTTTATTTTGTTCTTCTTGCATCACCATGAACCATTTGGAGAACACAGCTCTCGATGATTCGCTGTTGCCATGACTCTCTTCTACACCAACATGATCATTATAATACACTTCATCTTTATCTTCATCTTCACCATCTTCATCTTCTTCTTCATCTTCATCTTCTGTTGTGATATCGGTTCCAGAGAAGGATCCAAAGCAACGAAGGTCAAAGCGTATGGCACGTAAACAAGTGAAGAATTGCATGATCTCTTTCTTGAAACCAAGAGATTCGGCCCAATTGAGACGCTTTTTTTGCTTCTTGTCGTTATGAATTTTCTCTATCTCTTCCATCACCGATTGCCAGCTCCTACAAGCAGAATTTTTAGGCCTCATTTTGATTTGTCCGGCACATGTAACTTTTGGAGAGGTTGGTTCCGAATTTTCGGAGCCCATTGACTTGTTTTTAGTCCATAACATAGGACTACCAGCTTGACCACCACCACTAATACTTCCACCAGCTCTAGAGATTGATCTCTTACGCTGGTGGTAAGTTTTGTGGTGGTGGTGGTGTTTGTTGGGCTCAGAAGGCCTAACTGGGCTGCAAATGGGCTTTGGCATTAGACGAAGATGAGTTCGAGATGGGAAACATACCAACAAATCAGTAGAAGGTGCTGCTCTTTTGCCTTCTCTTCCCTTATTCATCGTCATGTTTCTTCTTAACTTCTAATTAATTTGGTTTTTGGTTTATGTGTATTGTATATGTTGCTTTGCAAATTGCACTTGTATAGTGGCACCTTAGATCTTGCGCTTAATGAGTATGAAATATTGAAATGTGTTATTATTGTTTAGGTTTTTGTAAAGATAAAGGAGGGAAATAATGACAGCTTATAATACAGTTATGCTTTAGCCTTTATCTAGTTGTTATCTTTAACTAGGCCTTTCTTCGATTAATTCTCATTGCACTACTTTTTGGTCCCCCTTTGAGTATGGAAAGGGGTCACGGAATAACTTTCATATTCTTTTTTATAGAAATTGTTTAAGTGAACAAATTATTATTAAATTAAAGATGTTTTTTGTTCATTTGAGACGATCAGAAAATAATCACACCTTTTCCTTCAAAAAAAAAAAAGAAAATAAATAAATACATCGGTCTCTTTTTTTTCTCCAAATCATCGGTCATTATTATAAGAAAAAAAAACTTCTTTTAGGATGATTAAGAAATTCACTTAAGTGTAGTTAATTTTCAAGATTTTATGTTGAACATAAATCAATTTTTTATTGAATAAATCAAATTTATTCAAAAAAATTCAAATTTATTAAATTGCCATTTTTGTATTTAGCATAAAAACTCACTCAAATATTCATAATGAATATTTTTAAATTAAATATAAGGTATATTAGGAATAATAACATTTTTTTTATTTTTTAGAAAAGGAATAATAACATTAAATAGTTCAAAAGTAGTGATCAAAGATAGTCAAGATTATAAAATATTTACAAAATACTATCTATTTCAGTTCATCCTATTGCATCTCATCTAAAATGGTTGTGAACTACGAACTTTTGATAGATTCAAATAATATTTCATCTTTTAATAAAAGTATACTTTATTAAATGTATTTATGTAAAAATAAGTTGGATAATAAATTTAAGTCTGAAAACCATTTCTTGAATACATTCAAATTGAGTTCACCATAATGATTCTTGAATACATATGTAAAATTGAGTTGCGCATATTTCATCCAATATCCGTGGGTTTATTGGTTAGCTCTTGTATTTTTCAAAAGGAAAAAAGAACTCTCGAAAATCTAGTTTTATTCAAGTAACGAACTTTAGTCATTTGAAAACATTTTTAATTAATTTGAGGATCATATCAATTCCATTAGAATTAAGGATTTGAAATATCGTACTCAAATGAATAATCATTTGTTTTTGAAATAAATCAAAGAATTTCTTAAGAATCCTACAAGAACGGATCATTCTTTTTTCTCTAACAGATGTTTAGAACTTCGTATGGATTTGAGTCTTAATAAGACTAGGAAAAAATGATTTGAACCGATTGAGGAAGTTCATTTTCAAAATTCCTAAAAATTGAAATGAAGTTTTTGAAACATACCAAAAAGTTGTCGATTTAGTTACTTATAAGTAACTTTTTTTTAAGAAGCCATAATATTCTGATTACAAAGAACTCAACGAGACCCCTCAAATTCATAAAAGAAAAATGGATACTTGTTGAGTTTTTATGCTTTCATTTTGAAAACTAAATTCATACGGTTGCTACGGAAATTATCTCAATCTGAAATGCAAACCATAACAATGAATGATTCAAAAAAATGATTTATTGATCCAATTATAATATTATTATTTTTCTTTTGGTAATCATGTATTCTTTTAAACTTCTTCCAATAAAATGTATTCATTTAAACTGTAAAGTGGATCGGATTTTGTTTGTCTACTTGGGTCTTTCTATTGGTGGCAATTCTCGTTGTTTGTCTTTTTGGCTCCCGTTGAATGAGAACATTAGAAAAAGGTTATCTAATTGGAACCGTAAAAAAAATTATATGGGCGATCGACTCGTCATGCTTAAATATGTCAAGGCTTCACTTCTCGTTTGTTCTCGTGCCCTCTCTGAGGCGCCCACATGCATCATTTCTCTTATTAAATCCCTTCTTAAATCATTTTTTTGTTTGGGGG
>Ga0228710_1002041_pt1 | contig 31306 bp, 18 predicted proteins | sample MedpolnodulmetaG_FD_177995 | JGI IMG/M metagenome (GOLD analysis project Ga0228710, IMG submission 177995) | Root nodule microbial communities from Medicago polymorpha collected in Santa Monica, California, United States - pink nodules | ecosystem: Host-associated > Plants > Roots > Nodule...
TATAGTTATTAGTTTTCAAAATTTTGTCATATTAACTTTCTCATATGAATACATAAAAATTTACATCGGCATATATAAGCAAATAAAATCCTCAGCGAGCGCAATGCAAACATTTAACATATTGTTTCACATATAAAAGACAAAAATATTTAATAGAAACATTACATTTATCTTGACAATTTTTATTTAATACTTTTAAATAGTTCATCTGATTCAAAAGGAATGTTGGACCTGAAATAAATTGTAATTTGGTTGATCACAAATAAAACATTGTTGTAGTTCATCGAATCTGGATAAATAGTATCAATTTATATAAAAGAATAATATTTAAAATATAAAAAAAAATTAAATGAATGAATTCATATTGTTTTATTTTAGAAATATTTATTATTTCATATATATACACATGTTTCCTAAAAAAAAAATATTTTTTTATCATGAGTTATATACATATATAAATGAGTTGAGACTTTATGGTAACGAGAAAAATTAATAACGAAAAGAAAAAGACAAGTTCAACGGTAAAGAGAGAATATCAAATAAATAGTGAATTTATTCCTCAAACTATTACTCTTTCGTTAATTTAGCCTCTAAACTATTAAATTCAACTAAAAGGTGACTATAATATTCTCTCATCTATCTTTCAGTACAAGAATTCCTCTATTTACTAACCAATTCAAAATTACATTACTGGGGGATTTAGACCCTCAGTAATTACTGGCGGAATAACCCCTCAATGATATTAAAAAAACCCTCAATAACGTTACTGACGAAAAAAACCAAAATTCTTGTAGTGTCTTTAGTCTCTTACACAACCAAATTGATTGTTTTTTTTTATAATACTTAGAGATTAAATTGATGTATTTTCCACGAATGGTCAAGAGGTGGATGCAGCCATAATTTTTATTGTTATTTTTATAAAAACAAAATATATTCATTCATTAATATTTATATATTATATTAGAAGCAATAACATGTCCAACATCACTAGAAATGTTAAAGGTGGATCAGTGAACAAACTCACAACACCCAAGTTAATAGCATACAACAACAAAATGTCTATAAATAATATGATAAAATCTAAGTCGTCGTAATACACATTGTCGGATCTACAACAATGACACATAAATATTGATTGAATTTATAATTAACTGAAATCGATCTTTCAATAGAAACCAAACGATCACCGCAAGGTGCGAAATCAAGTAACACCACATATGAAGACAAACAACATAATGTCTCACGCAGACGACGAAATGACGAAAATATACAAAAAACAAACACTTGATATATGTGGAAACCATTTATTTAGATCGAAAGAAATGGAAAAAAGATACAGACGGATGAAGGAGAATAGTTTCTTTCCCTTAAAAACTAAGGTCCACTGTATGGATACGGCCATAATCACATCAAATGAGATTAGAGACATTGTTCTTTCTGACCCGATTTTATTGTCTTAAGTCAAACATTTAAAATTGTCATTGAAGACTCCTGACTCAAATTACGTCATTTTGGCATTTTTCACACAAATTAAATCATTAATGACTAGTGTGTTTTATATGGAAAGTAGAAATTTTGTGTCACTTTACAAAATTATCATTTATTATTTGTATAAAAAACAAATTAAAAAATTGAAAAAAAGAGAGTAATAAATATTAAAGGGTTCTCTCAAAAAAAAATATTAAAGGGTATAATAGACAAAGAAACATTAATGTTTCATTGAATAAGAAATTCACATATAAAATGCGGAAAATATTTTTTGCTATAGTGGCATGTAATTTGGCATATAAAGGGAGTATATTTGTGATAAACTACTCCGTATTAAATTATATGACATGCTAGCCAAAATAATTAGTCATTTTTATGTCATTTTATAATATCAATAAATCATTAATGTCTTTTTTTTAATATAATAATCTCTGTTATTTATTATTTTATCTCTTTTTAATATATTCTTTTAATTTATACTTCTTGTTACTTCAACGTAGGACAATTTTCTTAAATAATTCATATTTACAGGTTAATGAGTTTGATCCAAATATGTAGATGAAGACATAAAAAAATTAAAAGAGAAACTATTAGAAAAGATTTAGAGTTTACTGAGTTTGATCCAAATATGGTTTATGATACAACATTATGTCGTAATTTGATTCATGCAGTCAACCCCACTTAATAGGATAAGACTTGATTGTTGGTGGTGAAATTAGTCTATTAAATATTATGTTGCTAGTATTATTTTTTAATTGTTTTTAGGAATGCTAGCATTATTCTTGTTTATTGTTTATATTTAGATTTAAAACAAAATTCTCACTTGAATGAAATAATATATAGCAAAAGGTGAAAAAAATAATACAAATACATGTAAAAGGGATAGTAACACACACTTTTATTATATTTATCATTTATTATTCCATAGATAAGGATTGGGAGCTATTTATTTAGGGTCATAAAAACAAATGCAATAGGTTGGATCATGGTCAACGATATGAAGACATCTCCCTCTAATATTTTTGTATTCATGTGCGTAATAGTTAACGCAATTTTCATTGCAACAGTCTAGATCACAATTTTCGCAAAGGCCAAAACCAACACTGCAAGTTTGTATTCCTGGAGTTTTTGGGGGTGGCGTATTGTAAAAACAAGTGCATAGGTTGAAGTAACGACATGATCCGGTTGGACCTCCTGGAAGGTTATTACAATATTTTGTGCAATCCATTGCTCCACAGTTACCCACAATTATTGAGCATGCTTCTACTAGTATTGATTGCACTGTGCTCCCACACAAATTAGGGCAAGAAAAAATAAACAATGAAACAAAAATTAGTGAGGTCTAGCGGGATCAAGATTGTCTGCAGTCAAAAGTTGACTTATTCACGTAGTAGACAATATGTGGTTGTTGGATTGAACGGTCCAGATTTTAACTTAGAATTTTTATTTTAGTAAATAAATAAAAAAACTACATTGAAATTTGGATAATTTGATCTCTATTCAACAACCGCGGAAAATCTGATTTTGGTATATAGCATGTGTGTAAGTGTTATAAAACTCTTGCATATCGAGTTTGATTGTTAATAAATATAATAAAATAATCAGTATCTTTTGTATATAAAAAAAAAATTAGTATCTGAATGATGGAGAAACTTACTTGTGAAGGTGGAAACAAGGACGACAAAGGTACATAGAGAGTTTGAGATGCACTTCGCCATTAGACAATATTTCTTCGTCAAGTTTCTTTGGTTTTGTTACTCCAATATGTTTTTGTTGTTACAAATCAATCAAAAGCTCGACATTTATCCATTGAGGTTATAAGTCATTGGTAAAATTTTGGTCTTATACATAACTTTAAGAGATACATGATTGAAATCTCTTCGGAGACAACTTTGTCATAAATGTCATTTTAATTAAGAAGCATTTTTAACTTTTTGGTCTTATAACTTTAAGGATATCTTTATCTTTATCTCTTATATACATACATTTTAGAATGGTGAAATGACACAATCTACATGGCATAACAAAATGAAATACCTAAGAAAAGTGACATGTGGCAAGTTGAATCTCAAAGATATGAATATGAAAATAACTCTTACAATTTTAAAACTTAAATTTCACTTGCTATCATTTATGACTTACCAAAAGGGCAAAAAAAACACCAATTAAATATTTTGCTAAAGTCAAATTTTTCAAAATCAAACAAAGAATTATATTAAATTAACATAATGAAAAAAAGATTCAAAAAAAAAATCGGTCAAGAAAAAGTCAATTATTAAAACATGAAAAATCCGAATGTTTATCCAATTATTATAATATGTAAAATATAAATAATTTTTTAACACAAAAAATTGACATTGAAGCAATTTATGAGTTTGAATTATAAACGTTAGAGAGAATAATAAAATATAAGATAATATTTGATGTATGAAATAAAATTAATAAGTTGTTAAAAAAATAGTTTCATTTCATCGATTCACGTTTTCCATAACAAAAACATTACAATGATTTCATTCAAAAACAAAGAGTACTAAACTTTGAAAATAAATTTCATAAACCACTTATTCAGAATAAAAATAAGTTAAGACTTAAGATACATAAATTTCATTAATTTATTATTCATGAGACAAATATTTGTTGCCTATAAATATTAAAAAAAATGATACAAATACTTTTCACTAATGAATATTAAAAAGAACGGGACACATTAATCTCTAATAGATAAAATAACACGGATCTATACTTATAGTTGTTATATATGTATATAATAAAAGACAAATATTAGTAATTGATACATAAAAAACACAGGATAAATATTTGTCAATGATATATACAAGTATATATATATATTCACTAATAAATCTTGAAAAAATTAACTGAATAATATTGTTATTGATATATAAAAAGATAAAGAAGAGATAAAAATAAAAATAACACAAGACAAATATTTTTTACCATTAGTTTAAATAAAATTCAAGACAAATATTAAAAAAAGGACAAATATTTGTCTCTTATACATAAAAAAATACAAAATAAAATATGGAACAAATATATATCATTGAAAAAAAAAGTTATTGATACACAAAAACACGGGATAAATATTTGACAATGATAAATATTAAAAAAAATATGACACAAATATTAATCCCTGAATCTTCAAAAAAAAATTACACTGGATCATGAAAAAAAACACGGGAAAATGGTTAATCGTTGATAAATATTATTTTTTTCAAAAGCAAAGTAATGCAAAATTCATTATCCAAATTAATTATAAAAAAAAAGAGAGAAATGCAATAAAAGAAAATGGAAAATAATTCAACACCTTTTCAAAAAGAAATAAATTTAAAGTTATTCAAGTCTAACTTATTTCTTATGCATTTTAGGTTAATATTATCACGAAGAAAAAGATACCAAACGACTAAGACAATGTTAGATAACCTATTTTTAAAAAATTGATAAATATTAATAAAATACTTGACAAATATTAAAAAAGACAAAAATATATTTGTAACTGATACATAAAAAAGTATGGGACAAATCTTTATCACTATTTTTATGAGGTTTTATCAGTGATAATTACATGTAAAAATAGGACAAATATTTGTCAATAATAAACAAATAACATATAATTGTCATTATAAATATAAAAAAATAGGAAAAATATCTATCATTGTTACATAACAAATTTGGGTCAAATATTTGTCACTGATAAAAGAAACACTATGAAAATATCATTCATGGATACATAAAAAAATATGGGAGTAGTATTTGTCATCGGTAAATCTAGAAAGAAAAAAACAAACAAATAAGGAACACGTATTTGTGATTGATACATATAAAAAAGGCAAATATATTTTTTTTTAGACAAATATAAAAAATAATGAAAATATTGATCCTTAATAAACATAAAAAAAATAGGACACAGATTTGTCATTGCAACATATGAAAACACAAACAATTTTTTTTAAAAAATTGGATAAATGATTTTCTTTGATAAATCAAAATAAAATAAAAAAATTAGAGATTGAAAAATAGTAACGTATCACCCGTGCATTGCACGGGCTAACACACTAGTTAAGTTTATACTTGCCTTGATCCATTGAACTGGATATTTTTCTTCGAAACATGTAAGTATGAGCTTAATCTTGGGGTTTTATTTTCCTTTTTTGAACTAAGTAATGATAGTTAATAAATTGAGACAATTTTTTTTACTAAAAACAAAGTATTCATTCATTTAAATCAGTAAATTACACTGAATATAACACAAATCTCATTTCATTAAAACTGAAAAGAATGAATCTGTTAACAATCTGACAACATTCAAATTAATAATATAATACGGTAAAAAAATATCTACAAGTGAAACACAGCTCTATTAATTTTGTATCTAATGGAATTCAACTCCCGATTCACGTGATCACGACAATAAGTTGGCCGGCTTATGATTATTTGAGGCCAATTATTTTCATTAAAGAGAAGCACCTGCACTACTACAACAACTTGTTGACATTTTGATTTTTGTTTAGTTTTTCTTTTCTTTATACAATATCCTCAATTCAGTTTCAAATGACTCATGCATGCAGTCAGACCAATGAGGATTTATTGCTTTTCATTCAAAAAATAAAACTGCTAGTATTCAACGGTTAAGTTAAGAAAGAAAAAGAAGTAATAGGAAAGCCATGTTAGATATTTCATTGGGAGATCGCTGCAAAAAGTTGAACTAGAAGACAATGATGATAAACATATTGTATAAATTTTAAATCGTGTGTGAACAGGTTAAGCTTTAGGTTTGATTCGTCCTATCGACTTATATCAATCAGATGTAGATGAGTATAACGACGAATTTCTTTCAAAATACTTTTGAATCCTTGGTGTAACTTGCACATTGACACCAAACATATTGATAGATAATAGTTTACATTATTCAGTGAAGAGAAATTTATGTCCTTTAGTAAAAAGAATAAATTTATGTAAAAAAATTTCTTTAATAAACATAACTGTTACACTATCTCAATAGTCAAGCAAATACATCATTTCGCCAACATATCTCCTCTATTTAACCATTGCAACTTTCCAAATTTATGTTTTGAAAATTCCTCTCCCAACTCACTCTTATAAGTCAATGAGAATTTATTTCTTTTGTTGTTTTTCTGTTCATTTCCATTAATTAATTAATTAAAAATGTACCAACAAGCGAAATCTTCTCTTTAAGCCAAAGTGACTTCATACATGATCTTCTGTTAGCATGTGTTGGGTGTCCTGGCCCAGTTAATTTGGTGGTTCATTTTGTAGTAAATCATTGAAATTTGATCTACAGATCATGCATGGAAAGGAAAAATGATTCCCTCTTATTGGGACCATGTCACAATAACACAATCTTGGTCGTTTGAGGTTAATTGAATCAGAATTTTAATTTTGCAAAATGTATCCACAACAAGAAGTGGACATGAACATCCAATAATAGTTTTTTTTTTTTTTTTTTAAACATAGACATAGTGATTATATTGGTTTTGAGGTTTGAACTTCAATCCTTTTTTTTTTAAAAACTTTCGTTGTATTTTAATTCACCAATTAAACTACATATGCGTGGAACAATATTAAATAGTCTTCTTCCACAATAGTGTGATCAGAATAGTGTTTGTTGGAGAGAAAAAAATTAGTTTTTTTTATTTGGATGAACTTAAGTAGGAATATGAGATGAACAACAAAAAGTTTCAAGCCAGCCTATGTGGTTGTTGACATTGACATTGGGACATTATCTACCTTTGTTTCATTTTATTTCCCTTTCACCAATTTTGCTACTGTTTCAATTTGATGACTGGTGAACAATATTGAGATCCACAATGCTTGGACAATATTAGGAAATTTTTTGAATTTAAATATAAATCATTGTTTAATGAAGCAGTCTTTAGTCAATACACTTCAAATTACTTTATAATAACTTTATTTGATGTACTCCTTTTATCTAAAATAAAGAGCTACATTCTTTGTATGCTTGGACCCCTTTTGATTTTTGTGGTCTGAGATATCTTTTTCCAAATTCATGGTAGACCCTTTATCTTTTTATTTGCCCTTCTTCTTCTTTTTTTGACACCTTTTTTCTAGAATCTCTTCTCACATTCACATACATGGCAATATGCTTAGTTTTTTTATTTTTTTTGGCTAAGTTTCCAGTTAAACAAAATCATACATTACCCGATGAATGTGACTTAGTTGCTGAAACAACATTAGGTTTGTGGATAGGAGTGTGGTTCAATCACCATAGACATAAATTTGAAAAAAGTGAAGAACTATAAAATGTGATCGAACGGTTAAAAGAGATTAGTCTCATAGTTGATCCATAAATATTAAAGGTGGCTTCCTATCCAAAAATACAAAATCATTTATTCTTCATTTATTTAATAACAGAAAAATTAAACTTATAATTCTTTATAAAAAAATTCTATAAAAAAAATCTTAAAAAGTTAACACATATTATGTCATTTTTTAAACTAGCTTAGAAAGCTTATCAAAATTAGTTAAAAACAATTTATAGACATCACATAAACAATTTACATAACTTCACTAAAACATTTTAAGATATGCTTATCCATTATTCTTTTTTTAGATGAGTTTGTTTCAGATGGATAAATTAATTAGAGATATACTCCTTAACAAGTTAATATTTTTCAAAATGCAAACAATACAATGTGGCAACTTCTTCAGCTATGTATGCCACACTGGTCAGCCAAATTGCAACAGAAGTTGGTGTGCCAACCTTGTGTGTTAAAAGAAGTACTAATACCTAAAATGTCCTTTGAATTGGTAGATTATTAACTTCTTTCATAAACAAACTGATCTATTCGCATTCAATTACGAAGAAAATGTGAAAAAAAAGATATAATTTGTCATAAATATTTCATTGGCTAAAGAAAATTCAAATATTTTATTGTTAGACTAATTTTTATTCATATAAGAATGGATTCAACAACTTTCTACAAGTTTTTTAATAGGGAATTTATTATAATTATTTATTAATGCTCTAACTCATTAAAACATAACCAGTGCACTTCACCAACTCTTCAAAACACCCTTCCTCAAAAAAACTCTTCAAAATACTCCCCTTCCCATACTATAAAAAGAAAAAGAAAAATTTAACGCACGTAAATTTAATTTGGTAGTAGGTTTTCCAGTAACCTACCATACTTAATGTGTCATACTTAATTTTTCTCTCTTTCGTTTCCATTCTAGAATTTAGTAACGTTTTCAATGAGAAATCACATGAAATATGATGATGACATGTTAGTAAAGGGTGAGGATCGACAATGGGAGTTCTATTGAGTGAGTGATGGACCATCCTGCGTCTTTATATGCAAATTAGACAGACAATTCTGAGTCACAACAAAGTAAACATTTCATCTTCTTTTAATTTAGTGGATTGCACCCCACGTTTTATTTTCTTTTATTTTCTAGTATATAGACAGTATGTTCCATCTGATTTCATTAAATCAATCAAAGAAAATTCTAAATTTTATTTAAAAACCAATTCCCTGCTCAAGACGAACTGAGACCGGTAAAACAGAGAATACAAATTAAAGACGCCGTATATAGGCGGAACCCCCGAAAATAAATACCATAGAAGACACCCCTACACACAACACCTAGTCAAACCCTACCTGACAAACACCCATCAAAATAGACATTACCACCTAAAAACAGACTCCTACACGAAGCAACCACCGAAAATTCTAATTGTTTGATTGGCCTAAAGCCAAATTCCAATATTCAAATCAATAATAAGTTTTGTATATTACAATCATTCCCCAAATATCATGAGAAAATTGAATGGATCACATGTATGTGTTGTTTATTTTACTCAAATTGCAATGATAATATGCACATATTTTAAAGAGATGCCAAACATAGTATTTAGTAAAATATTATTAGATGTATATCTTTGTATGGTATTTCTTAATGTCCACGTATTATTGTAAAACTCCAAAAAATTTAGTGTTTTATAAGTTACTCATTCATTACCATACAAAGTCAAATGAAAAATATAGTATTTAAATTGAACCGATGATTTTTTATTTTAACTATAAACATAAATTAAAGATATACATTGTAATGTCTAGTAAGTGTAGCTACCAAATACATTGTGTGTAGGAACGTTCCAAAGATATTTTATATGAATTTAATGAATATGTTTTATCAATGTAAATTAATTTTACAATGACATCTAGTAAGAATCAACTATTATTTACATAGTACAATTAAAATGTGATATAATGAAGTGATCTAATGGAATACACGATTAATTTGGATTATAATGTAAATCATTTTACACCATCAATACATATCTTATTTTCTCACTTTATATTAGATTAAATAATGATATGTCAATATCCAAACTATTTTAGATAAGGTTATGACTTACAAGCATAAACATTAGTCGAAAAAGAGAACCTAAATGCATGACGTTAGATGAAGGAAATTCCAGAGATTAACATGTCATTAGTTATCTATCTGCTTAATTCAACTTTTAGCTTGTAAGTGAAATAGTATTTGCCAACTAAGACACACCATGTTGGTTAAGCCTAACTTTGAGAGATTATGATAGGAAAGTGAGTGGTAAAAAAAATGAAATTATCCAAAAGAGAATATCCTTGTAAGCAAAGGCAAAGCCAAAACAAAAATGGACGGTTGCACTGTGTGCGGATCTTTTTTACCTTAAAATAACGACTTTCCTTCATTGTTCTTATGTAACAATAAAACAACCTTGTAAATTATTAAAATATACCTGGTTGGTCGTTGCTTTCTCTTTCCTTCTTTGTTTTTTCTTATTTTCTTTTCTTTTATTCAATTCAATTCCATTTTTTTCTCTATTATATTATATTATATTATATTGTTTCAATTTCAACATAGTTTTGATTTTCATCTTCGTCATAATTCATTCATTCATATCATACCACCTTTGTCTCTGCAACTCTCTGAAATTGCAAATCTCAAAAGGCTAAAAAGTTAAAGAGAGAGAGAAAAAAACACTCACAAAAACAGCAATAATTCACTTTTTTGTATCTTCTTCTCTCTCTCTTTATTGCCAGCTCTGCAACCTTTGTCCTCCTCCATAACCTTTTCCTTCTTATCTTTCTCTCACACCATCATCATCATCACACCCTCTGAGATCTCAGGTCTGATCATTCTACCCTTTTTTCTTCTCATACTCATCAACTTTGTTATGTATAATCTTTGATCTCAAGCTGTCCTTTTTCTGATTCAGTTTTGTGATTGTTGATCTGGGTTGGCCTTAGATTGTGGTAATTTTGATGGGTTTTTCTTGTTTTTGCTTTTCATTTTGTGATCACTATGATACTTTTTGATCTGCTTTTTCTTATGCTGCTTCATAGTTTTGTCATCCTTGATTATCTGATTCTTATTTTAGTTGGTTTCTTTCTTGTGATTTCATTTCATTATGCATTTGTTATGATTTGCATTTTATTTTTTGTTAATCAAGCTTTGATCATCAATTGTCATTTTTTTATTAGCTTTTGAATTGAAAGAGAGATGAATAAATGATCAACATAAAAGAGGGGCAGGTAGATCTTAGTATCCAACTTTGAAGCAACAAATCAAGTTGATTAATTGATCACTTATATTGTTATAGTTTGAAATTCTTTAAGATTGTTAGATCAAGTTGATTAATGATTGATGGAATCCAGTGCATTACTGTCACAATCATAAACATCTTTTTTTAACTCTTAGATAGTTTTATGGAAGGAAATTGAAATTTTGAGATGTTGAACCCTTAAGCTTGGATTTAGGACATTTTAGCGGACAAGCAATTATTTGATGAACTCTTCACAGCAATCTATATGCAAGGAACTACAACCTGATTATGCTATTCCCAATTAGCAATATCCACCTAATCAGAGAACTGAGAAATTTGGAAAAACACATGGATGGGGTGGATAGGCAGTAAAAGAATGTGTACATTGTAGTTCTGTACATGAAATATACAAGGACTACTTGGATGGTATTTTAATAAGATAGAGAAACCAGATATTGTGTGCATATGAGGAAAATGGGTATCACCTCCAAGAAAAGTGCAGTAAGCATGTGAAACAAAAAATCATGCAACTGCGGAGTATTCTAATGCATGTTTAGTCAATGTAGCAGAGTGAAAAAGAAAACAGGATAAGAAAACATAAAATCCTCTCTAGTAGTTGAGGGCTAGGTATCATTAATCATGGTATGTTTGTGACTAGGGATTGAAATTGAGTAAGGAGACTAATCAGGATTGTACTTCAAGTGAAAGTTTTTGGAGAGTGTAGAAGATACTGAAAGTTTCAAGAGTCTGATGACATATTTTGCTTGTAACTGCTGCTGAAGATTACTCAAAATGATTTGCTTGTCTCACACCGGAAGAGATTTCGCATGAGAAAACACGTTGTATATAAATCATTTATGAGCTTTCACCTAATAAGTTGAGCTTTTACGAGAGTTGGTTCTTGAATGAGATCATGATATCAAATAGAATGCAGGCTAAAGCCTGATTACAACAGTAATCCTGAAGTTAGTTAGCATGCAAGTTAAAAAACTATTAAGTCATATTATAAATTGAAAGTATAAGAATGTCACATGCATTTGATATGGGGCTAAAAAATTGTTCTTACTAATACTCCCACAAGTAAGTAAATGTTTGTACTGTAGAGATGATTATATTAGTCAGAGCTATAATAAATGTTCACACTTTTTGTGATTGTCTTCTCTTAAAAACACAAAAAAAAGCCAAGGAATAAATGATATGGTGGATTCAGAGGATATGCAATTATTTTATCGACAAAGTGATGCATGATTTTCTCTTGCCAAGACTTTCTTAACTTGTTTCATCTCATGCAGTGAATTACTTTGGAATTTATAGACAGTGTTGCTGAAAAAAACAATATTTTAGGAGGAAGTTTCAGCCATGTCTAGCGCTACAAAAGTATTGGAACCAGCATTCCAAGGAGTAGGCCAAAAAGTGTATCCTTAATATAAGGGTGGTTTATAAAAGAACATGTGAAAATTAACATTTCTTCATTTATATTTTTCGATAGGGATCAAATAAAAAATGGTACTGATGATACTCAACTATAGGCATTAGTGTTCCTAATTATATTTTTATATGTTTGATATGTTGTCTACATGAAGGGTTTTAGACTTAACTTCTTTGTAGAGGGACTGACATATGGAGGATTGAGAATTTTCAGCCAGTTCCATTGCCCAAATCTGATCATGGGAAATTCTACATGGGAGATTCTTACATCATCTTGCAGGTGCACATTGTATCCAATATTACATGGCATTTGTTTATACATTGCTAACTTTGTCACTATTTGAACACACTAGAGAATAAATGATTTGGAATCAGTTAATCTTTATTCTGTTTAGGCTATATATCAATGCAAATAACCAGCATAATAGACAAAGTAGCTTCAACTTTTTTGATGGGTAAGTGTTGACAAATTTCATTTGCAGACAACACAAGGAAAAGGAGGCAGTTATTTGTTTGATATTCACTTCTGGATTGGAAAGGATACAAGTCAGGTTAGTTTGGACTTCAACCTTCCCTATCTCAACTTGACTCTTGCCTTATTCATCCCCCCTCTCAAAGTGAGAATTTAACTGAATTGTTGAACCTTGTAAGAATAATCCTCATTGATGGTGTGATTTTTCCTTATAGGATGAGGCTGGAACTGCTGCCATTAAAACTATTGAACTTGATGCAGCCCTTGGCGGACGTGCAGTTCAGTGGAGGGAAATCCAAGGGCACGAATCTGACAAGTTTTTGTCATACTTTAAGCCATGTATTATACCATTAGAAGGCGGTGTTGCATCTGGTTTCAAAACACCAGAAGAAGAAGAGTTTCAAACACGTTTGTATGTATGCAAAGGAAAACGAGTTGTCAGAATAAAACAGGCATGGTGTTCTCTATTCATTAGCTTCATGAATTCAGTGCACATTCATTGGCTACAAATGTGATTTTACATCTTCGTTGTGCAGATCCCTTTTGCACGGTCTTCACTAAATCATGATGATGTATTCATCTTAGACACTCAGGATAAGATTTTTCAATTCAATGGAGCCAATTCGAATATTCAGGAAAGAGCCAAGGCTTTGGAAGTTATTCAGTTGTTGAAGGAAAAGTATCATGAAGGGACATGCAATGTTGCAATTGTTGGTAAGGACACGAGGCACATGTTTTCCGATTAGTTGCTGAAAAGCCTATTATATAATTTTGTATGTCTGTTCTTCACATATGTATTTTGATTTCTTTGAAACTAAAAAATGTATTCCACATTGCAGATGATGGAAAGTTGGATACTGAGTCAGACTCAGGTGAATTTTGGGTCCTCTTTGGTGGTTTTGCTCCAATTGGGAAGAAGGTTATTAGTGAAGATGATATTGTTCCAGAGACCATTCCTGCTCAACTTTACAGGTATATGTTGATTTCATTCTGGTCACTCCCCTCCACCCTGAGCTTTTCTTAATCACTTGTTTCGAAAAGATAACCTAACAGTAAGATAAATCCATAAAAGAGGAATTTGTCAGCTGTTAAGAGTCCCACATCGGATAGGTGATGGCCTGACAATGTGTTTATAAGTGGAGGTAATCTTCACCTCACAAGCCAGTTTTGTGGGGTTGTGTTAGTCCCAACCACGATTTCTAAGATGGTATCAGAGCCTCTCCAAGGTCCATTGGGCCACCTGCTATCAAGTTTCCGCTATCGGGCCACCCACCATTTATGTCTACGAACCAAGCCCAATAGTACTGGTCGTGAGGGGGTGTGTTAAGAGTCCCATATCGGACAGGACATGGCCTGACAATGTGTTTATAAGTGGGGGCAATCCTCACCTCACAAGCCGGTTTTGTGGGGTTGTGTTAGGCCCATCTCTCTTGCTTGTGCGGTTGTTCTAGCCTCGATGTGGACGGTCCTCCAGGCTCCCTCAATGACCCAACAGTGGTATCAGAACCCCGTTCGACGAAGGGTATGACCGAGGCAGCCGGTCCGTTTGCGCAGAAAGCAGCAACGGTGGTACAGTGTCGGTCCGTTGCGGAGAAACCATCAACGGCGGTACAAGCAGCAAGTGGCTCCTTGTGCAGGAATGACGATACAGGAAAAGTAAGTGGACTCAAACTTGAGGTGTCTCTCTTGCTTGTGCGGTTGTTCTGACCTTGATGTGGACGGTCCCTAGCTCTCCTCGTGACCCAACAATGGTATCAGAGCCCTGGTTCGACGAAGGGTGCGACCGAGGCAGCCGGTCGTTGCGCAGAAAGCAGCAACGACGGTACAAGCAACTATTAATAATTTGTTGGGTCAACACTGACCGTAGGAGTGTATTTCTCTACAGTGATTTTCATGCTTATCCTCCCTTTTCTTCTTTTTCTTGCATTACTAATGCTTGTTTTGAGTTATGTACATTTGGGCAATGATATTAATTTTGGACTGGTCATTGACTCGGTTAAGGCACCGAGTCATTGGATTAATGGTAGAACTAGTGGGCCTCTAGTTGAACCATGACTCAGTCTCTAATAAAAATTTCACAACATATAGCATGGCCGTAGGTGACTGTAGCAAAGAAGGTAGGAATCCTAAGGTGGCTGTGGCGATTACTGGGAAGGGTTTAAACGAAGAAGGTTTGGTTGTTTGAATAACAATTGGGCGCGGAGAGAAACACACCAAGGGAAATGGAAGCACGGTATGAAGTGCAGTAAATGTGAAGAGCATGCAGAGGAGAAAGAAAGTGTGTAGGAAAATGGTTGTTTGCGTAGGAAACTATGCACCTTGTTCCGAAACTCCAAAACAAGGTTCTAACTAGGACGGAGATAACGCCGAGCATACCTCCATACACGGTTGATAGCATCGATGGCAGCGATAGAAAATGTAGCGACTTCATAGGGCGTGTGAAAGGTCCTCTGAAGCTAAAACTTCAAGGTTGGACATATCGGGTGGTTCCACTCTTGATTGTGGCGGTTTTACCGGAAGAGGTTGCCAAAAATTATTCGACCACGGCCACACGTGTGGAAGCAGTAGCTGGCGGCTGTAAACGGTAGGGACGAAAACAGTAGATACGATACTAAGGGTCACGGAAAAGAGATGTTCAAGCACTTCAACATCTCTTTTCCGTGACCCGTGTGTGGGGATACTTTTATGTTGGTGACTGGTAACAGCAGCTTGCCACTGGCAGCAGCTTCAATGAACCCCACTGATAACATATTTAAAACCTGCTGTAATATCAAGTTGAGTTGGTCATTTTCGTGTGTCTAAATTAGACAGCACCTACCTCTACTTATAATAGCATATCAAATAAATACAGTACATGCTATTACTAATTGATATAATTTGCTAATTCTAATTCTAATATATGATTTTAATCCTAATAATAAATATATGGATTTGATTGTTTGATTTTAACGCGTACCATACTTTAAAAAATCCAATAAAAAAAATCACAATTAACATGATCATAGCATTAGTACATAATTAAACAAATTACAAATAATCTTTTCACATAATAACAGCTCACATATAAGTTCTAAATGTAATCAAACAACACTGGTTTTATAATAATCTAATTACAACACAATGTCACAAATAACTACACAGACACAATAATCAAGAATTTACTTATGACTAATGAGACACAATAAGATATACTCCCTCCGGTCCTATTTATAAGAAAAAGTTGACTTTTTAGATTCATTAAATAATTGATGTATCTAGTTTAGAAATAGACCAAATACATTAATTATTCAATGAATCAAAAAAGTAAATTGTTTCTTATAAATAGGACCAGAGGGGGTATTAGTATATATTAAAAATATAACCCACTTGGGTTGGCCTAGTGGTATCAGCTTGGGTCCTGGGAGTGTGCTCCTCCTCAAGGGCTCAGGTTCGATTCTCTCCGGTGCCAATTTGGGTGGGCTAATTTAGCTTCTTAGAAAAAAAGGTATATATTAGAAATGTTGGTGTTACATACACATAAGGAGATGAAGATTTTGATTAATTATAACTTAGGGTTTTTGAATTCTTCTCATTCCATCTGAAGGTGAAGTTGTCTTGTTTCATTTATTTTTTCCTGCTTAATACTTTTAGAGGTATAACAAACTCTTTTGAAGTTTATGTTTTATTTTTCTGCATCTTACATGATGTGTGCACTGTGCATTTATATTTCTTGACCAAGAGGGTATATATGATTATGAAAATGTGGTTGCAGTATTGCCGATGGTGAGGTCAAGCCAGTGGAAGGTGAACTTTCAAAGTCATTGTTGGAAAACAACAAATGCTATTTATTGGACTGTGGTGCTGAGGTATTTGTCTGGGTTGGTCGGGTAACACAAGTTGATGAAAGGAAAGCAGCATGTACCGCTGCTGAGGTAATTCCATATTGCAGAATCTATCTTCTTAATACGAATGATTCAAAGTGGAGTCATTGATTTTTAGTAATTGTTCAGGACTTTGTTGCAAGTCAAAAAAGGCCAAAAGCTACAAGGATAACAAGGGTTATTCAAGGTTATGAAACACATTCATTTAAATCCAACTTTGATTCTTGGCCATCAGGATCTGCTAATACTGCTGGTGCTGAAGAAGGAAGAGGAAAAGTTGCAGGTGCACACCGTTTATTCTCACTTCTAATAGTTTTAAATTGCGGTCACAGTAACTGTTGTGGTCTTGGGAAAACCGTGTCAAATGCAGCTAATGTTGCCTCAGTCGCGGTTGCAATGACGTAAAAAACTTTGCTATCACAGTTTAGACCCAGACAGACCTTTTTTTGTAAAACTCTAGCTTAATTTGGTCTTCTTTTTTTTCTTTCTTCCTACTCCTAGCTTTGCTGAAGCAACAAGGTATGGGTGTCAAGGGAGCGGCAAAAAGTACTCCAGTTAATGAGGAAATTCCACCTTTGCTTGAAGGAGGTGGAAAATTGGAGGTGATTTTATTAAAAATAAATAATTAGTTTCTTGGCTCAAATGAATTAATACCAGTCAATGTTTGACACTATTTAATGTTTTCAGGTATGGATAATCAATGGAAGTGCGAAAACTCCATTACCTAAGGAGGATGTTGGTAAATTTTATAGTGGAGATTGTTACATAGTATTGTACACTTATCACTCTGGTGAGAGGAAGGAAGACTACTTCTTGTGCAGTTGGTTTGGAAAAAACAGCATTGAGGTAATGCAACATAAGACAATACATGAAGTTTCCTTGAATTTTCATAACTTCTGTGGCTACTCATTTTAGTTGCTTGGAGTTTTTGTGTATTTATGACTATATAGAAGTTGATTTGTTTATGATTCCTTTTTCAGGAGGACCAAAAGATGGCTACTCGGTTGGCTACTACAATGTCCAACTCACTAAAGGGTAGACCTGTTCAGGTATCGTAATGTGTATTTCTTCAAATTCAGGATGTAACTTTGCAACTTTGTAAAATTATTGTTTTTATTCTTCTTTCAGGGTCGCATATTTGACGGTAAAGAATCACCACAATTTGTTGCTCTCTTCCAACCTATGGTGGTCCTCAAGGTATCATTTGCAAAATCCAATGTTATTTTGAGTAATTTTGGATCAGAAGATAAAATACGAAAAAACGCAAATAGAGAACGCATAAAATTTTATCACGGAGTAGCTGCATTCAAGCTTAGGGTTAAAGATTACACTTTGTGTTTGAATACTATAGTCCAGATTACAAGATTACCACTGAACCGTACCCAACAAGTAACATGTATAGATTGTGTGAAGTTCATTAATTTAGCTGACTTGTGTTTTTCTCAGGGTGGTGTAAGCTCTGGCTACAAAAAATTAATTGCGGATAAAGGTCTACCAGATGAGACATACACAACAGAGAGTATCGCTCTTATTCGGATTTCTGGAACAGCAATTCATAATAATAAAATAATGCAAGTTGATGCAGTAAGTATCCATTAAATTATTCCTTTTTTGTCCCCCTTGGTTATGTGGCTAGGGCTTTTTTCTCTACTACTTGACCAAAGTTATGCTTTTATTGTTCAGGTGGCAGCATCATTGAATTCTACTGAGTGTTTTCTTCTGCAATCTGGCTCAACAGTTTTTACTTGGCATGGCAACCAATCTTCCGTTGAGCAGCAGCAGCTTGCAGCAAAAGTTGCTGAATTTTTAAGGGTAGCTTACCTGTTTTTTCCTCCTCTCTTTCCTTTCTATTTTGTAGGACTTTTGATCCTCTCCTTAGTTTTATGTTCACCTTTTTTCTGATAATACTAATAAAGTCCCTGAATTTTAGATCATCCACTAAATTAAGCAAACATGTTACACCGTGTGTGTGTGTGTGTGTAGTGTTGGTCAACAATTTTGCTGTCCAAATAATATTTCTCTATTTGCTAACATGTTACACATCCGTGTGCAGCCCGGAGTTGCTTTAAAGTATGCTAAAGAAGGAACAGAAACCTCAACTTTCTGGTTTGCTGTTGGAGGAAAACAAAGTGTCACTAGCAAGAAAGTCACTAATGACATTGTCAGAGACCCGCATTTGTTCACTTTCTCATTAAATAAAGGTAGCATTTTTTTGTAACTTTTCTTCTCTGTATTATAAAATAGTATATCTTTGTTTACTGATAATTGAATGTTCTTCTGACCTTCATTAATTTTGTGCATCTCTTTGCAGCTGGAAAGTTACAGGTGAGTTTGTGACTGCAACTTCATTTTTGAATTTTCAGACTATTGCTAGGAAATTTGTCAGCACTTAGCCAATAACTTTGGAGTTATCAATGTCTATAATCTAATTTTATAATTTTACTCTTCAGATACAGGAGGTTTACAACTTTTCACAGGATGATCTTTTAACAGAGGATATCCTCATACTTGATACGCATGCAGAAGTGTTTGTTTGGATTGGTCAGTGTGTGGATCCAAAAGAAAAGCAAAATGCTTTTGAAATTGCGCAGGTAAGCATGCTCAACAGATCAGAAATTATGCTTCTCATACTTTATTTTGCTTGATATTCTTGATGTATATTGGAAAATTTCCCCCAGAAATACATAGAGAAGGCTGGATCTCTGGATGGACTATCTCCTCATGTACCTCTATATAAAGTAACAGAAGGGAATGAACCTTGCTTTTTCACAACATACTTTTCTTGGGATCATGCAAAAGCTACAGTATGTGCTAAAACATCAAGGAGCTCCCTTTTCTTTTTCTCATTTTTTTATGAAATAATTTTCCAATTGTCTGTGTCGGTTGAGAACAGTATAATTCATTGTTAACTGGTAGGTTTAGCAAAATCATATTGTCGTCAAATATAGATGACAATTTTTTTGAAGTTTTAGACTATAGTTTCTAGCTTTAAAAAACAACTATTGAAGGTACGATTATAAATATGAAACAGTGCTAATGAGTGCTATTAGTACATTTACATATATAAAGTGTATCAGATATAATAAGGCTAAATTGCTTATTCCGGTTCCTATTAAAAAAAAATTATAACAAGAACAAAGTGAAAACAAGATGACATTTTTGTAAATATTTCCTTAAACCTTAAGGCCAGTTATTGGTTGCGTACTGATTATGCATTCAATTTCTGTGATAAAATGCAGGTTCAAGGAAACTCATTCATGAAAAAGCTTGCATTACTATTTGGAATTGGTCATTCTGTAGAGGTAAAAATCTGACATGTTAATTTGATGGAAAAAATTGTGGCTATTGAACCATACAAAATCGTACAATTTCATTGTGTTAAAAGCAACAGTACTATAAAGTGAACTTCTATCATGAACAATGCGTTGCTTAGATCCAGCAGTGAATATTGTAATTCATGTCATGCTGCTTTAGCTCCATTCATCTTTCTTACAATAATGTTTTACAGTTCAGTACTTTTTTCATAATTATGTGACATGGGACTTTCAAATTGGGTAGTAAAATGGGAGAAAAATTTAGAAGCATTAAGTAACTAATGTTCACTTCTTTTTTTCTCGTCATTGGCTTTGATGTCATGTGCTCTTTTGATAATGATCAATCAATTTTTTGATTTGAAAACCTCTCTTTTCTACTTCTCTTCTATAATGTAATGATATTGCCAAGAATAAAGATAAGTAAATCTGGTAAAAATATCAACATCTATGAAGATCATGTAAGAATTGCAATAAATATGACTGCTATATAATTTTAAATCACTTATAGAAATGACTCTTTTTTCTATTTTATACTAAAACATAGAGTTTTTAGTTCTGATTCTTTCGACAATATTAATTTAAATGTTAATCCTGATTTTCTTATATCATTTGGTGTAGTTTTAGTGTCTGGTCTATTTATGATTCTTGTTTCTTATTTACAAGGTATCTTGCTTGTAGCTCTGTATGCTTAACTAGGCCTTGCTGAATCTTTTGACAGGAGAAAACTAATGGATCAAGTCAAGGGGGACCAAGACAAAGAGCTGAAGCTTTGGCTGCCTTAAATAATGCATTTAATTCATCTCCTGAGGCATCACCCAGTCCGGTATGGCAACTTGTTTATCGATGACTTATTGTCCTTTTCCTTCTTTTACAGTCAGTGAACTCAAACTAACAACTGATTCTCCTGATAAGATAAGAGGGCACATGTTAATACAAGGCGTTCAATCAAATATATACCGTATTCCTTTTTGTTTGGAAATCGCACTCACCTCCCCCCTAATGTATATTTAACTAGCCCATACATACATCCCTTCAATTTTTTAAATGAATACTCGACATCCTTATATGTTGGGAGATTTTGCACTAATAAATGTATTGTGGTGGCATTGAACCCATTTTGGAATATGCTCCAGCGGTTGACCAAAACTTCTCTTGAATGTGTTAAAAATTTGTGTGTAAATGTCAGATTTTAGGGGACATTCTTTGAAACCTAGAAGACTACTGAAGTACTGATTTTTAAATGACATTAGAATATTTAATTTGACCATAAGTGATGGTTAATAACTGAAAAGAAGAAATTAGTACTTCCTTCTAATATTGTCTACTCTTACTGCTACAGGATAAATTGAATAACTTAAATCAAGGAGGACACAGGCAAAGGGCTGAAGCTTTAGCTGCCTTAAACTCTGCATTTAGTTCATCGTCCGGAACTAAAGCAGTTACACCTAGGCGATCTCCAAGAGGTCAAGGATCGCAAAGAGCAGCAGCAGTAGCCGCTCTTTCTAATGTTCTTACTGCTGAAAAGAAAAAATCATCGCCTGACAGTTCTCCTGTGGCAAGCAGTAGTCCTGTTGTGGAAGGTAGCACTTTCGGTGAGAAATATAGCTCTTATATTATATAAGTCAATTGTCTTCTTTCTGATCCTTTGACAAGTTTGATTTCTTGCTGCAGATGCTAAAAGTGAAAGTGTCCCTTCTGAATCGGAAGCTCGTGAAGAAGTTACAGAAACCAAGGAGACAGAAGAGCTTGTTTCTGAGACTGGCAGCAATGGAAATTCAGAATCAAAACAAGAAAATGTGGAGGGTGGAAATGATAGTCAAAATAGTCAAAATGTCTTCACTTATGAGCAATTAAAGGCTAAATCTGGGAGTGATCTCTCTGGAGTTGATCTTAAACGCAGGGAGGTTAGTCCATGTTTTGCATGTAACTGTGCTATTTAATATGATAGGGTTTGATTAAATGCTATGTAGCGATGTTAACATGTTTTCCCTTTTCTTGTCTATTTGATGTTACTTAGACGTATCTGTCAGACGAAGAGTTTGAAACTGTATTTGCAATGACAAAAGAAGCATTTACTAAGTTACCAAGATGGAAGCAAGACATGCTGAAAAGAAAAGTTGATTTGTTCTAGACACGAAGACATACAATGAGTGAAACATACGCTGCTTATGCGCATTCGAATATACCTTTCTTGAGTTGTGTTGAAATGCAGTTATCTGTTGAATGGTGTGGTTTTTTTTGGTATATACCATACTTGGATTCCTATGCATAACATTTTGGTTTTGTCCTATAATGGAAGTAGTTATGGTTAGTGTGGAGATTGATTTATAGTTTGTTTAAATTGGTGGTGTCTCTTCCTCTTGTAATGTTCACACATTGTTGTAGCAACAAAGACAGTGGACAGGTTCTATTCTTTGATTTTGTCATGTTTGTATTTTAAAGGTGTGGTTTTCTTTTTCCGTTGTTATTGGTTAGGTGGCGGGTGTATATGTATTGCTTGTTAAACTGTGAATCTCGATATAAAGAATGAAAACTTGTTTGTTTGTTATTTATGGTTGTGAATTACTATATAAATGTGATGCTTTGGAAAGTGGAATTGATTTGCGGATTTTGTGCTGGGTTAAGAATTGTCAAGGTAAATATAAAAGCTAAACTCTTTACGTTAATGAAATGAAAAAAATCTATATTATTTATGAGGAAAAATAGTAGAAGAGTTGATTTTGTTTATGAAAAGAAATGAAAAACCTTATTCATATAGGTAAATTGGTGGGTTATATAGTTAAGTAAATGCATTCTGTGTTCTTCTGTTATTGTCAGACTTGGAGTTCAAACTTTTGAAATACGGAAAATTCTAACAAGTACTCCTAAGACATTGTTTAAAAAGTTAAAAGAGGCAAGTTTGTATGGAGAAATTGTTCTAAAATAAGACTTCTTTTATAGATTTTTAATCAAATCTCTTAGGACACTCGTAAACCAAGACTTGACTTGAATATATCTTTTGTAAGTTTGTTGCATAAAACATGCAATAATACATGAATGGTGTTATAATTAATTTATTAAGTTGTTTGACTAATTAGTTTTTTTTAATGGTAAATGTCAGTGTGTTAATTATTATGTTAGCATTTTTTTTTCTTGCTAGAATTCGAGCCATAGACACTTAACTCTTTACACCTTTAATCCATTAGCTCAACCTAATTAGTATGTGCTTCGCTTCCAATCATAAACTAATCCATTCAAATATTAATTGTAAACATGTATTTATGGTATATGCTTGAAGCTGGCAATCAGAAGGAAGATGAGATGGCTGAACTAGGAGGAAGACAAGAGAATAAAGAAGATTTAGGAGGTGGAGGAAGAGGATGAGGAGGGTAACTTGGAAATTTTGAAAAATGTAGATGTATGAGTATTAGATGTGGGGTGTACCTATGAAAAATTTCCACAGCGAGAATGATGAATCCTTTGTGGATCCAATCATAGGCTAGGGCCGATTTAAATTTAAACAGCTTAAGAGTTTCTTTTTACACCTCTACTTTTTCTCATATACTCACTCCTCTGCACTTCTTTTTTTTCATCTTCAAATTATCTCATCCGAAAGAATTCATTTAAACTATCTATACATTTCAGAAGTTTAATTCATACGTCATATAATTTTAATTCTTTATATATGAGCTAGATAAATATACACAACAGTCTTGTATGTATAATTTTGTCACGGCTAACTTATTTATATTATCTTAGCGTTATCCCTACCTTGTGTAACAATTTTGAATAATATATACGTTAATAATACCCACACGTAGACATTGTGTAACGATAAAAATAAAGGACTAAATAATAAAACCCTTAGTCATTTTACTCATTAGTCAAAGCTTGGAGATTTGGTTCTTGAATCATTGGCACTATAAGGTTTGTTTGCTTGTTAGATTTGACGATATAGAAATGAACTACATATTTGGCTGATTGATGCCCAATCTACAAAAAAGTTGCCCTTCACCAAACAATGAAAACGAATGATTTGATTTATTATTTTGGATTTGGCGGATATCCTTATTTTAGTAATAATATACTTATTTTAAGAGCTTTAAGAGAATAATTGGTTCTGGAACTTTTCCAAAGTGTACAAAAAATATGATAGTTATTGAGTGGAGGGGTCATCACTAATCAATCAAAATGAATCAGCTTATTCAGAGAACCGACCATTTCGATATAAACTTTTTTAAGCCATTTCTATATAAACCTTTTCGTATTAATAATTCAATTCTATTATTCAAATACAAGATTTGACCCAAATATGGAACACTATTTGTCATGTGTATACTAAAATGATGTATTGTATTTATGTCAAAACTTGTGTTCAAATACTTTTTTTTTTTTAGAATTGTGTTCAAATAATATTATTGTTTATAATTTGCATCTCAATGTTGTAATTTGTATTATGTATATCTTAGAATTTGGATTAGGGCTTATAATTTACAGCTCAATATTGTAATTTGTATCGTGTATATCTTAAAATTTGAATTAGGTATAAATCAACTCTTAAAAACTAATTTGTAAGGTGGGGAAGCATTACTCTCATTCACATATGTTAAAATCATCGCTCATTTAATATAGGACTCTTAATCGAATATGAGTTTGAATATAATTATATCCTTTGATTGACAAATTTATTTATAAATAAACAATTTGCATTTTGAAGGTCTCACTTTTAAGAACAATTATGAGGTACACAATTAATAAATACTGTATTTGTATGCAAATGTTAGATTGTTACGGCCACAATGTTATTTCGAGATTGATACGATTTTCTCTTATATATAAAACCGAAGGAAAAATGAAGTATTTTAGATGTTTTTCTCTATCTATACTCCGCTTTGTGTCAAATGTTATGGGCAGATGTAACCTCACTTACAAATTTTGGATAACTCCTCTCCATTTTTTTGAAATATTCTAACTCAACTTTTTTCAATAAAACGGCAATCAATGGGTAGATTTCATGTCTATGTGATCATGATGGAGCTTTCCTTCTAGCTTGAACTGCAAATTCCAATATTCAAGACTTAGGTTTGGACCATGCTACTTTTGCATTTGATTGCATTTTAGAAGTGAAAGACACATCAACATTATAGATGAATAATATTTCTAAAATAGACTCCATTTTCTCTAAGTATCGCAGTGGCATTCTATCTTACCGCTCTAATTATAAAATAGAGTACTGGTACATTGTTAGAGAAGCTAATTAATTGGATTGTTTTGAATTTAGTCAGGATATCTAATTATCTATCATAACTACTCCATTTGTCTTATATGATAATGACATTCCATTTTATAAAAAGTTTATATTTTGAAAATATTTATGGAGGTAAATTCTACGATATCTTATAGCTATTATTTGTCTTCAACTGTATTTTTAAGAAAGTAGCATACATAAATTATTAAACTAACCCAATTTAATTAACGGACACATAAGTAAAATAAAAAATAATTGAGTTAGAGTTAAATTTCCTATTTTTATTCCACTAAACAAACAAAATCTTATCTCTATTGAATTCTTCTCACTTTTTGCAACAAACAACGTGTTATTTTTTTTAAGTAATCCATTTCAACTTTATTTTCCCTCTCTCCCTCATTTTCTCGCCTCTTTTTTTTTTTTTTTTTGAATAAATCACCGCTTCTCTTTCTCTCTCACATTTCATTTTATTTTTATCTTTTCCTTTATTAAAAATAAAATACAATCTATCTTTTTTTCTATCTCTCTCATGTTATCCCTTTCTCTAACTTCTTTTTTTACTCTTTTCTTAATATTTTGCTCCATTTTATTTGACTATAAAGTGGAAAAATACGAGAGAAATATTTATCATTGATATATAAAATACAAGATAAATATTATTTGTCACGAGAAATAAAGAAAAAACATGAATTGACTTAAATTCATTTTCTTTTAATTATTCTGAATAAATGTTGTTGAACTAGTTAAATACTTTTATTCAAACCATAAATCAGAAAAAATATGGTAATAATCTCGTAAGTATAGCTCAATTGGTAAATATCATAGACATTATGTGAAGGAGTTGGGTTTCGAATCTCAAATTCTCTATTTCTCCATTTTAGTGTGTGTGAGTTTAGTTACTAGACTCTGTTGGAACATTAGTGTGATGTTGGAAAATAAATTGGAAGATTAAACACCAAGTAATTATACTTTGATCTAATGTTGTGTGAATTGAAAAAATAGAGTGTGGGGGTCCCACATAAAATAGAATTCACACATTAGTAGTGTTTAAATTGTGGTATTTAATTTTAAATACTTGATAATGATAAAAATAATAGTAATTATTATTTTTATTTGAGAATATCACTTCCCATAAATTTAGCTTATGGTCATTGTGTTAAGAATAAGAATTTAATTGAATTTCTTATATTTCCTTCATTCAAATCCAATAGTTTGTTTCCTCCACTTTTGTGGATTTGTTTCTTTTGATCCTACCCACAAGTGTTGTTGAACTGATTAATGGATAAACTTCTTTTTAAGCTTATCCATTAGAGTAACTGTTGTTGCAATTTTTGCTAAAACAGTTACAGAATCTCTATATAAATAGAGGACTCCACTCAGTTCAAAAAACACACCAAAAAGTTTCATTGAGTTGTCGGAAACTCTTTCTCTCTTCTCCCTTTCTTGACTTGTGTTGACGAGTCTTTCTTCTCTTCATCTCCTTTTTTTCTGTCCCTTCGGAATTAAGAGTGTTCTTAAGACCATAGTCCCTTTTCGGTTTAATGTCCCTTCGGAATTAAGAATGGTCTTAAAAACATAGTCCCTTTGGAATAAAGAGTACTATTAAGATCATAGTCCCTTTTTGGAATAATAATGTCCCGTCGGAATTAAGAATGATCTTAACGGTATATAAATATTCTTTCAATATTTTAATTGAGGAGAAATCAAAAAAGTGGAAATGGTAGTATCACCATATTTGAGTGGTCGTAGTGCCATATTGATACTTTGGAGAAATTAAAGTTAGAATGGTGGTAACACCATATATGAGTGGTCTCAGCACCATAACAGAGTGGTAACAATACCATATTAAAGTCGTTTCAGTATTAAAGAGTGGTCTTAGTACCATATTTGAAGGTGTAAATCTCGAACAGTTTTCTACAGTGCAGTAGTTAACCGCGCAGTTGTAGCTGAACTTGTTTTATCCTGGAGGCGACGTGGTTGATAGTCTGCCTTGCACAATTTTGGGCAGTGCCACAAAACGTTTTAAAGAGAGCGACCTGGTCGTGACTCAACCTAGTAACAACTTCGGTAGATAATAGTATTTGGAAATCCAAATACAACAGTTTGGAAATCCAAAAACAATAGACTCTTCCACCAAAAAGAAAAATATGGCAATACATGCATATGTCACATTTTAATATACAGTAGAAACTCTATAAATTAATAATGTCAGGACCGGATAAATTTATTAATTTAGAGAGTTATTAATTTATCGATAAATTAATAATTATTAATTTAAAGAGTTTTTAAGTAATTATACAGTACATACCAAACAAAAAGGTAAATTAGTCTATGCCTCTTAGAATTACGTTGCAGCGAACCTTGGGACTCAACGTAAATTAGTAACTACTGTGTCATATGCATTTGAAAAATACAATACAAAAATACAACACCTGAGCTATTGGATGCAATAAGAAAAGTTAGAGATGAGCTCCAAACAGACTTGAACTTTAAAGGAAAACATACAACTATTGAATCATATTTCAATAGAGTGTAATATATATTTTTCAGTTTCTATGAATTATTAATTTATGACTTTCTTGGGACTGAAAATTATAAAGGGGTCTCCCGAAAAATTATTATCTTATTATTTTATCGAATTTTTCAATTTTTTACATTGACTCAAGTCGGGACCGGACAAATTTATTATTTTAGAGAGCTTATTAATTTACCGAATATTAATTTAAAGAATTTCCCCTGTATCAATTAAAACTTATGACTTCAAAGTTGCACAATTGAAAAACTAAAGGAGACAAAAGTGTTCGGTTAAAACTAAAGGGTTCAAAAACACACAATCGAGAAGCTAAGGGAAACATAAAAAATGGATTTAACTCTATATAATTAAAAGAGTAATAAAGTGTTCATACGAAAAACTAATCATTTTGACTTCATTATTCATATATATAACTTTCTCTTGATATTATCCAAGCCTTTCTTTACTCAACGTTTGTCATTGCATCCTCGATCTTTATCATATAATATAATAATAATTTAAAGTTGTCTTTAGCAAAGAAATTTGGTCCCAACCCTTGTTAATATTATTATAGGGGACCAGACCTAACCCTTAAGTAGTAATCAATTAGGTTGCATATAATATAACTCGAAAATTGATGTACCGAAAGCCCCATTTCGTTCAATATATTGAATCCAATCAAATTAAAACAATTTTGAATTTAAGATGGTTAGACAGGATCACCATGATCACCTTCTTCAATTAGAAAAGACGCAACAATTGTGTTTCTAGAGCTTTCTCTTCGTAATAGAGTAAATATCTTCTCCATTTTGGTCAATATCTTCTCCATTTGTACTTTATAAAGAATTTTGAGACACAAATTTTCAAAATTGCTCACATGAATTAAGCCTTTTGTACACCAAAGTCATAATGTTCATTTTTTACCAAAGAAATTGATATAATATTTACTATTCTTTTTTTTTTCTTTCTCATTTTGAACTTTACAATTCAAAATGAGATAAAGTCATAAAAAAATAGTCATAAAACAAAAATCGTGGATTCCCATCACCTCTTTATACTTTTTTTTTAAGGAACCACTTTATACTTTTCTTTAGTAAACTTTATATACTTTGTTCCAAATGAAAAAAAGAATATATAGAACTACGAATTTTCCTTCCACTCGTGCAATAATTTTTAATTTTTTGCTCTTTATCTGCTTTTAAAGATAGAGTTAGATAATGTGTTTTTTTTTAACGGAATTAGATAATTGTTGGTGACGCTATTTTTTGTAAAATAAAAATAGTTGGACAATAGAGTGAAGATACTTCAACTAAATGTATAAGGAAGTCACAAGATAAAGATAAATAAATTGCTAAAGCTGAGAGAGTTGTCATCAATCAGGCTTCATGAGCCACCCGTGTGCATGAAGGCTGCAGCTATCCTTTGAGATAGGATTATCAATTAATATATAATATAATGTTTTTTGAATAGCTTAATATAATATTGTAATGTTGATTCAAACATTCAACCATACCATTCAATATTATAGTGACTCATTTAGAGGCTCGTGACTATTTAACAGTTATACAGAGTGGAACTACCCCTATTACACGTTATTAGTGCGACATACACATGATTCCTAAGTGTTAATTTGACAACATATAATTTGACAGCACTTATACTTAGTGTGCATCATTATATTATTGGCATAACATGATTCACATCTTAAACCATATCAATTGCTCACTTTAAATTATTTAAAGAATTTTTCAAAGTTTTTAAGGGATTTCGAATTTCAAAGATTTGACTCCATTTTGAATAATCTTAGAATCTTGGTTAGACTTAATTCTACTCTTACAAAATCGGTCTGTAAGATGAAGATTATTGACCACTTATAAACACATTTTCAAATTATATCTCATTTATTCACACTTCAAGTCATATCATGTGAGACACTTAACATACCTCATCACATTATGACAAAACATTTTGGACGTGATCTGAGCAACTCAATATCAGTGTTCTGATAATATGTGATCCAATGGATTTTGATATGTTATGATATCGTCTTGAAATTTAAATTGTCTAATTTAAACTCTATAAAACTGACTTATAAAATGATAACTATCCGCACTTATAAATTCATTTTGGGTTCATATATCATCCAATGAGCTAATATATACATGGAAAGATGTTGAAGTTTTTGCTAGGTATTGCAAGTACTTTGACGAATAACAAATCATGAATCCAGGATAAGTTAACCTTGATTCTTAGTAGGTAGAAAATCAGGTATAGTGGTGTTGTGGAAATGTTTGTTATTATCGAAGTTAGAGCGCGTATAGCAATATAATAAGCACCAATAAATAAAATGTTTGAAATGTGTGTCTTTGATTAGTTAAGAAAAGTAAAATTTTGATGCGTTCACCTAAGGAATGAATCAATATATGTGTTGTCTCATTGCTCGCATATGTCATACAAATTACAACGTTAATGTTGTCTTTGATTTTCCGTCGTGGCCCGTGCGAAACTGGGTAAGCCTTATCTCCCCAGTTCAATTAAACTATAACTTTTTAGGTATAAAAAGAAGTTGTAGTTTAATTTGATTAACTTAAAAGAAAACTCGAATTGCCTTTTTGCTTGCTTGCATGCTCTGTTTTTTCTTAATTAACCCAATAAAATTTGATGTGTTTGCTAAGACAAAAGATTAAGAGAGATATATATAGCAATGAAAAAGAGTATCAACTTCAATGTTAGTAAAAAAAATAGTATCAACTTCATTATTTAAATTAAAATAAGCAAGCAAACTTAATATGTAATAGTAGCCCACACTAATGAAATTTTAAAATGATGATTTGGTGTTAAAGACTTTACTTTAATTACTCTAAATTCGCAGATTGGGTCTTGGTTGATTGATTTGAAAAACGACTTTGAAGCAAAATGTTATTTGATCCAAAGATTAAAATAGTATATGTGCAGTTTGATTTGAATTGTTTTCCTAAAATAATTGATTCAACAATTCATAGTGATTCAAATTAGATTTATCCATTTGATTTTCGTTCATGCATAACTATATATTTAAATTACATAGCTCAACTAACAAAAATGTCGAAATTGTTAGACCGGACGTCTTGACTGGAGTTCGAACCCCGACATCTCCACTTTGTGTGTGTGAGTTTATAATAACTTTGTCATTTCTTCTATATACCAAAAAAAATAAAAAAATCAGCATATATAATCGTTTTTATTTTTTTTAAAGGCAAAGAATGTGATATATTAAAAACACACTATCAAAGCACAAAGACTGCTAGGATTGGAAGGTTACAAAGTTAACCATTACAAAGACAGCACCGATATAACGCTTTCTCCAAACCAATAAAAAAAAAAAAAATCAAATTTCAGATAAATCATTTAGGGTCCGTTTGATTCGAGAGTTTTGGAGG
>Ga0228710_1002046_pt1 | contig 31285 bp, 17 predicted proteins | sample MedpolnodulmetaG_FD_177995 | JGI IMG/M metagenome (GOLD analysis project Ga0228710, IMG submission 177995) | Root nodule microbial communities from Medicago polymorpha collected in Santa Monica, California, United States - pink nodules | ecosystem: Host-associated > Plants > Roots > Nodule...
AAAAAAAAAATATCTAGTTAAACTGATCTAGTAATATTAAAAATCTCTAAGTTAAATTGTGTGAGCTCTACCTAATAGGCTACTTGATAAAAAAAGAAAAATATCAAGTTAAATTTGAGTACAAAAAATAATAAAATAGATCTTAAACATGTCATTCAATTTTTATTTTATAATAAAATATTTTGTCGAGGGTTGTAGAAGAGTCATAGGAGAAAATCTTTTTATAATAATCCCATCTTTTTTATAACAGAAGTCATATCATATGAGAAATATCTTAACTTGATATTTTTTGAAAGATCTTCTGGGTTTTATCTCCAGAATAAGCGCCGTTTTCATCATCGTTTGATCAATTCTCATGATCATGAATCATTCGTGGATGATTGTTGATTTAGGGTGTGTTTAGATTGAGGGTTTATAGGAGCGGGAGGGAGCGTAGAATTTACTTTTTTTGAAGAAAGGAATATTTACTATTCTTTTCTAAATAACAGACTATATAACATGTTTTTCTAAAATAAATTATGTGTGATTGAATTATTATATGATTGTTTATCATTTTAATATTTTAACTTTAAAAATAATATTTCATAGTATCCATAATTTAAAAATGAAAAGTAAACCTTCCCTTCTTAAACTCTCATTCCAAACACACCCTTAGTGTTTGCTTGTCCTTTGGCGCTATTGAAAATTGTTTGTCGGTAGCATACAACATCATCTCAATTTACAATTTCTGCTAGTGCAATAGCCATAAGTACAAATGCACTTTGTCTTGTATTGACCATGAGTGTTCTGCAAGTGTGTTTTTCAATTGAGGTTGTAAACAGGGGATCATCCAATTATCATATAGGTGATTGTGACGATTATTTTGCGATCGCCTTGCGTTGATTCATCATTTCTAGTGGTATCGATAGACAAAATCAAGCTCCCATAAAGATTAATCAAGGGAGATGTCATTTGTATGAAAATCAACGAAGAAGGGAAGAACATCAAAATGATTGAAGAGGTGAAGGACCAAAAAATTGATGAGATCATAATGGATTCTGATAACATACTTGACCAAATTATGAAAGTCTCATTAGGTGAAAAATCCCCTACTACTGCTAAGGTTGATAATGTTATACCTTTTTTATGAAAGATATTCAACTTGAAGAGAACGAACATAACATAAATCATGATGAAGAGGTTCTAGGGAGAAATGATGTTAAAACAATCATGAGGAAATCATGACCGATATGCAGGGCTCTCCTCGCCAAACGAGCTGTAGGGGAAGGTTACAACAGAATAGGATTAAACCACTCCATCGACAAATGTTGTTTTGCAAAGTCAATATGTACCTGATGAGAAGGAGCATGAAATTCCATCTGTGATAGTTACATGTTCTACAGTCCCTGAAAATCAACCTCTAGAAGGTAATAACGTTAGGGTTTCACAGGAAGGTGAGCATCCGAAAACACCTCTTGCTGAACAAGTCAAGCCTATTCTTACTAAAGTGGTGCAAGATGATATATATATAAATCCCGTCGGACATGAGGATATGATTTGTTAAATAGACCTGTTGAGATCTTCACATGTCCACCATTGTTCGTCATGTATTCCTCACTAGAAAGCGGGGGGATGGTGTATGGTACGTGTACCTGCACGTGCTCCAATGCTCAAGTCACTGAAGGTTTAATGAGTATGAGGCAAATAGTAGGTAAAGAATGAGATACCTAACACAATACTATGCATTAATATTTATAGTGATTAAGTAGGGTTTTTGGTTATTGAACTTTCTCTTGAAAAGGTGTCCCTTTAGAACATTTGTATCCATCAAAGGGATACTTCAACATTGAATCTGGGTTGGACGATTCAGATCTATGATTGTGGACCCCTATCCAATGGGATCAGAGCGTGTCCATGATATGGACCTTCTCGACTTCATATCCCGATTGGGCTCGGGTCTATGTTGGATTAGGCCTTGGGCCAATCTGGAATAGTTGCCTCCCAAGCTATATGCAGAGAGAGTCAGGTTGTAGTTTGATACAAGTTTTCGTGAGTTTGACTTTAAGGAGGGGGACATTTCTTGAGCTCTGAATTTTAAAATTCTTGTTAAAGCGCCTAAGGAGGTCGTACGTAGGTTTCTAGTTTCCTCGTTCCACTAGCCTAAATGTCGTTTTTTATGGTATTGATTCCCCCATGGGGTAGGTGTTCCTTGGTGTAGAATTTATGGCAGCCACTTGGGGTTCCTGGTCTTCCTCGTCCCTTGGCCCTCTTAAAGATGGTATTGTTTATCCCCAAGTAGGCGGTCCTTAATGGAGAGGTTTCTTGGTCTATTATGTTAGATTCTATTTAGGCACGTGAGACTAGGAGTGGATTTCACTTCTTTCCCGTTTTCTTTTACTTTTTTGGTCTCCTTTGAAGTCCTACATTTTGGACATGAAGTTTCAATGCCCCTTTGACGCGTGTCGTTATTTTTTTGCGAAGCCGTACAATCGCTTTGTATAATTACATTCTCCCGTAAAGGTGTAATAATGTCTATTGGATAATGATCATTTATTTCTTTTGTCTCTCAAGTGTTAGATTCCTTCGGGATTTTATTGTAATTCCTCTTCCTATTGAAAGGTTAATCCATCCTTATCTTCACACTTTAGTTCCCTTGCGATTGCTTTTGTTGCTTGCATCATTCTTAGAGTGTCTCTTGGGGTAGATTCACCCTTGTTTGCTTCACTTTTTGTCAACTTTCTCTCCCTGAGGTATGTAGTAATGGGTTTTATCCCATGTCCTTGCCTTGTTTAGACATGTCTTGGGAGTGTTTTTAAGTAGGTCTGAGCAACAATTTCGAAACCGACTGAAAATCGTATTAACTAAGACAGAATTGGATCTAACGAGCGGGTTTACACAGTTTTCGGGTCTATCAGTTGAAACATATATGGTTGTAGTGGTTTCATATGGTCGAATGCAATTCCAAAAATTTTACTTAGTTGATAACTGAACCGATCGACTCTTAACAAAAGTTACTACATGAACATTGTTTTGTCCCATAGGTAGTATTAAATTATTTTGAAAAGGAAGCAAATCATTTCAACAACAAGGCTCAAGACACATGAAGGGATAAGACTGCAAAGTTATAATGTATAATGTCTGCACATCCATCTATCTCTTGTCTACTACATTTTATTTTTTTATTATACTACATTGACATGTTACATACATGTATATACTGTGTATTACCACGCAACACACGTAAATAAATTTTATTTTCTCTAAAATGAAAACAAGGTCTCCTCTGAGATGATAAAACACAAAGAACCCTTCCTTCTCTTTTTTATTATGATAAAACCCAAAAACCCTTCTTTCTCTTTTGGATTAGAAAATAGGTGTTGCGGTAGCTTAAATCCAGGTAGCAGGAAACCATTCTTTCTCTTGCAGTCCATGCTCTCTCTCTCTCTCTCTCTCTCTATGAGCAATATGTTTTTCTTCTTTGAAATCTCATGGTTATGAGAAATCTGTTTATCTTCTTTGCAACTCAAGGTTGAAGAAAGATGATTGTGCTGACTCTCTTTTTTAGTCGTTACGCAAAGAAACACCATCCGAACAACCCGTAAACCGCACAACCCGTAACCTGTCAAAATCGGGGACTGAAACGGTCGGGAATGAGTCTGGACTTTGCACTCATGGTTTCATTCGGGTGATCCATTTTTGGCCCGAGTCCGCCTGAATCCGTCTGATGCTCTACCCTATTTTTAAGGGCTTGGTTTCTTTCGGGTTTCTCCCAATTTCCTTTCTAAGCTTTGTCAGTGTTGTGGTGGACTGAGCATGTGTAAACAATCTTTGAGTTTTGAAGAGATTGTTCCTAGGGTTTGGTCCTGAGTGAAGTCGCCAGTAATCCCGTCGGACCTGGGTAGATAGTTTGTTAGGTAGATCCGTTGTGATCTTCTATTTTCCACTATGGTTTGTTGTTTATTTGTCTCCACTGGAGGGAGGGTGGCGTACCTACACTTGCTCTGACGGTCCATTGAGGGTTTAAGGAGAGTGAGACAAATAGTATGTAAATAGTGAGATACCTGACCCAACACTGTGCATGAGTATTTAAAGGGAATGAGTGGGATTTTTTTACTATTGAGCCTTTACTTGGCCAGGTGTCCCAGGAAGGCACTTGTATCCATCTGAGGGATGCTTCAGCATTGGACCCGGAGTGGCCGGTCAAATCTATGGATCCAGACCGCTATCCATTGGGATTTGGGGTATGTCCATGGTTGGGCCTAACTCAGGTGTAACAAGTATTTAGGCTCCCAGCTATGCTCAGGTCTAACGCAGATTGGGTCTTGGCCCAGCCCGAAACACGCACACACATATGAAATTATGAGTGTGTTTGTTGACGGTTAATCGTTTTTAGGGATGCCAGTAAGCACTCTTGACTTACAAAAAAACAATCTTTTTATAATAGAAATGAAATATATTGAGATGATTAAATCTTAATTATATTATTTTAGTACTTCCTATTGTCTTTATTATAAGAAACAATTCACTTAATATATTTATTGAATAATTGATGTATCTAAGTTATAATATAGACCATATACATAATCAATGAATCTAAAAAGTGAATTGTTTCTTACGATAAACCCATATGGAATATAATACCTAATTCACGAGGATGAAAATTTTAAGACACTTGTTTCTTAATATAAGCACTATATTTCATAAACAAATATAAGCATTTTTTAAGTAAATAATTTATGATTCCTTCAACTATAGGTTATCCTAATATGGACATACAAAACATATGATAAAATGAATTCTCCTATCTTACGTGGAGAAATAGAGTTTGTCGCCTCGTGAACTATATGACCCTATCAATAGATCGAAACCCATTTTTTGATTTCACTATTTTTATATTTATACTAGACTTACATGTGTGCGACGCACGGGTTGGGTCTGATGTTATATCTAATTTTATGTCGTAATTCATTTTACATGAAAATATTAATGTTGTTGTTCATATTGAACTTATAGTCGGTACATTTGATGTAACAGTATCATCTTCACGATCTTCATTGGTTATCAATATCTTAAAACTTTTTCTTGAGGTCACTAATGAAATTGCAACATATAATTGACCATATGAGAATATTGGTGTTGGAAGATATACTCCGACATGTTTAAGTGATTGTCCTTGACTTTTATTAATAGTCATTGCAACCTTCATTCTCATTGAAAACCCTTCCTTGACATCTCAGTTCTGTCTCCCTCTCTTCCACATATCCCTTTATCACATCTAATTTTATGTCGTAATTCACTATTCATGAAAATATTAATGTTGTTGTCATATTGAACTTATAGTCGGTACATTTGATGTAACAGTATCATCTTCACCATCTTCATTGGTTATCAATATCTTAAAACTTTTCCTTGAGGTCACTAATGAAATTGCAACATATAATTGACCATATGAGAATATTGGTGTTGGAAGATATACTCCGACATGTTTAAGTGATTGTCCTTGACTTTTATTAGTGGTCATTACAACCTTGATTCCCAATGAAAACCCTTCCTTGACATCTCAGTTCTGTCTCCCTCTCTTCCACATATCACTTTATCACGATTCAGTTTCTCTCTCTGATTTATTTTTCTTCCCTTATTTTTTGCCTCTTTCTTATCTTTCTTTCTCCATTCCATTTTTGATCATTTGTTTTGCTTCCACTCTTCATCCACTATTTTTCATTTCTACACATCTCCAAATATTTGTTCTTAGAGAGTTAGGATTTGAGGATAATTTTTTTTTATGTCTTTGGTTTGTTTCTCATCCATCTTTTTCTTCAAATTTCAGTTTCTACTTGCAAATTAGAGGCACATTATGATCTATAAAATATTTGGTTAGTGGGATAATTGGATATATGCATGAATGAGATAATTGAGCTCGTTGTGCTGTAATAGCATATGCCCTAGGTAAAATTAAGTCATTTTTGGTAGAAAAAATAATATCTACTAAAATTCTTGTGCATTGAAATTAGAAGACTAAATGAATTGTAGAGCTTCACATATAACTATGAAATTGACTATATTATTACTTTTATAGTTATATTCAATATTATGTTATCAAACTACCTCAAAAAGCAACAAAAGCAAAAGATGGACTGCAATAAAAAAGACAAATCAAAAGAAAAAATATACACAAAGGTTTGCACAAAAAAATTGGTCATAACCGTAAAGGTTGTTAAATCTATAAAAATGAAAGGGAATTGAAACTGTTACACGGTAATTAAAAGAAAAAAATAATAATGAAAAGAAATTGCTATGTGGTAACCAAAAGAAAAATAAATAATAAAAAGGAATTGTTATGTGGTAATTGAAAGAAAAATAATAATGTAAAAGAACTGCTATTAAAAAATGGAATTGCAATGGTGTTAGTGACTTTAAAAAAAATAAATTTTTCATGTGCTACCTGATTCAATTCCTTGCAGACCTTTTTTTTCATAAAAACCAATTAGGTCCGTCAAAATGGGTGAGGTTATGATTATTAGGTTCAATTGCATGACGGTGAGAAATGATTTAGGGATTGCAAGATTGAAAGAAATAGGACCCAAGATTTGTGTTGAATACCTAACATTGAAGCAATCACATGTCATCAAAAATATCAGTGCCCTGGTTGTAAGAGTTGCGAATTGGAAGCATGATGCCCGTCAAAACGCAGCAACATTTTTCTTTCTCCATTCCTATTCTATATTTTCAGAGCAGGTGGTAGAACATGGAAGCAGCTACGAGGTGTCAATCTAGTTGATATGTATGACTTCTCCTTGATGTCTTCCTTGCTCTCTTGATTCATAAAAAAAAAAATCAGATGGCGTAGTACTAACTAGAGACAGTTTGCGAGAGTTACAAGCTGTCAAAGCATGCCTGCAAGATGCATTTGACATCAAGGATTTAGGGATCCTCAAATGATCTCATGTATTCGGTGTCAAAAGCAATATTGTATGAGGTTGATTACTAAGACAGGTACCAAGCCATCCAGCATTCTCATGGATAGGGTTGGCCCAATCAAACTGGAGGCCGTATTCAGAAATTAATAAGAGAATTGCTCTTCTCACAACATTTTTTGCTCATCTTCAACACAAAATACTCCTGCATGAGTTAATTCACACACAAATTGCACATACGTGAGTTAACTCACGCTAGACTATTTTGCTGGGAATGAGAAAAAAAATGTTGGGAGATGAGCCCTACCCAATTAATAATGAATAAAACACAATTTTTTTTTAAAAGGAATCATTATTGGTTAAAATCAAGATGATGAAAGTCTATGCTCTTGGATTTTGTAAGTTTTTTATTTTCTCTATACTTGAATTTTCCCATTCCTTTTGAAGAGAAAAATAAATGTTATTGATTTTTGTTTGTGGTATTGTGGGCAAAGGTTCCCCTTTTCTTTGGTTACATATTCATATTTCTTCCCACTTCATTTGACCGCTTCTGTCATAAGCATGTTAAGACATATCTTAATACATTTAGCAAGTAAGCAAATTTATTAGGAAACAAGTGCTGAATGGCCGATAGGTTTTGTAGGAAACTTTGTGCTTCTCTAGACTCTGATGTTTCAATTATTGTACTATTTTTAGAAGTGTTTTTAATTAGTTAATTTGGATATCCAAATATAATTTTTTTCTAGTCCATTTGATCGATAAAATTATTAACAAAAAATTTGAGAATTTGTTTGAAATTTTGAAAAATGTCATCAAATATAGTTTTTTCTAGTCAATTTGGTTCTCTATTTCGCTGAGAAGTATTTATTAAATATCAATACAATTTTTTAGATTTCATGATATTAAGAATGTCTGCGATCTATATAGAAACATTGACAACTATTGTTTGATTAGTTGGCTATATATAAGTTCTCCTTTTTTTTTTTTAATGTCGTATATAGGTTCTGCTTGTGTTGTAATTTTGATGACCACCTTTGCATATATTGTTTTAAGACATTTAATATGAAGTGTTACCAGAGATAGAATATATTTTTAACTACCTTGCAAATGTGTAAATTTGATTTTATCGTTTGTCAATGTTTAAGATCATGTTAATATCACTATAAACAGAGGGTGTTTTTGTTACTAGTAATAATTGATGGTTGTCTTAATTTCTTTTTTCCTTGTCATTTCCATTTACTAACCTATATTTCGATAACAAAAACTTGAAATTGATTTATACTTTAATTTTTTATTTTAGGAACAAGATTTCCAGTTTTTGGGTTCAAACTCTTCTCGAGCTTTTGATTTATACTGTCAATTATTTACTGAGCATTTGCATTGACTATCCTCATCTCTCCCAAATCAAGTTAGTTCACTCCGTTGGGTTTATCATGATAGTAGATAAAATCTTGGGCATCTGGGTTCTGTGCTGGAAATTGAACAATACATAATTAAGATTTCCTTCCATATGACACAAGAAATCTTGTTAGTGGTAGCTTTAACTCCCTAGACTTTGGATCACTTATCATGAGTCCCCCGACAATTGGGTGTTTTTTTTTTGTTGCGACTACTTTTGTGATATGTGTAGCAGCGTTACATTTGTATACTTTTGTAAATTAGATGTCCACTAGGATTGATTAATATTATGAGATTTAGTTTGTAACTAAGTTTATGATGAACATTTTACTGGTGTTTATTTTTTTATCAACTAAAACAATGAGATTTGTTACCAATTTAATATTCTCATTTTGTTCTATGTTTAGTATTTGCTGCTCTGAACTTTTGTAAGCTGGATTTTTTAAAAATAAATATTGTCATATAATAGCGCTTTCTTAAGAAAGCTATTAAAACCCTGTATAAAAACCATATTTAATAGCGCGAAAATCAGTTTATATTAACTCTTTTTTAAAATCGCTATTAAAACATGACCTTTTTATAGCGCTTACAAAACGCCATTATAAGGATTCTAGCTACAATAGCGGGGGATTTAATAGCACTTGAAAAATGCTATTGAAGGCAAAATTAAATGCTATTAAAAGCTTGCATGTTTCCATATATTCAGCGAAGAAATCCTAATCAGTGATGCAACTTCCTAGATCTCCAGAGTCATTCCCCATCAAACATTCACAACGAGCATTCAAAATGAGCAATTAATACTAAACACTAATTAAAACTATAAATTCCTAATAAACACTGATTACATGTTTTAGGTCATACATTCACTCAATTTCTTATTGATTATGGGAGTTAAGTGCAACGTGATAACCAACTATTTTGCTGGTTATCATCATATATGTTCTCATACACATGACCAATAAACTTGGTTTAGCAATATAACTTTAATTTCACTGCAGATAAAGGGTCGGTTTTTTTGAGAGAATAAGGGGTTGGTTTAAACTTCGGTATTTAGTGTTTCTCAATTTCATTTCACCGCTAAGATTCTTTATTTTTATATTACTAAAGTGACAGTTTATTCTACAAACTTATTTAAGATATAAATAACAATGTAAACTTTTCTTTGATCCTCATTTATCACGTGTTTCCCCTTGACTGGTCATCAGTGATTGACCATATTTTTTTGTATTCGCTTGATTCATCAGATTATATAATCTGAACAAGGTCAGAGTGTAGACTGTGGCGTTACAAGCAATGCTTAGACGGTTTGTGGTGTGTTAATAAATTTTTAAAGGTTAAAGATATTTCCTTTAACTATAGTTATAGTCTAGGAGCGTTTTATGGTTATAAATAGTATGACATCCTTCAACATTTTCATTTCATCTATGAAGCACGGACACCTTTAGGTATAGGCATGTCGCAGTGTCCGACATGCGTCGGTGTCCAACACTTCTATGACATCCGTACGACACATGTCGGACAACCAAGAACAATGTCCTAAATAAAATTATTTTTTCTTTACTTCGACACTCCTAGAATGGTGTCCGACAGCTATACACAATTCATATGAGCCGTGTTGGACAACTCATACAAATGTCTGAAATATTTTTTTGTCTCTTGGTTCCACACACCGTAGATACAAGAGTTAAATATGTGTTGAGAAATGTTGATCAATTAGGTGTTTATAGAAATTAAAGTTAATTACAACATTTTTAGCTTTTTGATGGTAGATGAATAAATAAAGATCAAATACTCCAATATCTTGTTTAATAACTTTTTACAATGAAATAAATTGCTCAATTTATATGCTTACGTATGTATATTGATTTTCATTTTAGACCCACTATTAATAAATTACTATATATGTGACAATGTCGGTGTCTTATATTTTTTATATTAACAGTGTCAATGTGCATGTATTAGTGTTGTGCCAGGTATCGAAATCCGTCCTTTATATAATGTCATAGATAAGGAGTCGGTTTAAACTCCGGTATTTAGTGTTTCTCAATTTCATTTCACTGCTAATTTTTTTTATCTTTATATTTAAATAAAATGAGACACTTGTTTTCTCTCAATGTCATTGATATAATCTAGTCTATATCACAACAACGTATACTAGCTAATAGTAAGCTGCCAAGTTTTGATATATGCAACAAATTCACCAATATTGGAACTTGGTAGGATAATCCAGAGGACCTCGAGGGTTGTATGCTCGTATTCGTTCATTCTCGAAACTTGATAGCCATCGTGCTTCTTCTCTGTTTCAACACTTCCATAGAATAGAAAACTCATTATAGTAATCGTGATAAGAGACTGGATAAATTAACTGTATAATATATCTTCTCTCAATTTAGTTTTTGATGAGACAATAAAATATGAGAAATTCTCCTGGCCGGTTATGGTTTTGGGTTGGGCAGTCCAATCGAATAAGAATCTGACATGTGGTTTTGTCTCTAGAGAAGAAAAAAAAAAGTCTTTCGACTTTTTTGCAAGTAAACCCTTAACAGGATCTGTTTCGTTCTACCAAAACTCCCATACCATTTCAATGTCTTCTCCTACACTCCTCCTCTCTCTATCAACTTGTTTCTCTCTTCGATCTCCCATGAACTTTCATATCCACTCACCTTCTTCAACCTTGTATTAAACCATGTACGATGTCCATCCGCGTTCTTCAACTTTGGATCAAACTTGTTTCAGATCTTGGAGATTATTACTTCGTCATGTTGGAAATTTTGGTCTTAATAAAATAGATTTCATAAAACATGTTCAACAATTAAGAAACAATAGCGGAAGCACGGTAAACAGAGAGGAGGTGATCTAAAACAAACAACAAAGTTAGTGGCGGCTGATTTGATTCTTCCTCAACCGGTACCTTTTTGCCTCAAGTTCTCTTCAGATGGGGAGAAGAGAGTGTATTGCTGTGTCCGGTATATTGGGGATCATGACCTCTTTTATATTGGATGACCATTAGGGTTTTCAATTATTCCGTTAATGGGTCATCCAGACATCCACTCATTGAGTCCATATCAATTAATTAAATATTTAATTAATGAGTCAAGATCCGTTGACAGCAGGTGTCAACGAATTCGTTGACACCAAATCACAACCATTCATTCAAATTGATCTAAAGGTTCATAATTATTTACTTAAACCTTATTGTGATCTCTTTTTAATTGACTCGCATAATTAATGAGTGATTTTCTCTCTTTCATATCTTTTGTTGCCAAAAATAAGTGGTTATCCTTTGTCTTCTTTAACTGATTTGGTTGTACCTGCTCCAACTCTGGACTCGTGATTCCATAGTCAAACATGTTTTCTTCACAACAAACCAAGTTCTATTTTCATTCATAACCTATTTCATATCACCATCGATAACAAATAAATTAATTAATTAATTCATTGAATTAAAAACTGGAATACCGTGCCAATAATGAACAAATATCATAATTCTTTCTCTTATCTATTTCTGAATTAGTTTTGTTATGTCAAGAACGTTCATATGCACATTGTAAATGCCTTTTTTTTCCTTCAGAATTTCACTTTTATAATTGTTTATTTCATATTGATAGTGAATAATTATTCCCTATCATAAAATAAACAATATCACGTGCTTCAATGTTGCCATGGGTTTTTATTTGTCCAAAGAAATGGTGTAATTTTTAATTTGTGGATGTCGAGAAAGTTCCTCTTTTTCCAAATTTCACTTTTAGGAGTCGTTTACCTCATTCTCTTCAATAAGCTTCCCCTTCTGATTGAATTTAATATTTAGAAAGGGAATCGACATTAAAGGGGGGATAAGAGACGATGATGATCCATAATTCCTATAAGGCTTTGATCGGCTGCTTGATTAAGGAATCACAGGTCCAGAGTTGGAGAGGGTACAACGGTCAGTTAAAGAAGACGAAGGATAACCACTTATTTTTCGGCAACAAAATATATGAAAGAGAGAAAATCACTCTTTAATTATGGGAGTCAATTAAAGAGAGATCACAATAAGGTTTAAGTAAATAATTATGAACTTTAGATCAATTTAAATGGATGGTTGTGATTTGGTTTCAACGAATTCATTAATACCTGGTGTCAACAGATCTTAATTCTATTCATATATATTACTTTTTTTATACCGACATCCAAGTCGAGCTTCATAGAATTTGTGTGGGGTATCATGTTTATTTTTCTTTTGGCCATTAGTCCGGTCCTTTCTTCGTCACAGCCAATCTTTTTCCAGCCCTTGTTTTGTTCTTATTACTTATTTTCGTCATTGACCATTGACTAATCTTTGTTCTTATTACTTAACCATTGACTTGCTTTCATCTTTCTATTTTCCACTACTAACCCTACCCAAAATGTAAATGTAAAATTTTGAGAAAGAATGTCTAATTTGTGTTCGATTGTATTAAGATAGTCTTTCATATCATGATTAATTCATATTAATCTCTAGAACTGTAAAATCTCAATCAGTTTAATCTCTTTGTTGAGATCTATTATCAAATGCATCTTTGACATTTATTTACTTAATTACTAGTGTATCTTCAAAAAAACTATCGTTTTTGTTTTTTAAAAATGCAATAACCGATCTATGAACCTACTAATCGAAAATACCAATCCCACTATCATTAGGGAGTATTTCAGAAACGAATTCCCGGAAAACTAATAAAAAACGATTATAAATATTGTTAATATAGGGAATTACAGGTTATTACATTCCAAGAATTTGAGAGACCATAGAATATAAAATATTCTCACAATTCAACCCCTTCACACAATCAGCACATGTTTGATTGAAATTGAGAAAACAACAAATGTTTGATTCTTTTTTTCTTTTAACTCTTTTAATACCAACCTTAAAATTTGACAAAAATAATCGATATTCGTTCATTTAAATTGTTTTTCAGGGAATTAATTTATATTGATAGAATACAATATAGTACGAATTTAAAGTAGCTAAAAACAAAAAATGATGAATTTGTAAACAAACTCACAACATCTATGTTAATAACATAAAACGAGATAATGCATATGTCTATAAATATGACTACATTAAGTCTCTGAAATACTCATGTCTCCGGATCTACAATGTTGATGATGCAAAAATCATTTGATCAAAACTAATATTCCAACCCAAGTCAAATAAACACTGCACAAAGACAAAAAATAAAAAATACACCGCATAAAAATAGAAAATAAATGCAAACAAAGTCGTGTTGTGACGACGAAGTCACAAAAACAAACGAAATATGTGGAAATCATTTATTTCACTATAAGAGAAAGAAAATTAATTTAGGAGTGATTTTAGATCAAAATTAACCTTAAATCATCTATATTCAATAGATTATTTCTTGTGAGCTTAACTCAGTTGGTATGGACAATGCATAATACATGCAAGGTCTAGGATTCACCATAAAAAAATAGAAAGGTTTGGAAAGGAGGAAATTTAATATTGTTAAATCGGGTATTACTAGATATATTCAAACACCCAACAAAAAAATAGAATATGAAATGGCCCGCTATTGATATTTGAATTTCCTATAGTCACAATTCAATACATTCACACAATCAGCACTTGCTTGATCGAAATTGAGAAAACAACAAATGTTGATTGATTAGTCTTTTTTAACTCTTTAATATGAACCTTGCAATTTGAAACGTAAATCTTGGATCAAACACCCACCACAAATGTACTTTTTTTTGTTAATGTGTGGATTGTCAAAGATTTGTCCAATAAATTAACTATTCTTTATTGACTAACCATACCTTATCATTGACTTGTTTACACCAAATCCATTCTACCTATAAACAGACTCAAAAGCACATTAATGGTAGTAATGAGTACTCTCAAAAACTCAATACATCCATGGCTAATTTCCATAACCTTCATCACTTCTTCACCTTTGTTATCTTCCTCACTTTTTTCACATCTACTAATTCATGGGATGACCCTTTTTACCTAAACCAATATTGCTCAAGCAACCGAACATCAGCCTATACTTCATTCCAATTTGATCTCACCACCCTCCTCTCTTCCTTATCAACCAAAGCCACAAAAGACACAAATACACAATTCTACAACACAACATTCACTGGAAACAATCCTTCAGACACAATCTATGGCATGTTCTTATGTAGGAGTGATGTTCCCTCTCAACTTTGTCAACAATGTATAGTAAATGCAACACAAAGACTTTCATCACAATGTTCTTTGTCTAAAGAAGGTATTGTTTGGTACAATGAATGTATGGTTTGGTACTCCACAACCTTTATTTTCTCCACTATTGCAAGGACAACACCTACTTTTAACTTGTTGAACACTGACGAAGTCGCAAACCCGAAAAGTTTCATGAGTTTATTGTTTTCTACAATGAACAGAAGTGCAGATGAAGCGGCTTTTGGTGACAAAAAATTTGCATCAAATGCAATAACTATATCAAAATTTCAGACCCTTTATTGTTTAGTTCAATGCACACCAAATTTGTCACCACATCAATGTAGAAGTTGTCTAAGTGGATTGATAGAACAACTTCCAGTGTGTTGTGAAGGGAGAGTTGGAGGAAGAGTTCTAAATCCAAGTTGTAATATTAGGTATGAGTTCTACCCTTTCTATATCTCTTCTAATGGTTCATCAAATCCTTCATCACAACAAATTATACTTCCCCAAACAAAAAATTTAGATGCTGATTCAATGATTTCGGAACACCCTTTTTACCTTTCACACAATTGTTCTAGTAACAAAACCTTCACTTTTAGTAACACTTTCAAAAAACACCTTACAACCCTTTTTTCTTACTTGTCTTCTAATGCCACTAAAAGTCTATTTCACAAAGCTGAAGTTGCAAATACAACTTTTGGACTCTTCATGTGCCGTGGCGATGTTCCCTTTTCCTTATGTGAGGAGTGTGTGAGAAATGCAACGCAAAGAATAACCAAAGAGTGTAACATTTTTCAAGAGGGTATAATTTGGTATACTCAATGCATGATTCGGTTTTCCAATTGGAATTTCTTCTCTACAGTGGACAAAACTCATGTGTATTATGAGATAAATATTACTAGTGATTCTAGTCCCAACAAGGAGAGAAATTTGTTCAATTTTGTTGTATCAACTACCTTATCAAATGTGGCAATTGTGGCAGGAGATAGTGATGAGAGATTTGGAACAAAATCATTGAAAGTGAATGATTTGCAAACACTTTACACACTTGGTCAATGCACACAAGATTTGTCAAGTGATGATTGCAAAGGTTGTTTAGGAGATGTTATTGGAAATGGAATTCCTTGGCCTTATTTGGGAAGTGTAGGTGGAAGAGTTTTATATCCTAGTTGTAATTTGAGGTTTGAATTGTTCCAATTTTATAGGGACAATGAGACAGTTCCCAAACCAATAATTAAACATTCTCCATCAGGTGAAGTCTTTATATTCCATTAATCTATATTTATAGTACTCTATAATTCAAAATGCATCCTTATTAGTATTCAAAATTCTCTGTTTTACTACTATTAGAGCATTTTGTAACATAACTATGAACTATAGCTACTCCATTTGAATGAGATGTTTTGATTATTCTATGTAGAAAAACGAAGAAAATTGCCGCAAACAATTACCATGATTGTTGTGCTCGCAATTGTTCCGGTGATACTCTTGTTTGTTGGATGCTATTTGCTAAAGAGAAGAGCAAGAAAGAGTTTTCAAACTATTCTCAGAGAAAACTGTAAGTATTGGAAACAGGAAAAAATATATCAAACCATTGCTTTCAAATATTAATGTTTGAAAACTTGGTTTAACAATTTAATCTTTTTGATCTAGTTGGTCATGAAAGTGCAATTTTAGAGCCATTGCAATTTGAATTAGCTGTAATTGAAGAAGCAACCAACAACTTTTCAAATGAAAATTTCATTGGCAAAGGTGGATTTGGAGAAGTTTACAAGGTTGGTAAACATCATAAAATTTATTATTTAGCTCTCAATTTTCCCATAAATAATGAACTATATTTTTAGGGCGTTCTTTCGGATGGACGACAAATAGCAGTAAAAAGACTCTCAAGAACCTCTACGCAAGGTGCAAAAGAGTTCAAGAATGAGGTTTTGTTGATCGCCAAGCTTCAACATCGAAATCTAGTCACGTTCATTGGTTTTTGCCTCGCAGAACAAGAGAAAATACTTATTTATGAATATGTGCCGAACAAGGGCCTTGATCAGTTTTTATTTGGTTTGCAACTTAACCACATTAAACTCCTTAGAATTTATCATATATTTGATGCATATGTTTATTTTTTTTATGAATTTGGTGTTATTCAATTGATTGATTACAAAACATGCTTTATTCGTACATTTCTCACTTGAATATTTTTGCAGATTTTCAACGAGCAAAGTTCTTAAGTTGGTCTGAACGTTACAATATTATAAGGGGGATTGCCCAAGGAATTCTCTATTTACATGAACATTCTCGACTCAAAGTTATTCATCGTGACCTCAAACCTAGTAATATTTTATTAGATGAAAACATGATTCCAAAAATATCAGATTTTGGTCTTGCTAGAATTGTAGAACTAAACCAAGACAAAGGAAGTACAAATAGGATCGTGGGAACATTGTAAGTTTTTAATTATCATCAATTTCCGCTGGATTCCTTTCTTCAAAGCCAAGCTCATGTTGATTTGTTTCAAAATTTTGTTTTTATAGAGGTTATATGTCTCCGGAATATGCGATGCTCGGGCAATTTTCTGAGAAATCTGATGTTTATAGTTTTGGAGTCATGGTCTTAGAAATTATTACCGGAAAGAAGAATATTAGGTCTTATGAATCACATGTTGGTGATGGCCTCTTGAGTTATGTGAGTATATATATGTATCTATATCTATATCTATCATTCTATAGCAATTTCTTTCCTTTCATTAATGTATATAAGTAACATATATTCAATGTTTTCTAGATTGATTTATACAATTATTACAGGTTTGGAAACAATGGAGGGATGAAATACCACTAAGCATATTAGACCCTAATATTAAAGGAAGATATTCTGAAATTGAAGTGATTAAATGCATACAGATTGGTTTATTATGTGTTCAGCAGTTCCCTGATGCAAGACCAACAATTGTTTCAATTGTTTCATATCTTACCAATGACTTCATTGAGTTGCCAACTCCACAAGAATCTGCAATCGTGTTCCATCGTCAAATGAATGCAAAAGAGATTCCACAAGATTCAAGTTCAAGTCGGTCAATAAATACTTCCACGCCTTTGACGATCAACGACTTATCTATAACCGAAGTTCTTCCTCGATAGTAGTTTGAAGTTATGTTAGTTTCTAGGATCAAATCCACAATCTCGTGCTTTAAACTCTTAGAATATACTTAGGTCACCAACGGAACTATCTTAAATGTATGTTATTTCCTTTTGTTATTGACATCCAAGAATGTTTTAATTGTATAATAAAATGTCATTTGAACAATATTATTCGAAAAGATTGAATCATGAACTTGTATTTTTTATTTATTGTTTACTACTCTCTTTTTTTTCTTTTTTAAACCATGTATCAAAAAAGAACAACTAATGCTGTATTGGAATTAAGCAGAGAAAAAACCCTGATACTTAATGTTGTATTGGATAATATGTGTGATTTGGAAAATAACCAATTTCCACATTGGAGTTTACACACATTGTATAGCTTTCAACACCATATAAATGATACCAAACCTTTTGAGAAAAGGGGACCAAAGCTTTAGGAATTTTTTAGCTTTCTCTTCTATTTCTTCTACTAGATACACTTTGGAGCCAATTCTTTCTAGAATCCTTCGGAATTCATAGTTTATCCCTTCGAAATTTAGAATGATCATAGTACCATTTTGAGGTTGTATTTTTAGAACGGATCATACATTGTCGTGGAACTCTGATACAATTTGTACATTGTTTGTTTTGTCCTGAGGACGATGTAGTTGATAGTTTTCTTGCATATTTTTTGACAGTACTGTAATAATCTTAAAAAAGTATGGATACAAAAGAATAATCAAACAACTCAAAAGGCCAGATATTGCCCAACCAAATTACAATCTCAAAACAAAGCTGGGAGAACAGTAGCTATCGTATCTTATCGGGTTTAAACAAACCAACACTCAAAACTGCATTTCATTGAAAGTTTTCAATGAATCATTTACATTTCTTCTATTCATCTTTCCAAACAAATTCAATCATCAAAGGGTATTCCAAGTGACTCCATCTCTAAAAACCATTTCATCATCAAAGGGTAAATGAGGTTATTGGGCACAATGCCCTTATAGAGCATTTGCTTATACATCATCAAAGGGAAAATTACATTAATTCTGACAAAGTCCATACATGATTCAAATTACAAATCTCCATTTCCTCACTCCTTTTCAAAGTTATATTAATTGATACTAGAAAACATAGATTGTTGAGTGTTGATAACAATTATACAACTAATATAAAATTTAATAAACTATTGAGGAATAAAAGTACTTGCGGTTGCGGACATTTGATTGTTTGAGAATAGTGCAGAGCTATTGGCAGATTGAGTAGAACTTGATTCTTGTGCAAGAACGTTTGAATTCGTTCTATTATGCAAGAAAAACGCAGGTTCTTGTGGAGTTGGTAATTCAACTGCATAACTGCTAAGGTAAGAAGAAACTGTCGTGATTGAAGGTCTAGCATCCGGATCATGTTGAACGCATAATAGACCAATCTGAATGCACTTAATGACTTCATTTGTAGAATAATCTTCTTTAATATTTGGGTCCAAAATACTGATAGGTGTTTGATCCATCCACTGTCTCCATGTCTGAATTAATGTGTGAAATTAAATTTCTCAATTATTATCCCGGTCATATGTGATATATTTAAGAGCAAAGAATATTTTTTTCTTAACTCTTCGATTACTATGGAAAAAAGACTCAAGTTACCTGAAATTCGATCAAAAAATATATAAAATCTGTCTAAAGATTGTTCCAGGTTCCGACTAGAGCATATATATATTTATCATAATAGAAAAATGAAAGGGCACTATTGTTAGATCATTATACTTACATACTTCAAGAGGTCATAAGCAACATGGTGTGGAGTAAATGAACTTTTATTCTTCTTTCCAGCAATAATCTCTAAAAGCATAACTCCAAAACTATAAATGTCGGATTTTTCAGAAAATTGTCCGACCATTGCATATTCCGGAGACATATAACCACTACAAAATAAATTAAATGTATTTTAATTAAGAATAAGTGGGAAAAGATTTGTATAAAAAAAAGTAGAAAAAGATAACAGAGGGGTCAACATTCAAAACTTACAATGTTCCAACAATTCTATTTGTACTTCCCTCGTCTTGACTTATTTCAACAATTCGAGCCAAACCAAAATCAGAAATTTTAGGAATCATATTTTCGTCTAATAGAATATTGCTAGGTTTGAGATCCCGATGTATAACTTTGAGTCGAGAATGATCATGCAAATAAAGAATCCCTCGAACAATTCCTCCTATGATGTTGAAGCGTTCACCCCAAGTTAACAACTTTTGTTGTTGAGAATCTACAAAAAGTTCACGAAATAAAATTATGTCCATATATAGAAAAAGGTTATATATATATGTAATGCATCAATCTAAATATTGACAAATGAAAGAGTTTAAATTGAAAAGTGTCTAACCAAATAGAAAGTAATCAAGACTCTTGTTGGGCACAAATTCATAAATAAGTATTTTCTCATGTTCTTCAAGGCAAAAACCAATAAATGCCACTAAATTTCTATGTTGAAGCTTGGCTATCAACAAAACTTCATTCTTGAACTCTTCTACACCTTGATTAGAACTTTTTGAAAGCCTTTTTATAGCCACTTCTCTTCCATCAAGAAGGATACCCTAAAACATACTAAAAAGTTATTTTTGTGAAAAAACAAGAATATAAAAAACAAGGACCCGTCTTCTGTCAAACAATGATATTTGGTTATCCTTGTTCAAAAAAATGACATTTGGTTATGAATTTTCCTCTTCAATTGAGATAGAGTGAAAATGATAACTAACTAGAGAAAATACATTTTCGAAAATACCAAAACAATGGTTTGAAATTTTTCATAAATGTTTCCTATTTTTAAAATACATTTTCAGAAATACACTTTTCAATCATCCATAATGTCTAAGCACTAAGTTTCTTTTGCATTTTCTCACCTTGTAAACCTCTCCAAACCCGCCTTTGCCAATGTAATTGTCCTTAGAAAAGTTGTTAGTCGCTGCTTCAATTACCACCCAATCAAATTGCAGTGGTTCTAAAGTGGCACTTTCTTCACCAACTAAATACAATTTATTTGATTTAGTTTTTAATTTAGGTTATTAAACTTCTTAAATCTTACAAGAAATTGGAAGATCAGAAGAACCTTTCGTCATATATAAATCAGACAGTACTTACAATTTTCTCGAAGAATAGTCTTACGACTCTTTCTTCCCCTTTTCTTAAGCCAATAGTAGCCAATAGAAAATAGCATCACCGAAATAATTGTAGGGACAACAATGAAGACAATTTTCTGTTTTTCTGCACAAAATAATTAACACTTATAAATCTCATAATTCAAATGTAGCGATAAACAATACATTGAATCGAATCCTACTGGAGCAAAAGCTTTACCTGCATTTCCATGCGGCTGAGCTTCGTCACCCTCCATGTAAAATCGAAACAATTCAAACCTCAGATTGCAGCTAGGATATATAATTCTTCCCCCAACACTACTCAAATTTGACCATGGAATTGATGTAGTGATCACATCATTTAGACAAGAAGCGCATTGCTGACCAGATAAATCTCGCGTACATTGTCCAAGACTATACAAGGTTTGTTTATCATTCAGTTTTAATGAATTAGTCTTATACATTTCATCACTGTCCCCTGTATCATTCGCAAGTTGAGATAACTGAGTTGATAATGTACTAGTGAACCAGGTTTGGTTTGGGATGGAATAAGTGATATTTATATCTCTATACATAGGACTTCTTTCGATGTTAGAGAGGATATTTTGATCTGAATAGCGAACCAAGCAGTGGCTGTACCAAATTATGCCCTTTGGACATGAAAGACACTTTGAGTATATTTGATCCGTTGCATTTTTCACACATTGACCACAGAGGCGAACGGAAAGGTCACCTCGACACATGAAGAGGCCGTACACCATTTCTTCCACTTTAGCATAATGGAATAATTTTTTGGCATTTGTGGCGTTGGAAGACAAATAAGAGAGAAGTAATTTGAAGTTATTGTTAGTGATTGTACTGTGGTTTCTTGAGCAATTATAAGAAAGATAAACTGGATCTTGTGAAGATCTTTTTTCTTGTTTTGAATTGTTTGTTTGAGGAACAAGCACATTTGTTGAAGGAGCATTAATAGACCTATAAAAAGGATATAGTTCGTATCTAATATTACAACTAGGATATAAATTTCTCCCACCCTGCTTTCCATCATACACGTCTGAAAGTTTCCTAATAGCACGACCGAGGCAGGTTCTGCAATCATTGAACGACAAGTCTGGTGTGCACTGAGCTAGACAGTAGAGCCTCTGAGATTCAGAAATCTGTGTTTCTATCGTCGCAAACTTCGTGTTCTTGTCATCAGTAAGTGGTCCTGCTGCTTTCTCTGCAGTTTTATTCATCGTCGGAAACAATATATGCATGAAGCTTTCTGTGTTAGATATGTTGTATTGGTTAAAGATGTAAATACCAGGAGATTTTGTAAGGGTGGAAAAGAAATAGTTATCGGAGTAACGAACAAGGCAGTCGTCGTAATAAATCACGGCTTGTTTGGATAAAGGGCAGTCTAAGGACAATTTTTGAGTTGCATTAACTACGCATTCCTGACAGATTTGAGAGGAGACGTCACCCCTGCACATGAACAATCCATAGACAGAATCAGTGGGATCTACACTAGTGACTGTGGTGTTGTAGAATTCAGTGTTACCTATGGCTTTTGATGACAAGGTAGAGAGGAGGGTCATGAGATTAGTTTGGAAGGTGCTATTGGCTGTGGTACTGTCGTTGGTCGAACAATCTTTGATAACAAGGTAGACAGGAGGGTCTTGTGCCTTGATAGTGGCAAAATAGAAGAAACTAACAAGCATAGAGAAAAAGAAAATTTTAGAGGAAGCCATGGAATTTGGTTGATTTGCAATCATAGAGGTGCAATGAAGAGTTATAAGGCTTAATCTGAGTCATAAAATGTGCAATGTACGCGGAAAGCTAATGTATTCATTTCTCATGTTTGGAGAGGTGATTTATGGTCAAGTTGACCAGAAATCATCCCACTTGGTAAATCAAAGTGGTGACGGCCAAGGTAAAATTACATAAAATAATAAAGATCATATTAATGATAAAGATAATAGGATAGTGCCTAGTTTTTTTTTTTTTATATATTATTGAATATTTTTTTACTTTTTATATATAAGTTTATAAATAATATATATGTATAATGTGCGATTATTATATTCCCTTCGTCTCAAATTAAAAGTCGTTTTAACCATTTCACACGTATTAAGAAATGTAGTTAATTTTGTATACGAAAGAGATATTAAGAGTTGTTTTACAAAAGTGTCCTTAATAAATTAAATAATTGAAAGAAGAGAGACTAATAAATATTTAAGGGTATAATAGAAAATGTAACATTAGTGCTTCATTGGTATTGTAAAACGACTTATAATTTGAGACAACTTTTTACCCAAAGTGACTTATAATTTGGCGAGGATAATATATACCAATTGCAAGCATTTTATTCATTCAGAAACAAGATGAGGCGAGGATAAAGGCTATTTTTAAGGTGGAGCAGATAGGGTTTATGCCATCTCTTCCCCTTTGAGTATGTTTTCTTTTTTATATTCTTTATGTTTTATGTTTCCATGAGCAAATAAACAATGATTAGGGTTATAAGATGAATTTTTGTTTATTTGTTGGAATTCATTAATGCAAAGTCTTTATATAGTTATGATTTAAGTTCTTATCAAATTTTTCAACTTTTCTGATCATGGTAATGCTTTTGGGATCTCTACGTACAAATAAGTTCTAAGTGTATCCATTGAAGAACATTAGGCAGAAAGAAGCATCTAGGGTATCATGTATGATCTCTAGGTTTTTGGAAAAGGTTGAATTACCTTGCTTTAATTCGAACAAGAACTATAATTGAAAGTTGTTTATTTATCTTAATTTGACAAGTTAGGGTTTTTAAATATGTTAGACTTATGTTTTAGAGAATTTACTTAATACCACTCTAGTTAAGAACGGTTACACATAAGTAATTCTATAGACCAATCATGGTTTCATAATCCACACATCGGTTATCAAGTGCTTTTATCATAATGGTTTTTACTCATATATTATTCCAACAAAGAAGACATAGAGGATTCAAAGAATCCTAATCGCCGTCTAACTTATAAAATAAACTCTTTACTTTTATGCTAACTACTAATCGCATTGAGCATGCAATTCAAAAGTTCAACCCCTTTAATTGCCTTCTTAGTTTAAATAGGTATAGTGAATTGCTTAGATGACAACAAAAACGATAACATACTATTTTATTACTTGTTATAGTTTGATGCAGTTGCCAAATTTGTCGTCAAGTTTTTGACAGCCTAGGATTTTAAGATTAATATTAACTTATTCTAAAATAAATAAAAAAATATTTCATCTTTTTAGGTAGTAGTTTTTAGGTTGGTTAGTTTTTATCTTTCAAGTTTGTTTTATTTTTTTATCCTTAAAATCGGAAGAAAAAAAAATATAGTACTACTCACCCTTCATAGCAAACTCTGCGAAGTAGCATTTGAGTTTTGTTTCATGCGTGGTGCATGTGCAAGAATCAAAGGTGTACGGGGTCTGGTAATTTAGATCGGTTTTGAGGCAAAAATTCATCCGATTTAAAGAGAATTATATGTGGTATGGTTCCATTTTGGATGTTTAATTTTAAAAAATCGATCTGATTCAATTTGATTCAGGTTAATTGTAAATTTGGATATTCAGGTTTGAATATCCAAATTACAAATTGTAAATTTTTTTATTAATAATAATCTTATAGAAGTATGATACATAATATGTTTGATATAAAATATAACATATGATTTATAAAAAAAATATATATAATAGTATGAAATAACAAAGATTAATTATCTTTGATACATATGACATCGAAACAAAATTGATTAAATTAAACTCACACGTAGTATTAAAAGATTTAAAAATAAATAAAATTAATAGCATAATAAAATATGTTATACTTATAAAAATGGAAATATGTATTAAAATATATGTATGCAGTTTGGTTCGGTTCGGTTTGATTCACTTTTGAAAAATCAATCCAAAATCTGATCTAATCCAAGTGCTCTTTACAAAATGTCATCTAAACACATCCAATAATATTTGGTTTTGTGCAATTTTTTATTTTTTTGGCTCGGTTTGCGGTTTTAATTTGGATCGGTTTGATTTTGAACATCCCTAAAAATCATACCCTTTGATCCAACAATCGACAAAACCAATAGAACACTCTAGAAGTGTATACGTTTAGCACGAAAAGATGCAATCATTCCACTCATAGATTCCGGTGAAACTTTGATGACAGTCTATCATAACATATTTTTAGAGTATTTTTAATTAAGTTTTTACCCAATTTCTACTAGTTTAGTATTTTATTTATAGTCAATTTGAATAAATTGTTGTTTTTTAATCTTTTTGACTAAAAATAAACGATATCATTCATTCAAATTGATAGAGTAAATCAATACAATACAAATTTTTTAAACACAAAGTGGTCAATTCAACGAACAAACTCACAACATCCATATTAATAGCATTTAACGCAAAAGTACACAAGCCAAATAAGCCAATACATATGACTATATTAAAGTTCCCAATGAGTAAAAATTAGAAAGAGAGAAAACAAAAATACTCTTGTAAAAAAAATGTAAATATAGTAATGCTTATGTTCCATCGTTAAATATGTTTTTAGCAAATGACAAATTGTTCGAAAGAATTTGAGTTCGATTTTCAAATAAAACAATTCTTGACTAGACTTTAATTACCTCCGGTCGAACTTCGGATCACCATGACCCCTTTACCTCGAGAATTAGATGGTTAACACAAAAAGAAAACGAAAATTAACTAAATAGAAAAATTGTATATGTGTGTGAGAGACATGAGATTTTTCTCACAAGAGTCTTTTATTTTGCAAAGTTATATCATTAAGGTACATTCCATTTAAAATGTGTTGTGAAAACGACTATATCAATATATTTTCTGAAATATGAGATAATTTAAAACAATATGAAGTATAAATATTTTAAACTATTGATATTAATTGCTAATTAATCTAGTAATATGGTAAATATTATAATTAGATTAATCAAGGGACCATAACATAATAGATATTGAGAGCTGCTAACTTACATCCACCTTAAAACACTAAAGTGCAAGTTAGTAAGTTGCATCCACTCGTCTTTTACAAATAAATCAAACTCCTTTGTTCAAGTCACTTGAAATAAAAGGTTATAGTTATGTAAAATTCATTTAACATTCATTAAAAAAGAAAATAACCGTTTTTGACGAACACCAATAATCTTGAGTGTTTTAGGGCCCGTTTGTTACAGCTTTTTTTATAAGAAAATCACTTTTTTTTAAAAAAATAATCACTTTTTTTAATATTGCATCTGTTTGTTCCAGATTTTCATAAAAATCAGAATCTAAAAAAAATCTAAAAACTGCTTCAAATGAGAAGTTGTTATGAGCAGCTTTTTTTTAATAGATTATTTTTAGAGGAGAGAGAAATTTGTTACTAAAATTACAATCATATCCTTGTTTTGCTATATATACAAAGACTAATCTTCCTTTTTTCACAGCCTAATCGTTATTCTTCTTTCTATTCTCTAAACAAGTGAGTTCCCTCTTTTATTTTTTGCTGTAGATCATCTAAGTTGTGAAGGTTAGCAATTCTATTATCTTTTTGATTCATTTATAATTGAACCTGTATATATATTTTTTCTATTTCTCTTTCCATTATCATATTTTTTGTGTTGTTTTTGTCTATTTTGGATGTTTTTTCTGTTTCTCTTTCCATTATCATGTTTTTTCTGTTTCTCTTTCCATTATCATGTTTTTTGTGTAAATTTTTTTAATGTAACAAATACGTAGATAGTATGTTATTTTTACAACATAAATGCATTTTTTAATTAACATACTTGTTTTCATACATAAAAAAGTAATTTTTTTGGACAAACATGTTATATTTGGAAGAAAAAAATTGTGTCCTTTATGGTAATTTTATAATAAAAAATCACTTTTAGAAAGTTGTATCCAAACAAACTAAAAATCACTTTTTTTTTAAAAAGTGATTTTTGACATGGTAAACAAACAAAAAATAGATTCTGATTTTTTAAAGAATCTCTAAAAAATAATCTCTAAATTATTTCATATCAAAATCACTTTTATTTTAATCTGTAACAAACAGGCCTTTAATTTCCCCTTTCCCTGTTGTAACGTTGTTGCTCTCAAAGAAAAATATTTAATTTTTTTTTCGAAAGAAAGGTAATGACTTTTTTTCCCAGTAGTAGCGTATTAACTTAGTCCATAAAAAATAATTTAGTGGTTTGTAAAATAGGAATCCCGAAAAAATAAAACAAGAAAATTGTGTCCAACTTTATAGGTAATAGTATTATGTGAGACAAATTTTTAAGGAAGTAATATTTGAATTAGTGAGGTGGGTGCAAACAATTTGATAAAATTTATAAAAACAAGTGTAAATAATCAAGCGGGTATATGTTGCTAATTTACACCTTAATAATTTTAGATGGGTGCAGATTGCTAACTTGCACCTTAATGTTTTATGATGGATGTAAGTTAGTAGACCTATAGATATTTTATGAAACATTTTAATATAGTTTCTTTATAATATAAAAATAAATTTAATAAAAATGTGGGAGGACAATGGCCTCTAAAGGCCCCCTTATGTCTCCGCCCCTGGTTTTAGACGTCGGTGGCTCACAAAAGAGAAAGAAAAAGAAGCATACAATAAAAAAATGTTGTTTTTGATTTACATAATCTACTAATGCGTTATTAATATAATTTAGTTTTAGTTAGTGGTAAATAAAAAGGAAAAGAGAACATTTAAAAAGGACAACTTTGTTTACCAAGATAAAAAGCACGTTGGCATCATTTCGAAAGCATGAAATAAACAAGTGGGCCACTGGACCCAACCAATGGCTACCCGACACGAAATTTGCAGTTCACAAAATGTAAAGTGCTGAAAAACATCGATAGAAGACTTAAATGCCTCGACAACAGTTAACTATCGATGAAGGGAACCGGCGGCAGTTAACTACCGAGGTTTCTTTGGCAGTTAACTGCTGATGGTCTGTTATAAGAACAGAACAAGCATAGGAATTTTCAAAACTTCATTGTTGCGGTTTTGGGTTCCATATGTGCGATTTTTTGACAAGGTTAAGCCATTCCAAGCCAATTTCAAGCACGAAATCAAGTATGTTGTTATCATCCTATTGCATTGCTGTTTTGTGATTGAATTGTTAGGTTTTTTTGGTTAAATTATCATATAATTAGGTTTTGTTGATTTTATGATTTGATGTTAGATTAGAGTTGAATATAATATTGCTGTAGAATTGTTAGGAAATTGTGGTCGAATTTTTACGATTAGTTTAGGTTTTGATGAATTGTTGTAGAATTGCTAGGATTAGTTTAGGTTTTTTTTATGAATTGTTGTTGTTATGAATTTGTGATAGAATTATTAGGATTAGTTTAGGTTTTGATCACCGATTTGTTTATGTAGATATGTCTCAGAATCAGAATCAGGGTGATGTTCAGTTGAACAAAAATGAGGGTGATGAGAAGAAGAAAGCAAAATCGCCTATGACATGGCACAAAATCGAATGTGATGGTTCTGTAAAAAAGAGGGTTCGAATGTGCCGGCGTACAATCATTCCAGGTTGAGGAGGAGCAGGAGGACATGCTATTTTGGTCCTCAACCAAAAGCAGGTCCTCAGGGACTGTCGAGGACAACCCAAATGACTTGTGTGACGAGGAAGATGATTGAATGTAATGGCTTGTAATGTCTAATTGTTTTGGATATTTTTTTATGTATTTTTTTATATGTCGCGCGCATTTTGGTTCATTTTGGTTGACATTATGGTACTTTAAATAAAGTCGCGCATTGAATAATTTCGATTAAAGTCGCGTATTGAATAATCTAGATTAAAGTCGTGTATTGAATAATTTCGATTAAAGTCGCGTATTGAATAAAGAAAAAGAATTATACTGTCAAAAACGTTGTTTTTGATTTACAAAGTCGACTAGTGCGTTATTAATATTATTTAGTATTAGTTAGTGGTAATAAAAAGGAAAAGAGAACATTTGAAAAGGAAAATTTTGTTTGCCAAGAATAAAAGCAACCAATGACTACCCCCGACCCACAAAGAGAGATGATGTTTTGTATAAAAGGAGAGGTTTTGTCAAAAAGAAAATATAAAAGGGGGCGCAAAGCAATATAGCAAAAAGGAAAATCACGTTTTGACCAAAAGGAAACATCAGCATGCAACACGAGAGATAGAAAGGCATGTGAAAGAAAACTTACAAACCCAGACGTTTTGTTCCGTAAGTTTATCTAATAGCTGGTGAATGGTATATTACTTGTTCATGAAAATTTTATTGTTTCTTTCATTCTATAATACTCACACGCCACAAAGTCAAACAAGCTGCAGAAAAGAACGACGAACTAGCGAACCACTAGAAGACCAAACAAGCTGAATGAATTGATCTTGTAAAAGAAACGGATCAGCCACGGATATGTCGAGCCACGACCGAACCAAACCCTACAGAGTAACAAATCAAGGACAAGAAAGAACCAAATGTTAGACAGTCTCGACACCTCCACATCCGGACACGCAAAGTTGTGACTCGTGAGATATAATGTTGTGCGCCACCAAATTATCCTTTGACGGAAACCTATTTCGAAGAAGACTCCAAGCAAGAATAGAAACCTCTAAGGAAACCTGTTTGTGTCAAATTAAATATGAAGTAACATTAGAGTTATGCACCTCCTGAGTAGACAGCAACTGATACACACCTCGAACCGAATAACCACTGGTAGGATCAAGCCTCCACTGCCAATGATTTGTACAATTATGTTGTAGGGAAAAATTACAAAGTAAAGTACTACACTCCCTTAACATCCCCTCTGTTGAAACAAGGATATTTCATACAACTTCTCTTGGGTTGATGGTAACAAAGTATTGAAGAACAATTTGTATACAAACATATGTTCAAGTGTGCAGGAAGATCTATTGGAAGATCATTAAAAAGGAATTGGGAAGCTTAGATAACTATGGTGGAAGATCTATTGGAAGGTCAACCAGAAGTCAATGTCCTAGTAGAAAGAAGTCTCACAGAAGCTGGGGAGTGATCTCCATAGACTATGTGAAGGGCATTAAACACAGAAGTTGACTAGGCTACGTGGATTTGAGGGACCTATAATCCACGTAAGCTTTTGTCTTATTTTGTGAGCTGTCTCTTTCATTGCATTCGGAAGAGCAACTATTTTGTCTTCTTTTCTCTACGTGTAAAGGACATGAGGAACGAGGAAAGAAACGGATAATTCCCTTTTTAGCAAAGAAGATTCAAATTACTTTTCAAACATGTTTTCTAATAAACAAACTAGTCTTCTTAGAACTGTTAGTGAAACTTAAATACAAAACAATGAACCCATAAGTATTTGGTTGATCAAAAAAGAAGTTATGGAAGTTGTCAGCAAAGATCCCAACAAAATATCAACTATGGGTAAGTGTGATATTGAAGACCAGTGTACAACGCAAGATGCTCTAAATGATACTAAAGATCATAAAATAGAGAATATGTCATCTATTATGGGAATCAAGTTTAAGCAGCGCAACTCAGCCATTCGTAAATGTGTAAGGGTTCAATTAATCAAAAATGGGAAAAATCTCTTGACAAAATATGATGGTTGCTTAAACTACATCTCCGGATTCTCAGTTGTGAATGCTTCGCTATATGCATTTGAAGAACAAGAAAAAGCTGAAGACCTCACAACTTCAAAGACAAGTTAGCGTAGGTTTTAATGATTAATCAACTATTGTGTTCAATTTCTAGGATCTAGTTTCATTTTCTTAAGTTCTTTGTTTGCTTGTTTTGTTTATTGTTTGCTAGTTTTGTTTTTAGGTTTTTAAAAGTGTAATTTCCCAGATTACTGAAGAATGTATGTCATTTTAAGATTGTATCTTTGTTAATTTGAGTTTACTAAGTTTTTTTTTTCCTATTGATTTTTGTTGTTGACAAAGGGGGAGAGAGGATAGAGTAATTTGAACATTAAGCCTAATACAGAAGTTAAAGAACATAGTTTTTTTTATGCAAGATTATTAAAAAAATAAAAATTAAGTGCTTAATTGATAAAGTTGGCAAACTCTGATAAGGTGTCAGATTGTTCTTAATTAGAGCTTGCAAACCTCAGTGTAATTATAAATTCTACTACCTTGTCAAAGTTCTTATAAATGTAACAACCCAATTTTAGGAATTTATTTATTTAATTGCGTTATTTATTATTTAATTGTTTGGTGTGTTATACTTGTGGATTAATTGAGTTTTAGAGAAAATAAGGGTAGTTTGGTAATTTGAGGAGGGAGGGTAATTTGGTAATTTTAGGATGAAGGGTATTCTAGTACTTTTGGGTATGGGTATGGAGAGTTTTTTTTAATGAAATAGTAGTAACTTCGGTAATTAATAGAATAGTGGTGTTAGAGTATATAAGAGAATAGACTTTGTGAAAATTAGGTCAAGAGCTCATTTGTTACAGTTGAGAGGCAAAGCTAGGGGGGGAGGGGGGGAGGGAGGGAGGGAGGGAGGGAGAGAGAGAGAGAGAGAGAGAGAGAGAGAGAGAGAGAGAGAGAGAGAGAGAGAGAGAGAGAGAGAGAGAGAGAGAGAGAGA
>Ga0228710_1002047_pt1 | contig 31281 bp, 12 predicted proteins | sample MedpolnodulmetaG_FD_177995 | JGI IMG/M metagenome (GOLD analysis project Ga0228710, IMG submission 177995) | Root nodule microbial communities from Medicago polymorpha collected in Santa Monica, California, United States - pink nodules | ecosystem: Host-associated > Plants > Roots > Nodule...
ATAAAAAATAAAAAAAAAAATTAGATATTTATTTTTTTTTTTTTTTTAAAAAAAAAAAAAAAAAAAAAAAAAAATTAAAAAAAAAAAAAAAAAAAATTAAAAAAAAAAAAAAAAAGTTTCTCTTATATGAATAAAAATATAGACACGCACATAAATTAAAAAAACAAATATGTCCTCGTATTAATATATGAGTAAAAATTTAGACGCGTGTATAAACATACAAAAAAAATAGGTGTTTGTATTAATATATAAGTAAAAATATACAATGAGCGTGTATAAAATTTTAAAAAAAAGTATTGGACCTGAATTACTGGTGTGGCACCTGCCACACCATGCCTTGTTCAGGTCCGCCCCTGTACTCAATCTATCTCCATCTGTTGTGTGCAATTTTTTTAATTTCAAAATAAAAAATGTGTTTGTTTCTGTTTAATTTTTTTATCGTGAATTCTATACTATTTGATCATGTGTTTCTGTTTCATTTGAATTAAGGTTAAATTAATTAAATTTTTGTATATTTTTGGTTTTATTAGATAAACAATGAAGTTGTTAAGAATGATAAGTGGTAGAATGAATGGTGGGGGTACTCTTTGTTCAAAATCAATTGTTAAAGGATATTGAAATTATATTTTGACAGCAACATTTCAAGGAATTCAATTTCTGGACCAAATTCACGGAAGAACAAGTTTGGCTATGGTCGGCAACCGACACACATTGTAGAGGAAACAAACAGCAACTGTCAGACAAGAACACATTCAAAGATTTTCTTCCTTTGGTCTAGTAATCCACATCACTGTCTCTCTCTCTCGCATTCTCTCTAATATAAATTTTGATAAAGAAAATCAGAATGTATTTTGATGTTTATAATGATTTGTGTCACTAATACTTTCTATTTAGTGTTTTTAACATGATAAGGAGCATTAATGTGGTGACTTAGCTAGTTATAAAAGTTATTATGAGTCACCTTAATCTAGAAGGATCTAGAAGGTATATTATTAGGGGATAATATTGAGTATGCAAGTTCTATGATTCAAACTCTATTGCAGATGGATAAATTGTTTTCCTTGCTACCAACTCAACTTGCAATGTTCCAATACAAATTGTTTGAAGAAGCTATAACTCTCTCTATCTGTTTGGGTGCAGAAGCTTCAAATGAGCACTCTCAAGGGGAGCAAGTCATGGGTCTACAATTAGATGAGAAAATGAAAGAATCATTGGTTGATGTGAATGTTTTTATTGTTAATAGCTACACTCCACTCATTCTAACACCAAAAGGGCATGTCAATCCAAGTGCAGTAGCTTGGTTCTCCAAGTTCAAGCAATGGGATCCTAGTCAATTAATTCAGGGGAGCGACTTTTACAACCTTGAGGACAAGGTTGGTCTGAAGGGGTCGGTAATGATAGGATATTTAGAATAAGGAGCATTAATGTGGTGACTTGGCTAGTTATAAAAGTTATTATGAGTCACCTTAATTTAGAAGGATCTAGAAAGTATATTATTAGGGGATAATATTGAGTATGTTAGGGTGCACTTATCTTATTATGAGTATGTACAAGTCTATATAAACATTGTATGCCTTATTATGAGAATCAATGAAAAATCTAATGAATTTCCTTTTCTTTTTTTTATCTCTTGTTTTATCTTTTAATTTCTGGAGTGTGATCCCTACTCGAATTGGGTCGTATCATAACATAACGAAAATCAGCATGTATTATAATGTTTATAGACTATAGTTTATCTATTTTTTCTTCTGACATGCTTTCTACATGGATTCATATTGATATAAATATGTACTTATTGCATTAGATGATGAAGGATGCAGATCTATTTTGTTCTTGCATTCAATATGTGGTTTTAAGGTTCCCTCATTCCACTTTAATTTGAATTTTTATGCAGATCAACAACTTTTATAATCTATGGTTTTGATATTTTGCTTTTTAAAATGACATCTCTAACTTTGATAATTTTCTTTTGTCTATCAATTTCCTAAAGTGTGTGTTTGCTGATTGATAAAAATTAATCTGTAAAACAATGTAAGAGGACAAAAGCTAATCCTACTTATAAGTCTTTAATAGGGTGTCAATTTTCCATCCAAGAGTAATTTCAGAGGGAAAAAATGGCAGCCTCATGTATTAAAAATGCATTCTGGTAGGTTGTTTAAGAGATGGAATGAGATGTGGAAGCATATGTTGAGGCCAATCTCCTAATCTACAGTTACACAAAGCCGTGACACAAAATATATTCATCATGAGGTCGAAAAAGAAAATAAGGCGACTGGAGATAGCTGTTGTGCTGTAGCATCTTTGCTAAATATAGATTTCCTACCCTATTCAAGATCTCGATAGCTGCTGGGATGTTTTATGGTTAGTGATTAAGTTTGATTGTAGTATGTTTTTCTTTGCTTACCCTAGAAGAGTGTTTCGGCTTTGGTTTTTTGAGGTGTGTTATGGCTGCAATTTTCGTTGCAGCTTTGGGTCTGTCTTGAGGTGTGGTAAGGTTGTTATTCTACAAACCAAACAAGGTTTTCTGTCAAAACCTTGCTCTTCTTCTTTTCTTCAAAGGTTATAGATCCTAATAATGAATAATAAGTAATCCAAATGCTTCGGACTTGCTGTAGCTGGTCATCGCAGTTGGGTATTCTCTGTTTGAAAACATCAAGGTATGATGCTTATCACTTATATTATCTGTTTGCTTTGCTTTGATGTGATCAAAGGCAATTAACATATATGTATTTGGTCTCCCCGTTTTGAATTTGATAATATGTACTTAATTAGTTGATAAAAACCACTAATGACGATATCCTTCACTATCTTTTCAGGAAGATATATAATGGTTGATGCAGCAGGATACTTATAAGTGAATTTGAACATCGAAATGTACTCAAAAATGGAAGTTGCGTTGAGCTTGAAAAACTAAGAGACTAATACAAATCTCTTTTTTAATTGTTGTTTATTGTTGTGATTTTGATTTTCCCTTTTCACATGTTCAGTGCCAATGAATATTCAAGATTACTATGAAGTGTCTATGTATAAAATTACGGTGAAACTGTGTACATTTCATATAGAATTTGATATCTCAAATGTAAGCGAGCATTTTATATACGTGTATGATTTTGTTAATGGTATTCATTCTGGTGTATACATTGAATTGGATATGAGAAGTGGTTGTATAGCATTCACAAACTGATTTTGATATGATGCAATTTTATGCTCATTTCTGAGAATTGTTTGATCTTTGGATGAGAATGTCTCATGATATATTTGAAGCTGTTATCATATCTTTTGCTTTTAGACATGCCTTATGTCATTCATGTCTCAATAGAGAGTCATTCATGTCACAATAGAGAAAGAAAATACATGATATAGTGACAAATAATTTTCTATTAGGCATGTATATGGACTGCATCAGAATTGTAGACAATTTAAAGCACATGATTGCTGCCATGTTGACACCATATTTTGAGGTAACTTGAGGGCTTATGAAGTTAAATTTTCTAGAATTTTCCCTTTTCAATTGGGACTCATCAAGCTATATAGGCATATAGTCTGATTAAGCCAAGAACAACAACCTGTTAAAAAAAAGCCAAGAACAACAATGAACTCATAAAGGTGCACTGCTTCATTGCAATCACCCAATCACTCCTTTTGGTTCTGAACTTAACAAGATTGCTTCAAGTTGTGTTCCAAAGCTTATAGCTAATACAACTTTTATTTATCTTTTATGTATAAATGGATCAGTTTTCATTTCAAACAAGCATTTTCTTTTTTGTATTCATTATAATAATTAGCATTTGTCACACTGATTGTACCAAGATTGAATCATAATTAGATGGACGAAAAAAGTGATAAGATATCTTCAAGAAATGGCGTTTCAACTCAAGAAAATTCACACTGATATTAAATTTATATGTTGTAATTCAAATTCATTCGAAGAAGCCAAGATTTCTTCAAGACTTTTTAGTGAATTATTTCAAGCTAGCATTTGAAACAGAAGTATTTATATGGCTTAAAATTATGAGAAATGATATTTGGACAATCATTTGATAACAACTTTTGTTGACGACCATATTTGTCTCTCTTTTCACTAGTCAAAACCAACATATATATATATATATAGAGAGAGAGAGAGGGGTAAAAGAAGAAGATAGTGGATAAGTACATCACGTGAGTATGATAGAAAAAGTTGTCCAAAAATTGTCATAAAATAGTTATACAAATATCATTTCTCTAAAATTATATAGGACGGAGGATTAAAATCACTTGCAGATAACGACGATAAACTACTCTATTTATGTACGTCACAATGTGAGATTAATTTGTTTATAGATTAATCATGTCATTCTTAAATGTGTAAAATTTCCATTGGGGGAATTTTGTGGTAAACTTATTGTGTTCTATATCATATATTTTATTAATTTGGATGTTATATAATATAGTTTAGAGAAATACTAGCGACATTCTCTTCTGAGCACTCTGTTAATAACAAATTAAATATCAATTGTTATAAAATATTAGTGTTTAACTCTATCAGACCCGTGCGATAGTCTAGTTGGTATTATAGGACAAAATTTTGTCCGCCACTTGTAATTTAAGACGCAGGAGTTATTTAATTTCGGATCCGACCCCTCTTTGTAATAAATAGTCTTGAATAAACAACTTGACAACTGGTATCATAAATAGATACGTTCTGAACACTTAAATGGCATGTTTGTGATCTGATCACTAAAATGTTTGTCTGTTTCACATAAATGTTTTTGGGCTCATTAGAAGACTCTAAACGACTAAAAGTCCTCCAGCCAATCATGTATATAAGGCCATGTTCTACAAGGATTCTCTGCATGTATAGCAAAAAAAAATTCGTCTTGTACAGGGTTTTGATAACGACGACCTCCAATCCACTTTTAAGGATCTTAAATTTCAAAAATGTATTTTTTAAAGGGTCATGTTAACCGATGTTTCTATAGCATTGGTTAAAGGGAAAAAATTAAATTAAAAGTAATATTTTTAAAATTTTTAATAAGTTGACTGCACAAGTTTCAATGTAATATTACTATATCTGCTTCTTTAACCGGGAGCACTGGTTAACATTTCTGTTTTTTAAAAAATCACCTATTATAATTTTTAATATAACAAATACATAAATTTTCATAAAATTTTATTCTTTAAAGTTCTTACAAGTGGTCCAAAGACACTTGTCAATATTTTTGTTGTAAGCACCTATTGCTAGTTTTTGCAAATATTAAAAAAAGATTATATTGTAATCAATATGTTGAGGAAACCACTTTTAATATGTTCAAGTATTTGTTAAGGAAATCAAAGCAGTAGTTTTAACAAACACTTTTTTTTTTTTGGTTCACTTAACCAATATTTTAAGGATATTTTATAGCATTTTTCATTACTAAGTTATTTTTTGTGTATATTTTCTTTGGTCACTATTATAAACGAATATTCTCTTTTTAAATTTTTTTGAATAATTGATCTATCAGTTTTATAATATAGACTAAATACATCAATTAGTCAATAAATTTGAAAAAAAAACAGAATATTTAGATATAATAATGACTATATAAAGTATACATATATTTACAATTGATCCTCCTTCAAACGCACTTTCGGATCGTTCGTCGTCGTAAGGATCATGTTGGTTTGTGGTTGTTCTTGCTGGTGGTTGAGGTTTGCATAGGTGGTTGTGTATCTGTCTTCCGATTTAGTTGTTGTTTTACTTGATTTGGTGGCTGACTCCCTCTATGTTGGTGGTTTGTTTTGGATGGATCGATGGTGGTGTTTGTGGGTGGCTGGTTTTCGTCGTCGTCGCGTTGTTTGTCGTTTGGGCCTTCGAGAGTTTGGTACGTGTTTTCTTGGTTCTTGTATAGCAGAGATTGGGGGTGGTTGAAGATCCGGGCTCTTTTGCAGTGGTTGAGTTACATAAACCCGGAAGGGTCTGGTTTCGTTTAACCCGAAAGGGTCTGGTTGCTAACGTATTGAACTCATCCCTCGATCTGAGTTCTTACAAGTTGTTTGTTCGAAAGAGCAATTTATGCCTGATGTTGATTCAGGGGGCTGTTGGCACTTGGATTGGTTACCATGTTGACGGCCAATTTATTCGTCGGTCTTAAACTTTTACTGTTCTATGCAGATGTCCACTTTTCACGCTTTTTTTATAACCTGGTTACGCGCCCGTACGCGGGTTCGCTGGGTTCCGTCAATGATTACTGTATTTTTATTAGGATAGATTAGAGTTGTTCCACTTGAACACGATATATACCCGCTTGAGTTATTCTTGAGTCAGGTCAGATTCCCCTGTCTTTGTATTTGTTTCTTTTTATTTATTATATTCTCTCTGGCTTAAAAAAAAAATAATTACGATTGAATTTTCATATTCCAAAACCAAGATGAGCGAGTATAAATTATACGCTTGACCAAAATTATAACTGTTACCAAGTCAGTATGAAGAAACATAGGTCAGTCACTTGCCACTAACTCATCTAGGGTATTTAAAGTGATAAGAATGTGATAGTATATAATTCAAATGTGTTAAAGAGAAAAGTTCAAATGTTGACTCGCTCACCAATTATTGTACTTTTTCAATCCAAAATTATTTTTTACTTTAGCAATTATACATAAATTAAAAAGGGCTTTGTTAAAAGCCACCTATGAAGGTGTCTTTTAACAACTCACATCTCAAGGTGCGATTTTCACTTTTTAGTTATAACTTTGCTAAAAGACACCATCATAAAAATTAGTTGGTGTCTTTTAGCAAATGCTCATAGAATAACTTGTTAAAAGATACCTTCATAAAAAGTGTCTTCTAACAAAACTCAATTAAAAAATAGTTAATGTTGTATTAAAAAAGAGTATTTGAGTGTCCTCGTAAGCTTAGCTCAATTGGTAAAGACAATGCATAATATATGCAACGTCCGGGGTTCAAACCTCGGCCACCATAAAAAAAAAGAGTATTTGAGTTATTTTATAAAAATATCATTTATTAATAATATAAAAAACACAAATCATCATTCATTAATAGTATGGTAAACACAAATTAAAATAATTGAAAAAAGATAAAATAATTTGAGAAAAACAAATTTTACTAGAATGAAGTATAATTTAGATCGGAGAGTAGCTAACAACACAGGTGTGTTTTTATCAAAACCATTGAACAATCACAAAAATAATAAAAATATTTATGACTATATTAGAAAAGAGAAATGCTAGCAACACACCTTCTAACACACACTTTTCAACATACTCTCTTTGATTGGTTAAAATTCACATGGGACCCACAAAAAGTATATAGGATCCACATGATTTGGTGGAACCCATGTGAATTTTAACCAATCAAAGAAAGTGTGTTGAAAAGTGTATGTTAGAAGGTATATTGCTAGCATTCCTCGTTAGATTGCTCTTTAGGCAACCGTAATTTACTCCAGGTAACTAATATTCGTCATAAAGGCTATTATTATGATTTGGTTGGTTGTAACTAATATTCTACTCTCTCTTTTTTTTTTAAGGATTCTACTTTTATTTCTCTCTAGGATTCTTCCCGTGCAAATTCCCTGAGTTTCTTTTTTAGCATTAACCATCATGTTTTTAAGGGAAGGGGTCTTGGTAATCTGGAGTTCGATTGTGAGTTAATGATAGTCTAGTAAAAATTTGTTCCACCAATGAATCGAACTTGGGTTCCCCAAAAGATTCGTCATTGGTGAAGCTCATTAACTACTTTAACTTAATTTGACATTTCACTCATTTTTCCACTATTTGATGATGAAGTACATCCTCCGGTTATATTTACAAGTAAATATTTATTTTTTAAGTTCATTGAATAGCTGATATATTTATACTACCTAGTTCAGATGTATCAATTATTCAATGCACATGAAGAATGATATTTGCTTATAAATGTGATTGGATGGTGTATAATTGTATTTTGCACGTCGTGTCTTTATTGTCTCTATACATTTACCCACAATTAATTTTTGAACTAACATTCTGGCTTTTGCATTCAACAACACCAAGTGGCACTGCCTCAAACAGGTGATCAAATTTTTGCTAGAGATTCCGACGGGAGTTAACTACCATTCATTATTTCTTAAAAAAAACAACTATCATTTATTATGAACGATGGTTAACTGTCGTTGGAGGTTAAATGTTCATTTTAAGGTGTCCGGAAAAAAATAATGTGTGCCTAAAGAACAGTTTTTGTATAATATTAAGGTCGAATGTCTATTAGTTATTGAGCCAACTCATTGCTCATTTTTTTCCATATTTTTGTATTTTCATATAAATATAGCTCATATGTAATAGAGTTATACACACATAAGAAGCTACTAAAAACACTCACTTTTCTCCATTTTTCTATTTCATATCAAGTTTCATAATAAGTTATCAGTACACTCTCACCGACTGAGAAGGTATACAAGTCTTATTAATCTATTTTAATATGCAAATAAGTTTTAATATTTGATGATTGAAACTTTACATTGTCGTTTTTTGTTAGTACAACATCAAGATGCTAACTAGCTCTGGTGAAAAAACTTGCGATACATGCATTGTTCATGCACCACCTTCACCAACCTTTCTTTGCAAGTAGGTTACCTTCCAACCACCACCGTTTAGCCAAAACCCTCCATGGAAAAGGTTATAATTCCATGGCTTTGCCTTCAAGAATCCTCTTTTACTTTAGATCCTAAAGAAAATCCACCAAAACCGCCTCAAATACGCCAAACCCTATTGAACATGCTAAAACACTGATCAATCCATATACTCTCACAAATCAACAATTATTCATTGGACTTGTCTTCAAGGAACTCTAAAAACCTTAGGTCATACAAAAAAACATTTCAAACCACACAAAAGCAAGCCAAAACCTTTGCAGAAGCTGTTTCTAACTTGTGTAATATTCCCTCATCTAAGCTTCCATAACTTGTCTTTTATGGTGATAATTTTTCAATAACGACCCATGAAAAGGAGTAACTTGCAAGAATCGAAGCATGCAAGCATAATCTGCATGCAAGGGTCATCTAGCCGAAAGTTCTACGCCCTTCACTGTTCTTGCCTTACGTACCAAACTAGCTCCTCTCTGAAAAGATTTAAGTAAACAGGGAGTCATTTCCTTGGGAAAGGGTTTTATGAATTCACCATTTCAACTAATTAAAGAATGTTAAGAGGGTTAGATATCTCCCTTCGTGGAATCTGAACCCTAGAATCATGAAACGTTTTGCCTCGACTGGGGACTTTAACCCTAAGTTGCAAAATAGCACCTCAACTCAGGTTTGGGTCCAAATATATGGTTTATCCCTAGAAGATTGTCGCCCTAAGATTTTGTTTTTCATCGCAAGTGATGATGGAATAACATATAATGTTTTAGCTTTGTTTTTAGTCTTTTTTTTTATTAGAAGTCAATTAGAGGTGTTGTCAATGGTTTGAGGAAATTTTTGTTTTGTTTTCAATTGAGACATTGTAAAACAGTTTTTATCATAAATCATTCAACTTCATAAGTACTATTGAGTCTTTTTAGTGAGAAAACATGTAAATCGACAAAACAAAACATCAAGTGAAGGATTGAGGATATGAAGATTGAAGATCAATGGTTCTTATAAGATATTTCAAGACAATACAATGTAAAGAAAAATCATTTGAAGTTCCAAGGCATTGCAAGATGGAAGAACACTCGAAAAAGGGTTGAAAACCGTAAAATTTGTACAGGTGGGGCAATCTTATCCGCCCCGGCGCACGAGCCATGCTCCCCTGCACATGGGACAACATTCCTTGTAGTCTCATGCGCCCATGCACATCAAACCATGCACCCATGCATGGAAATGACTAGTAGTTGTTGTTTGCTTGTTTTCCAAACAGTTTTTGGTGGAAAACCCATATTTTCACTCTCTTAACCCCTAAGTAATGATGCACTATAAATAGAGAATCTTGCACACTCTATATTTATTTAGAATGTTAGTGGTACAATGTAAGGGTCAAGCATCAACAACTTCAAGGCATAGGATCTCCATCCCCCTCTTGCTATCTCTAGGGTATGTTGTTCTATTGTTTTGTAATGATGTATGTTGTCATGTGCTACTAAACCTCTATAACTAGGGTTTCATGATGAACCTATTATGAGTGGATGTCTATTAGTTATTGGGTCAAACAAATTGCTTGTTTATCCATATTTTTGTATTTACCTATAAATAAAGCTTATTTAAAATAGAGTTATTCACACATAAAACTGTCTTTATAAACTTATCTCAATTGATATGGACAATGCATAAAATATGCAAGGTCCAGCGTTTAAATCCCTAAAAAAAAAAAAATCACACATAAAACCTACTTTTCTCTCTGCCTCTCTTTCATTCACATCGACAAAATGTAGCCTTGGTTTTCAGATACCACAAGGAGACCAAGACCTTAACTTTTTTGGCTTTAATGCGCGGTCCCAAGAAGAATTAACTGCCTGTGAGATTGGGTTGAATGATCAAACCAATACTGTAGCCAAGTTGCTTGTTCCTTTAATTATTAAAATAAAGGAAATGATTTTTTAGGAAAAAAAAAGTTAAATTGTGCGCTTAAGACACAAATTAATAAGTCAAAAGTAGAAATATTTTATTGTAATTAATGCATTTGAATTTAATTTTTTTACTTTTAATTAATTGTTGTACAAAATTTAAAATAAAATTCTACTTTTAGTTATTTAACATGTGCCCTAAGAACACAACAAGATTAACTATAACACTAACATGTACCATTGTCAATGATTAGTGTGGACTTCGAGAGATTAATTTGAATTTATATCATTGTGTACAGATAAATATTAAAAAAATTATGAGACAAATATTTATCATAGACAAGTATAAAAGACATAAAAAATCCACAATGAATATGATGTAAATAACTTTATAGATTTTCGCATATAAAATGAATAATATCCTAAAGAAATACCATTAATGATGTTAGTATTTTAAAATATCTCACTCACTGTCAAAATTTTATATATCGACTCTATTACAAATCAACATAACAAAAAATATATTTCTATAGATATAAACACTTAAAATCCACGGAGGATGCAATGCAAATGTTTTAACAATTATTCCCATATAAAATAAACGATTAATATTGATATTTTGAATATGCTTATAAATTTTTAAAATTTTATCATATCGATTTTATATATCAATTACAAATTATAAACACAAATATTTTATAGAATTTGTAAAAAAAATAAAAATCTATAAAAATAGTACATTAATGTCAATACATAGAACAATGAGACCAAGACCTTAAATATTTTGGGTTTAATGTGCTACTGTCCGACGAAGATTTAAATGCGTGTGAAATTGGGTTGAATATTCAAATCAATAGTTAAGCTGCTTGCATTCTATAAAAGGAAACAGAGATGCGTTATTTGACATATCACTACTACATCATTCTCAAGCCACTAGACAAAGGCTACTCATAATTCACCATGAGATCATTACACATAATCTTCTGGCTTTTCTTTATACCATTCAGCATAATAAATTCAAGCTCTAACAATGTAATGGTGAGTGGCTACAGTCTTGGTCATGAATGTTCCTTGCTTCTCCATTTGAAAAAAAACCTGATATTCAACCCCACAAAATCATCAAAGCTAATTCATTGGAACCAAAGTGATGATGACTGTTGCCAATGGCATGGGGTAACATGCAAAGATGAACATGTTACATCCCTTGATCTTAGTCATGAGTCTATTTCTGAAGGACTTGATGATTCAAGTGCTCTTTTCAGCCTGCAATCTTTGCAAAGTCTGAATTTGGCGTTAAATAACTTCCGTTCTGTGATTCCTCCAGAGCTTCATAAGCTGGAGAATTTGAGGTATTTGAAATTGTCTGATGCTGGATTTGAGGGACAGGTTCCAAAGGAATTTTTTCACCTCAAAAGGTTGGTTACTCTTGACTTGACTTCTGCATTTACTTCACATCACATGTTAAAACTTGAGAAGCCAAATATAGAGATGCTTGTGAAAAGCCTTACAGATATCAAAGAATTGTATCTAGATGGTGTAGCCATATCCGCCACTGGAGAGGAATGGGGTCATGCTTTATCTTCGTTGGAGGATCTTCGTGTTTTGAGCATGTCATCATGCAATCTCTCTGGACCTATTGATTCTTCACTAGCTAAGCTCCAGTCCCTCTCTGTTCTAAAACTGAGCCACAACAAATTGTCTAGCATAGTTCCAAATTTCTTTGCCAATTATTCAAATTTAACCGTACTACAGCTTAGTAGTTGTGGTTTGAAAGGTGTTTTCCCAAAAGCTATCTTCCAAATACACACATTGAATGCCCTTGACATATCAAACAATCAATATCTTCATGGTTCGTTACCAGAATTCCCACCACTTGCATCTCTTCGATATTTGAATCTCACCAATTCAAATTTTTCAGGAGCACTTCCAAATACTATCTCAAATCTAAAACAGTTATCAACCATAGATCTATCTTACTGCCAGTTCAACGGAACACTTCCGAGTTCAATGTCAGAACTCACCCAACTTGTTTATCTAGACATGTCTTCCAATAACCTCACAGGTACACTCCCTTCTTTCAACATGTCCAAGAACCTCACATATCTATCACTGTTTCTCAATCATTTGAGCGGGGATTTACCATCCAGCCATTTTGAGGGCCTTAAAAATCTTGTCAGTATTGATTTAGGGTTTAATTCTTTCAAAGGAAACGTGCCTTCCTCTCTACTTAAGTTCCCATACTTACGAGAACTTAAGCTTCCCTTTAATCAACTCAGTGGTCTCTTGACTGAATTTGATAATTTATCGCTTCCTAAATTGGAGATGCTTGATTTGGGAAACAATAACTTACAAGGACATGTTCCTTTCTCTCTCTTTAACCTTAAAACACTTCGTGTCTTTCAACTTTCTTTCAACAAGTTTAACGGCACAATACAGTGGAGTGTCATTCAAAGGCTACATAATTTATATATACTAGGCTTATCACATAACAATCTTACAATTGATATCAGCTTCAAAGATGATCATGATTTGTCACCCTTTCCAGAGATAAGAAATGTTATGTTGGCTTCCTGCAAGTTAAGGGGAATCCCAAGTTTCTTGAGAAACCAGTCCACATTACTGTTTCTTGACTTATCTAGCAACAAGATTGAAGGGCCGATACCAAACTGGATTTGGAAACATGAATCTCTTCTTTACTTGAATCTTTCCAAGAATTCTCTGACTAGCTTTGAAGAAAGTAATCGGAACTTGAGTTCTAACATTTATTTGGTTGATCTTAGTTTTAACAAGTTGCAAGGGCCTATTTCTTTCATTCCAAAGTACGCTTTTTATTTGGACTACTCCAGCAACAAGTTGAGCTCTATAATACCAGCAGACATCGGAAACTATCTCCCTTCCATAAATATATTGTTTCTTTCAAACAATAGTTTTAAGGGAGAAATTGACGGGTCCTTTTGCAATGCTTCAAGCCTACGCTTGTTAGATCTTTCCTACAACAACTTTGATGGGAACATTCCTGAGTGTTTTGCAACCCTGAGTAGTAAACTAAGGATGTTGAACTTCGGAGGAAACAAGCTTCGTGGTCATATCCCTGATACTATATCCCCAAATTCATGTGCACTAAGATATTTGAATCTGAATGACAATATGTTGGACGGTAGCATACCGAAATCTTTGGTCAACTGCAATAAACTGCAAGTCCTAAACCTTGGAGATAATTTTTTAAGTGACAGATTTCCATGTTTCTTGAGAAATATTTCCACCCTGAGAATCATGATTTTAAGGACAAATAAGCTTCATGGGTCTATTGAATGTCCAAATAGCACTGGTGATTGGGAGATGCTTCATATTGTTGATCTAGCCTCCAATAACTTGAGCGGGACAATACCGGTTTCTCTATTAAATAGTTGGAAGGGAATGATGCGCGATAAAGGTGTTCTTGGCCCAGGCCATTTGTTTTTTGATCTCGATGATAACTTCCATCCAATGAGTTTTAAGAGTGTATTACCAACTTTGGGCAAATCTGTGTCAATGAACTTGATTAAACTCCTTGGAAAAATGTCTCGCTCTATTATTGACCAGGTGTATTCTGACTTTAAAATTCTTGCTCGTTATCAAGATTCAATTATTATTGTCAACAAAGGTCATCAGATGAAGCTGGTCAAAATTCAAAGTGCCTTCACTTATGTTGATATGTCAAGCAACTATTTAGAGGGGCCAATACCGAATGAGTTAATGCAATTCAAGGCATTGAATGCTCTAAACTTGTCGCATAATGCATTAACAGGCCGTATACCATCATCAGTGGGGAATTTGAAGAATCTTGAATCTATGGACTTGTCAAACAACTCCTTGAATGGAGAGATTCCTCAAGGGCTTTCAAGTATAAGTTTCCTTGGATATATGAATCTATCATTCAATCACCTGGTTGGGAGAATTCCTTTGGGAACTCAAATTCAATCATTTGATGTAGATTCCTTTGAAGGGAATGAAGGGTTATGTGGATCTCCACTGACAAACAAATGTGGCGACGATGGAAATCAAGGGTTGCCACCACCAGCATCTGAAACACCTCATTCCAATAATGAAAGTTCAATTGATTCGAGTTTCTTAAGTATGGAGTTGGGATTTATTTTTGGCCTTGGAATTTTCATCCTCCCTCTTATTTGCTTGATGAAATGGAGGTTGCGGTATTTCAAACTTGTCGATGATATGCTTTACAAGTTCATCCCTCAGCTAGATTTTGTGTATGAACAACATAAAGGGAAGAGGTATAGAACTCTGAGGCGGAGGTACTAAAAAAAAATTGGTTTTGAAATGTTTTATCATGGTTTCCGTATGCCTCAGTTTATGTTTTGTTGAGTTGTACTACTACTATGGTTATGTCAGTAACACATGTTTGTGTGTATTTATTTATTTTTTGAATAGCATGTTTGTGTGTATTTAGTATTATTAATTGGTGTTTATGATGTACAATGTATGTATTTTCTTTTGGGTGTTCCGTCTATATACGGTGTTATTTTCTATGTAGTTGTTTTGATGGTCTCCATTCGTCTTGTGCAAGAGTTTGGTTATTAATAAATTTTATCCCTTCCAAATATACATATAGGTTTCTTTCCTTGTTTTGAATTTGATAATTAGCTCTCCATCAAATGATGTATGTATGCTCTTTGGTTGGTTTAATCTAGTAGAATTAGAATAGTGTTCAGTGTAGTTATGTTTAGTAATTTGTTTAAATTGTGCTAAAAATAAAATGACAAAATTGGAAAGATAATGGGCGTTAAGTGAATATCAACATGGCTACAAAGTGGGAAAGCATATTGCAGGGAAATTAGAATTCCTCTCAAAGTGGCATTTTCCTCTATCTAAACAAACTTGGTTGAAAATTAGTTACCTTTTGCATACATTGGTCTTGTGCTTCTATAAAATAAAATAACAAATTGAATGATAAGTTGTTATTTTTGTTATCACTTCAACCCCTACTTCCTCCCCAAATCCCCTTCTCTTGGTACTTCTCAAAATAGTTATAATAAACAAATACTAAATAACAATAAAACCATCTTTCAAAAAAAAAAAACAACAACAAAGGAATATGCGAGTTATGTGATCACCAATTTACAGGACTATTTTGCTTCTCACATTACTATTGTTGAATCCAAAGGAATATGCGAGTTATGTGATCACCCATTGTCCATTGATGACCAAGTCGATTTGATTCGCTTTTAGTGTTAAAAAAGTACGAATTTGACTCTCAATTTAAATAAAAAAACAATTGAGTTTTTTTCGTCTTCTTTCCTTTTTGCGCGTCCTATTTTTATATTCTAGAATCGGTAAAATAAAGAGTTTTGGAGGGTTTTTGAACGTGTTTTATGATGTTTAAATTGTATAATCCAAAATTCAATGGGACACACAAAAAACTTGGAGGAGGGTTGAATAAGATACTCTAAAAAAATTCATTGATTTGGATATTGAATTTGGTGAAATTCCACCCTACCCACAAGGCCACAACCAGGTGCTTTATTTTTCAACCTCGGTCTAGTAAGTAGGCAACATGTTACAGTAGATAAAACATTTTACGGTTGCGGTGAGATTTGGTTTGAATCAAAAGTCATATGGAGGCAACAATCAAGTCTTTTATCTAAGGGATCAAATTGAATTCCAAATTATTTTACAAAGGTCAAGAATATAATATGGGTGCTTGCAGTGAGACTTGGTCGGAATAAGTTATAAGACAAAAAATAATCTTGATAAAATGTTACTGAAACAATTTAGATATCCAAAATTGTCAAATAATAAAGTATTAGGCTTAAGTTATTGGGTCTTTATATTAGTAAGTTAGAGTCAATTATATTTTATTATATATTCTCTTAAAATCTATTGATATTCTATGAAACTCTAGCCGTCTTTGTTCCTCATCTCTCTCTCTATTTTTGTATCTGCATTGTTTACAAAAATGATTCCTTCAAAAAATAAAAAGAGATGATAAAATGATATGTTTAATTTATAGTATATAGTCTTGCTAACGAGTACCTTTGAAGTATTTTTTAAGAATTTAAAATTAAAAAATAATTTTAAAAAATCAAACTTTTCAATTACAATGCATTGAAAACAAAAATTATCATAAAAAATTAGCATTTAATATCTTTAAAGAGTGTTCAACCCCGTAATAATAGATTAAAAATTAACAATTAGAAATAAAAGTAATCAATAATGTTTGAAACACATGAAATAGTAATAAATTGGATTTAATTTAACTAATTCCCTCCATATTTTATTATAAGTCACTTTAGAAAAATATTTTTGTTTTATTTTAGTTTCCTCTGTATTTTATTATAAGTCACTTTACAAAAAATCTTAAGTCACTTTACAATAGTAATGCATCATTAATAAAAAAAATCCTATCATACTCTTAATTATTTATTACTCTTTTTTTTCAATTCTTTTAATTTGCTTTCTCTGTATCAATAATAAGGAATAATCGTGTAAAATCACTTATAATTTATCTTTTTAATGCAAAATTAACTGCATATCGTAATATGTATGAAAATGCTAAAACAAATTATAATAAAAGACGGAGGAGTAGTATTTTCAAAAATAAATAAAGAGAACGTTAAGAAGTGCCTCGAGGACACTTTGAAGGGGTTTACTTGACAAATTTTTATGAAAATTGATGTAATAAACGCATAGACAATTGGTTGTTTAGCTTTTTTAAAGAATAATTACTTAAATTAAAATGTTTTAACAGTGTATCGGAAACACTCGTTAACAAGACCCAAAAATAGATAAACCAATAAATAATAGATTAATGCAATATTTTACGCTAATAAAAAGAAGGTTGAATATGTTTTTGGTCCCTATAAATATACCAACTTTTTGTAACACCTCATTTTCCCAACAATGTAAATAATACAAATAATCAGAGTATTCAACGTAAAACAGAATGTCACACTTCTTTGAAAATATAAATAGAGTAAAATTGCTATTTATTAAAACAACCCTGTCAAAAATTCATTTATATCGCAGCAGAAAATTTAGTTCAAAATCAACAACTTGTTCAACAATCTTGGCACTACGGCCTCAACATAAAACAACTTTAAGAGAAAATCTTAATCCAAAAAGGTTCAACAACATAGTTCATAAAACAATACGTAACAATGGAAAACAAAGCAAATATTCCCATCCCGTTACGTATCAGAGCAACCCTAAGACGACACACGAGAGAGTCAACTCACATCAGTAGCTAATCCTGGTTATCTGCACGTTACCAACATAGGGGCAACATTCAAACAGAAGGAGTGAGATTTCACATTCAATAATAATAAGCATATAATTCATCAACGGAATTTAACAACCTAAACAACAATAATTAACAACAATAATAGTTCACATATACTTATCATCAATAATGTTTCAGATATGCTACATTTATTTCTACTTAGCATTTAAAACAACAACAACTATTCAACAACGACGACGACATTAACGACAATGCAACGACACAACAACAACTTGACTATGCAGTATGCATGTGGTACCAATCAACGTGTTAGAGGAATAAGCTCTTCAAGCAACGCTGGAGCAGTAAACTCCTAAATCAATGTGTTTGAATGATTAACATTCACAGGGCATGAGCCCCCAACTTTATATGAGTATGCATGGACTCAACAACGTAATCAACAACAACGTACAACGTCAACAACAACGTGCAACATCAACAACAACATACAACTTGAATATTATAATCTCATAGATATTCATCATTTAATTGCAACATGATATAATCATCATGTTAATTCAACATATGCATTCATATAGTAATTCATCAACAAGTTATTCATATAATAAACATCAACATATACATACCTTCATGTAATAATTCATTAACAAAGTTATTCATGACAAAACAAGGTCATTTAGAAACTGTTAATATTACCTAAAACTTTCATGTTTGCACCAAAGGCTAACTCAAAACAGAAATGTATGAAACAACAAGAAAACATGAAAAAGGTGCACTGCTACAAGGTTACTCGCCGTGGCGAGCTGGAGGCGAGCAAACACTGCTCTCTGTTACACAATCACTCGCCGTGGCGAGTGGATGGCGAGCAAACACTGCTCTCTGTCACGTATAGCTCGCCGTGGTGAGCAGACTACTCGCGGTGGCGAACGTAACAGGTTTTCTGTCGGGAAGTGCGATTTTTGACCCCAAAAACCCAATTTTCATCAATCTTAATCCCAAATCTGTTAGAAACTCAACCTATGATAATTCTGCAACCTGAACAACAGTTAAACATGAACTTTACGGTCTTTCTACAACTTTTACAACCAATTCTACGTGTTCTACAATCTAGACCAACTTCAAACCCTAATTCTCAAATTCACATGAACAACAACAAAACTACATGCTAAATTCAATTTCAGAATTATATAACCTAAGATTAGAGAATATTAGTCACATCCTTACCTTAGATTAGATGATTGCAAGGTTCTACGAATTCTTCTCTTCTCTTGGTTCTCCTCTTCTCTAGGTTCTCCTCTTCTCTAGGTTCTCCTCTTAGCTCTTATATCTCACACCCTCAACATATTTTCCAACTAAATCCACATATTTTCTAACTAAATCCAAACCAGCCCCTCAAATATATTTATTCTAATTTTCCAACATATTCTACTAAACAATAATATAAAGCCACTTAATAAAATATTAAAACACCACAACACCTCATAAATCAACATAAATCAATCATAAATCAACATAAATCATATAAGTCATATAAAAGACTCTAAACTCAACTAAAAATAATTAAAGAATAAATAGGGCGTTACACTTTTCATTTTAGTCCCTAAAAAATTTTCCTTCAACTTTTATATGTAGAATTCATATTTTTGAATAAAAATTTTCGGAAAAATTCATAATATTATAAGAATCTCTTCTAAAAAAATTAGAATTTTTTAACAAAACATGATTTTAATATGAATTTTTATATTTTTGATGGTTAAAAATTCATATTTAATTTATGTTTTGTTAATAAAATCTAATTTTTTTTGGGAAAGATTTTTATAATACTCTACATATTTCTGCACAATTTCATTAAAAAAAAATACTAAAATTAACTTAAAAATAGGGACCAAAAGTAGTGATTGAAAATTTTATAGGGACTAAAAGTTGAAAGAAAAATTTAGAGGGAGTAAAAGGAAAAATTGGTATATTTATAGGGAACAAAAACATATTTAACCCATAAAAAAATAAACAAGAATTAATATTTGTGTGGGCAGTTTTGTTCGATTTTACAAAAGGAATCCAAAATTCGATCTGAATAGCTTTTCTATGTTTTGAATCAATTTGCATTTTAGTATGGATCAGTTAAATGTGAACACCCATATAATATAGTTCTGCTTATTCTTTTATGTGCAAACGGTCACCTTGGTACCTGACTTTGAACCTCGTTGTTACAAATGTCTCAAACTCAGGGTTAAATACAAAGTAATCCTTCAATGTGCATTTCCGTTATCACTTTAGATCCCTGACGTTAGATAATTTTGTTAATTGATGATGTGGCAAAGGTTTTACACTGACAAAGAGTATGAGGTGTCACAGGGACTAAAGTGAAAGTAGAAAATAGTCACTTTGGTCCTTAAACTCGTACTAAAGTGAAAGTAAAAAAACGCAGCACAAGACAGAGGGGAAAGCTACAACATGCAACCCAGAGATTGAAGGCATCAATGATTGAAGAAAACTTCACGAACATAAAATCCGTCTGTGTAATTTCTTTTACTCATGTTGTTTAATTCTCTAATTGTGGGTAGCTAATTTTCTTTGTAGTTGAGACTTAGATGAATCTGATGTAATCCTATGGGAACCCTAATTTGTTGAACTCCTTTGAATATCAATGAAAGTCTAGTTTTGTATGTTTATTATTGACTACTAGCCCTAGCTTGATAAATTTGCAGACTGATCTTAAAACTTAATTAAGCACTAACCCTGGCTTTTAACTCTGAACTAGATGGTATGTTTAACCTAAGTAATTAAGCTAGAGATAGACAATTATTAGGTTATGATATAGGGATTAACGAACTGTTAAAACCTCCAACAGTTTCAAATTCACTTAAGAGATTAAGGGGTTGTCACTTACGGGGAGAATTCTAGGTCAAGAGATTGGGTAGAATTACCTTGTTAATCTGTTGTTGAACTAGATAATCATTGCTTGAATTAGGAGTGCATATTACCATAAGAGAACTTCGAAGGATTCGAAGGTCTTAAGCATACCTCTCTCTAATTTTCTAAAAACCTATCTTTTATTGTTTTTATTACGTTTATGTTACAAAAATCAACTCAACTGCCTAGGGCACCATTGAATTTAATACATCATTTATTTTAACACTTTTACCGAGTAGAAATTGAAACAGTCCATGTGGATACGAACTTATAAATTTTATTACTTCGATGCATTTTTAGTACACTTGCTAAAAGTATATCAGGGGTTGTGGAAGTTTTGTTATTAGGTCCTTAATTGTGCATATTTACTATCAGTTAGGTCCTTCGTATTAAACACTTATTGTTACTAAGGTCCTAGATAGTAAACACTTACAGGCACAAACTAGGTCTACTATGATCCTATTTTATATCAATTTAGTGATTTTAGCAATATGAAGATTTGTTTCAGGCTTTCAGATCTCGTTATGAATCACATTTTCCCAAATTCAGTGTTTCTATATCTTGAATTCCTTGATGATTTCTTCCTTTTAATCTCAATGTTAACTTCAAATTATACTATTTCATTTTATAAGAAAGATTATTAGCTTCAAGAATATTTATTCAACTAAACTTCAATTGATTATTTACAAATAATGTCCTAGTATATTTATATAAGCATGTGCATTTCTGCAGTATGATTGCAGAATAGAAACTTAAGCCAGTTGATTCAGTATTTGTTTTCATATTAGCTATTATAATAATCATTGATATAACGCAAAACCTGTTATGTGAATTGTTTAGCGTTTGCTGTCACATTTTTAGGCATGTCTTGTGTTCAAGGAATAACAACCATTTCATGGAAGCAGGACAAATGTTATAGGCGTGGAATAGTAGTCATTGCATGGAAGCATGAGAAATGTTGTGTGTTTTTGCTTACCATCACGGGCCTTAGTGACAGTAAGTGTTTACTGTCAGGGACCTAACAGATAGTAAGCATGAACCGCCAAGGACTTAACAACAAGTCTCATGCAACCACATAACAACCTAATTGCGGAAAATGACCCAGTTCTTGACGAATAGCAACACTTCGTTGGAACGAGTTTGGGGATATTGATTTTCGGGGATATTAATTTTCTCTCCCCTTCTTAATTTCTCCTTTTTGCTGCTTAGTGACTAATTAAAAATTGAAATGCTAACATGTGCCCTCCAAGTGCACATGTTAAGGTAATATTAATGGAAATTATGTATTGAAAATTGTGTCAATTTATTTTTCAAGTTTTTGTTGATGGGTCTTGTTAACGAGTGCCCTTAGGACACTCTTTAAGGTTTCCCAATTAAAAAATTATTCTATGAAAAAATTTAACACTTCAATTTCCGATTTATTGAATGCATATTTTTCCATAAAAACTTACTATTTAAAGTCTTTAAACATTACTATTAGAGCACCCGTTAGAATTTTCCTTTGTTAATTACTTTTTTACAATAAATACTTACTGCTGCTTGTGTAAACTTTATCATATGCCGTAAGACACATGTTAGCATTGTTCGCTTATAAAAAAAAATAAAAAATTGCCAAATTCAAAAAGCAGTAGGAATCTGAACCGCCGTTGGAATAAAGAAATGGGAAATGAATGGTAATTAGTCACAATGGCATAGGGAATGAAATAGAGAAATTCATCAAATAAAAAAAATGAAACGGTTGATATTTGGACTTCCGATAGTAAAAATCAAACATACATAAATTACAGGATAATCCAATGCATTTCAATTCTATGACTTTTGAGTTATACAATAACGTGCTGCAATGGCTTCTGAACAACCACGAGAAGATGCAAGAACAATTCCCCTCAAAATCTTAGTGGACAAACAAAGGAACAAAGTTGTTTTTGTGGAATCAACAAAGGACTTTGTTGACACTATCTTCAGCTTCCTCTCTCTTCCGCTCGGCACTATCATTCGCCTTTTAGAAACAACCACCAACAACAACAATGAACAACAACAACGACAGTCACAATCATCATCTTTCCTTGACAATATAAAAACCCTATACCAAACAGTCCAAAACATCTCGAACGATGTTTGGAACAACCCTTTCTGCAGACAAATGTTGCTTCATCCCAGGAATCCATGTGAATCACTTTGCATGAAGCTGTTCTTGAATGTTGATGACACTGAGCCATCAAGTAAGTTTTTTGTGTGTGATTCTTGTAACACGTTTACAACTTTCCAAAACCTTCATTGTACCTGTGGAAAACCCACTAATAAACAGCCTAAGAATTTGGATTCTGAGGGTCAAGAGAATAATGCACAAAATGGGGTCTTTGTAAGAGAAAATGGATCATTGTTTCTGGTGTCTGATGATTTGAAGATTGTGCCAAGTTCCTCTGTGACTTCCATGCAGTTATTGATGGAATTGGGGTATTCAGACTTGTCTCAAATAGAGGAAGTCACACACAACATTGGCAGACAGGAGGTAATGGTATTGTGTTTTGTTTGATATGTATCTATCTCACTATTCCGATGCCCCCACTATGTCGAATTGTTTAATTAAGAGAAATGCTAGAGAATGCACTTAGGACATTGGTTAAGAGAATAAAAATAGAAATATTGTGTTGGGAAATGATGAAACATGGTGAATTCAACTTTTTAAAACTTTAAAAAAATTTGTTTGCAATGCAAAATTACTGCTTTTAGTTTCATTAAACATTCTTGACATCATGTGCCCAAAGGGCAGTTGTTAGCATGACCAATTAATTAATATTCATGCTCTAGGGTTACCATGTAATTCCTTCTGTAATACATCTTTTTTTTTATCAATCTTTATTTTACTGTTATGCTTACCATTTTTGTTTTAACATTTTGTATAGATATTGAACCTCCTCAAGTATACCTTAACCTCTCATGAGCCTATCACAAATACAATTTTGGGAAGTAGCTCAAAGAACAAAGAAATCCCACCTAACCAATTCGCATCAGCAGTTAGAGTAACGCCTTGCACCAGTGACACCAAGAAAATTGATCTTAAAGTAATTCAAAGTAAGTCTCAAAAAAATATAGTCTTTGCAGAAACTAATGGAGATTTTGTTGACTTCATTTTTAGCTTCCTTGCGGTGCCATTAGGGTCAGTTGTAAATCTTTTAGGAGCGAACAATTTTGCTGGATGTGTTGGTAATTTGTACGAGTGTGGAGAACTTGGACTCTTCTTGGTGTACTGACTCACGCACTGTGTTACTCAATCCTGGTGTAGCACACCAGTTTGGTTGTCGAAACCAGCCCCTCAACATTCCTGAAGTACAACCACCACCTATTACATATTATTATGGTACAGGTACACCAAAGCAAGTGTTTACGCATAGAGTTCATTGGCGTGATCATTATGACACGGTAGAACTAAAGATAGAGGGAGGAGTGATTTCTAAGTCACATGAATTAATTTATCATGCAAAATCTTTGATTGCACTGGACCCAAGATCACTCAACGGATCAAAAGAAGTTGATATGGGATTTGTAAAGAGAGCAGCATTATACGGTATAGAAAATAATCTAAAAGCAAAACCACATTCTGCTAATTCTTTCCTTTTATATTTAAAAGAATTAAGCCTTTCTCTTGACGATCTTGAAGCGAAGGTGATATGCATTGGTGAAGCTGAGGTAACATAGCTATTATTTATCACACAATCATTTTTTTCCTGTTATTTTACGCTATTTGATTCGCTTAAATTGTGGTGTAGGCTTTGAGCTTCCTTGGAGCATTCTTGACATCAAGACTTACCTTGACTAGTGGACTGGGAGAAGTTTTGAATGTGCCTAAGCAAGAATCAACTCTTTTGGATGTGCCTAAACCAGAATCAACTTTTTTTATGTTAATTTGAAGATTTCCCAAAGGAGCCTGATTTATCAACCAGTTGCAGTTTCAATTTGTGTTTTGAACAATAGCTAGAAGATCTTGGACCTTAGTATGTTATATCAGTACTTTTTGGCTTTCCCTTCTGTTACAACTCCTCAATTAGATTGTAGTTTTTCAATTTAGTTTTGATATGGATTCTTATATATTGGTCATGTTATTTTATAGTCTGCTCTTAAAGTTTTTTCTTGTTCTATATAATATCTACTGTAAACTTAATCTTTCCTTGATTTATTGATGGATGTTGGTCCTGTGGAAAAATGTTCTCTATAGCTTTGAGGAGCAACAATTATATCTTTTATATATCCCTTGCTTTTCTGTTGAGAATCACTTTTTGAATTTCCTAGATCAAAGAAAACTTCTTAATAGAACACTTTAGCTATGTTAAGAACAATGAGTCAAATTAACAACAATAGCCAACCCCAACCACTAACAATGTCTGTCATAATTTACCTATTAATAACATACCAAATGCAACTTACTTTCTTTGTATTTATGATATCATAAGATGAAAGAACAATAGCTACTTGAAAATCAATAAAACTCAGATCATAAGCTTAAAACCAGTTTTCATACCATCAAACAATTGATTAGAGACTCAATATTGATGATGACTGTTAACAAAGACATGATTGCTTCTGCAAGTTTCATAAAAGATGAGGAAGCAAATATTTGCCTCTAGGAGAAATGCAGGGAAAATGAAATTCCTCTCATTGATTAGAATCTCCCAAGTATGCAAAGAAAGCATTTTGACACATCATTTGTATGCCTCTTTGTTTAATATAATTTATGTGGATATATTATCATTGAAAAAAGAACACTTGTTGCTATTATTACTTGTGCGTCATGATACAGTAACAACACGACTATTAGAAATTGAAATGTGGAATTAGAGGCTTCAAGTTAAAAATTCATTTTTATTTAAATCTGATTTCCCATTCATTAATAAAGTTGATTCATAGAAAATTCATATTTGATTGTTTGAAATTGTATTCAAGATATGATGATATACCTTTTCCATTAGGATTGCAAGATACTAGCAAATAAGATTCATCCTCCACCGTTGAAGCTTCCGTGTGGTGGTGGATTCGTGACAATGTATAATAAATGTTATGGACTTAGGTGACTGAAGCATAAAAAAATCTCAGCAAAAAATTAAGCCACTCATCCTCATATGTTTCTTCTGCTCAGAGGCACCTATTTATCTAGGAATACCTTCACGGTCCAAAACATCGTACATAGCTCTTAAGAACCCGCTAAAGACGGAAGCAATCAGTAACTGCAAATGATACTAAACCATAACATATATTGATTAATCATTGCAAAGAAACTAGAAAAGAAAGTGTTATAGTACACTAACTAGCTTTATAAACAGGTCGTCCGTATTGTGCATAAGGCTTGCTATGTTTCTCTTATTGTTATAGAGAGATCTGGACAGAAACAAGCACATAACTTGTGTGATAAGTTAGAAACCAAACAGAAACAAGAAATCAAGTCAAATATATGAATTCCAGCTCTTTGCCTGATACTCCCTCAGGTCATTATTATAAGCAATTGATGTATAATAGATTTGCTTATAAGCAAATATTTGCTTATAATAGTGACTGGAGGGAGTAGGTCTCAGTATGATTCTTCTAAAAACTAGAACATCTTCAAAATTTAATAGAAGATAGTAAATTTAAGAACATCTGATCTGCAGAACAGATATTCCACCAAACTGTTTCAAATTCCTCTGGTCCAGAAAAATACGGTACCCAACTAAAATACATAGATTCTCCAGAATTGTGTAAACATAAATAACCAATGGTAGAACAAAAATTTTGAAGAGGCAAGCAACGTCTGATTGGAACATACAAGATTTTGGAATCTGGAGTATATCCTTACATCAGATTGGAACATTACCAGTTTTATTGTGACGCCAAAAGAATGTCCGCCACAACATTAACGTCCCAAGCAAATATCATATTACCTTGTGCTTCCACAGTCACTGTAACTCACAAGAAATCAAGGAAACTAAGATCCTCATAAAAGACAAATAAATGTGAAGAATTCAAAGTCAAGGTAGATATCATACCTAGGGGTGGGCATGGTTCAGTTCGGGACAAAAACTGAACCAAACCGAACTGAACTGTTCCAAACTGAACTGAACTGTTATTATTAATACCTTTGAAAAAAATATGAAAAAACAAACGAAATTGAATTTTAGTTACCGAATTGAACTGAACTGAACTGTTTCGAATCGAACTGAACTGTTTTGAACTGAACTGAACTGTTTCAGTTCAGTTTCAGAACTGTTAGTAATGATTCAGTTTTTTTTTGGTTCAGGTCAGTTCAGCAGTTCAGTTCAGTTTTTGGTTTTTTTGCCCACCCCTAAATTCATACCAAATGAAAGCATAACAACAATTTTGGAGAGAAGATTCAAAAGTTACAAATGACAAGAAAATAAAGAAAGTGGCAACAATAGAACAACAAACTGAAAAATCAATTCAGTTTAGAATTCCCTATCCAAGGGGAGGGAAAAAAAGATATACTCCAGATTCCATAATCTTGTATGCCTCGATTCTCACGTTCCTAATTAAACACAATATCACCAAGACACAACAGATATAAGTATAAACTGTTGGAGTATGCCCTTATCTCTTTTTATTTTATTTTGTTCTCAATTAAGTAACGCACGACAATCCATGTGCATACAATGCTCTACTTATCATTTTATTACTTGGTAAACGATTTGGTACACTTGCCTAATCTAACCATCAGTTGTGAATCCTATTAATTTTATACGGATCAATTTTCAAGATTACCAATACGGATTCCCAATTGAAAAATCATTAACTACAGGCAAGAACTATTTAAACCATCAGTTGCAGAATATTACTAGGAAAGTTGTTGTATCTCGCAACAACCAGACCAGACCTTGCTTTAGTCACACAACAATCAAATTAATTTCTCACTTCACCAAGTACTACTCACTATGAGACAACTTGGAGAGTGGTTAAATATCTCAAAGGTTCACCGAGATGAGGTTTTTAATTTAGAAGAGATGCAAATTTACAGCTTCTTGACTTCACATATGTAGATTGGACAGGATGCATTGATACTATAATGTAAACTTCAGGTTATTGCGTCTTCCTTAGTTATTCCATGATATTATGTGGAGCAAAGAAGCATTTTATAGTTTCAAGAAGCTCATCTGAGCAACATATAGTTTAAGTGGTAATTATATTTGATGCAAGATTTGGGAGTAAAATGCAATAAACGACAAATGCTTTATTTTGACAATCAAAATGATCAATTCATATTACATCTGATCTAGTGTTTCCATGAGACAACAATGCATCTGAAAATTCATTGCCATTTTGTTAGGGAATAACTACAACAAAGATTTCAAGTTGCTTCCTATCAAGTCACAATCTTAGCTTGCAGGTTTTTTTTTTTTACTAAACCACTTCCACCTAAGAGTTTTAAATCTTTCATATCCAAGCTTAACATGTTTGACATATATCATGCTAAACTTGAGGGAGGGTGTTAAACTTCTAAGGGTTAAATATATTTTTGGTCCCTATAAAATTGGGAAGTTTTAAGTTTAGTCCTTACTTAATTTTAATAGTTTTTTTAGTCCCTACAAAAAAAAAATTACTTATAGTTTTAGTACCTGCTAAAACAGAGTTTGTTTAATTATCGTTAAACTCAATTTTTAAATGATTTTTTTGAGACAAATTTAGAAAACTATGAAAGTTTCATTTACTAAAATTTTGAATTTTTTAACATGAAACAAATTAAATATGAATTCTTTAAAACGACAAAAGTTAAAGATAAAAGTAATAAAATCTGAACATAGAAATCAAATTTTGCGATAATTTTTTGCGGAGGAACTTTTAGTAATGCTCTTAACACGTCTACAAAAAATTGTTCAAAAACTTAAGAGTTTATGCATAAATTAAACAAATTTGAATTGAGAAGAGACTATTACTGAGTGCATAATTTTTTTTGTAGGGACTAAAAAAACTATTAAAATTAAATAAAGATTAAACTTAAAATGTCTCAATTTTATATGGACTAAAAACATATTTAACCCAACTTATAAACTGTAATTCATCAGTAGTTACACCATTTCGCATGTTTGACACATACATACAAGCTTATGTCAAACATGCTAAATGAAAATAGATCTATTTCCATTTAGCTACACAATAACTATAATATTTGATATATATAGAGTAACATAGTCTAATAAAAGGTAGTGAGTGCCATCTATTTTTCGGTTGGCTCGTTTACGACGAAAAAACGAGCATTGTCGCTATTATGTATTATTGTTACCAATTGAGTTAAGCTCACGAGAACAAATGACTGACTTATTTTTTTTGTAGTGACCGGAGTTTGAACCCCGAACCTTGCATATATTATGCATTGTCCTTACCAGTTGAGCTAAGCTCACGGGGACAAATGATTGTCTTATAATAAAACCAAAACATTTTTTATAATTTGACTTATAATAAATTAAAATTTGGTATTTAGCGGAGGAGTCACATTTGTAGACCTCTAAAAGTCTTGCCTAAACTTCCATGCGACGGAAAAAACCTCCCACCATGTAATGAAACCCAAATTCACTTTTCCATTCTTAAGGGGAGGTTTTCATTCAATGTTGACTTATTGACCCAGTGCCGTGGTTAGCAATGCCTTCCATGGTGTGACAATTTTTTTTTTTTTTGAAAGATTCCATGGTGTGACAATGGAATCATTACCAATCAAGTAAATTAAATTTAAATAAATAAACATATGAGATATATGAAGAAAAAAATGCGGTCATGGTTGTAAGGTTGATCCATTCCCCGAATGAAGAAAATTTCCTTTTTAGAAGTGACCCCAAATTATGGGTCCGTTTGTTTCAGATTTTTTTCAAAAAATATAATAATAATAATTAAAAAATAATTTTTTTAATAAAGTGTTTGTTTAAGATTTTTAGAAAAACTATTTTATCAAAAAAAAATTATTTTGACCCTAAAATAAAAAGCTATTATGATTCGTTTTTCTCAAAATCAATTTTTTTTAAAAACAAGGAGGTAACACATATACAAGTTAAAAAAAACATTTTACATGGATTTTTATGAATAGTAGACAAACAAAAATAACTTCAGATTTTTATCTATTTTTTTAAAGTTGAAACAAACGCACCATATACCCTTTTTCATAATAAGTTTAATTTTTATACATTTTTATTTTACAAAATTAATTTTTATGCATTATAGCTGTCGAAACACAATCAAAGACAATTGTGCTCCTGATTTTCGGGTATCAATCCATTAATTGGTTTTGAACCTTAAATCTTTGAACTTTCTACTTTTATTTTTGGGAAGGGAAAAAGAGGAAAAAACCCTTAAGAGAATTTGGATCCGGGGGTTGATTTCGCGGAAGGAAGGTGTTAAGCACCCTACACGACTACGGTACTCCGTATGAACCTTTTGCCTAATTTATCTTGTGCTAAGTTATTCGCTTATCTTGAAAATAATTGCCTAAGAGTCTAAGTGAAAGAATGGAGGGAGAAGAAGTATGTTTTTGTTATTTTTATTTGATTTGGAAGGATTGGGTCCTTTGCCTACATACCCACAAGTGGGATCAAAACCAATGTAGTTCACTCTCAAAAATTATTTTTGTGAGTTAGGTTAATTTTATAATTTTTTGAAAATAGTTTTGAGAAGGAGAAAGAGGCCTCAAGGCATGAGAGAAAATAAAATGAGGTTGGTCAAATTTTTAATTACAAGAAATTCAAGTCTAGATATGAATATTAAATTGATTAAACATTTGATTAAGAAAATAAAAGGAAAAAGCACTTGGATTAAAATCCAAAGTCTTAAGAAAATATTTTTTGAGTTTCGCATATTTGATTTTTTTGGTAAAATATTTTTCTAAATTAAACGTAAAATAAGAAACTAAATGTAACGACGTAACGTGATGAAAAAAAGCGAGAAATTTACAAAGGATGTTAGATCCCAAGCAAATTCTCAAGTTGTGAAAATGAACCTAAAATTACTAATAGTTTGATTTTAAGAAAATAATTAAGGTCCAATAATTAACCTAATTTGTCTCTAATTCATTTCGGTCCTCGATTGCGGTTTATGGCGTTATGCGGTAAATAAATTGTGATGTCGGTGCATCTTCTCATTATCACGATTACATAGTCCCTAATTACATTCTAAAGCTTCAAAGAACAAAATAAATGACAAGAAAAGAAAAATGCATAAATTAAATTACAACCAAAACCTATTATACACACTAAAACAAAACAAAATGACAAAAAATAAATATGCATAAGATGATGAACAAAATATAATGCAAAATAATATAACCAAATAAAAACAGTAAAGTAAACAATTAAAACAAAGCAAAAATATTTTTAAAGGAAAGAAAACAAATTTTAAGAGGAAATGGTGTAAATATTAAAAACAGTGGTGCATTTAACAAAGCAGTAGAAAATATTTGGGCTTAAGCAGAAAAAACGGGTCGGTTCGAAGTACTGGGCCCTGGATGGGTCGAACCGGTTCAAAGAATATGGGTCATGAGTTTGGCGATTCAAACGAAATATACACAGTAGGGAGCAGAGGACCAATACATATGTGAATCCTCCCAAGATCATCCTGGACCGTCAGATCTGAGATCTGACGGTCTAGTCTTGAGGTCACAAGTCTAGCAAATGGT
>Ga0228710_1002048_pt1 | contig 31276 bp, 17 predicted proteins | sample MedpolnodulmetaG_FD_177995 | JGI IMG/M metagenome (GOLD analysis project Ga0228710, IMG submission 177995) | Root nodule microbial communities from Medicago polymorpha collected in Santa Monica, California, United States - pink nodules | ecosystem: Host-associated > Plants > Roots > Nodule...
TATTTAAATTCAAAATATTATTATTTTTTAATTAGATCAGCATTAGTATAAACAAGTAAACAGGTAAGAAAAGCAATAAAATAAAATAGAGCATGCATGGATCATCAGAAGTTTCTGAAATATGAGATATATTTCTAAAAACATTTAACACAAGCTTATGCAAGCTTATAAATAAGTGCTTATTATGAGTTACAAATAAGTTTTTTTTTTTATCTAAACAGGAACTTAATCCAGAACTATAAGCTGCAAATAAGCTGAAAATATCAATCATATAAGCTGCAAATAAGTTTTTTATCAAAATGAATCGGAGTTTATCAAACACAACAACATATAAAAAGCATTACAAATTTCGAATTCTACCACAATCTCAAATTTACAAATTAACCTAATATTGAAAGTCATAGATCTAAACGCCAATAAACACAAAATCAAGTAAAATATCACTATATTAGGTGCAAATTTCTGAATCAAAGAACATAAAGCAATTTAAATATGAAAAAAATCAGGTGTGAGATGTAACTTGAAAAAACCGCAGAGAAGAAGAAGCGCGATGGAGAAGAAGAAGCGCGGTGTAGATCGGAGAAGAGTCACGGCGGAGATCGGAGAAGAATCGCCATTTTCGCCTCTCTGTATTCTCAGTGAGCTTTCTGCAAAATGAGAGATGATTTTTGATCCAAATGTTTTTGATAAAAAAATGAAAATACCCCTAGACTTTGAACCTATTTACACCTATGCCATTGGAGAAAACAACCACTTCTCCGTGTTTTCCCTTTTCTACTTTTTTTCTCCATTTTAAAAACTCAAAACTAAAAATAGAAAAGCAAAACCCATTTTATCTCTTTCCCATTTTTAGTTCCCAAAACTAAAAAACCCAAAACACTTTTCAAAAATTATATTTTAAAAATAGGTAATCAAACAAGTTTTTAATTTTTTAATTTTTACAAACTAAAAAAATGTTTTTAAAAAGTGTTTTAAACAGACCCTAATTACTTTATTTAGTATGCTTAAAAAGTGTCCCGAGAGTTAGACTCATAAATAAAAGATAAAGTATTAGCTTAAGCTCTCCTTTAATCTAATCTATCTATCATAATCCTAGAGTCCCGCGTTATCTTTGGCATTTATATAACCCACTCCCCTTATTGGGGCTTCGAAGCTGCGACTTTGATCTTGACTTAGGTACGTACTTCTCAACCCTCATTCCTCTCAAATTCTCAATTCAATTCAACACTCTACTATCTAGGGTTTTCTGATCCCCTCTTTGTTCTTCCCCAATTCACGCTCTTCTTCGCAAATTATCATACTTCGTACTTGTACGCTTTACGTTTCCCCATTGCTGATTCTTTTTTTAGTTGATAGAAATTTTGAACTCAATTTCGTTTTTAATTGAATAGGAACACTTGATTTTTGATTAAAATTGTGTTTTACTCATCACTATTATTGTGTTTTGTATTTGGTTTTATATGTTTTTCGAATTCCGCATCTGTGATTTCACAAGTTGTTCATGTATATTGGATGATATGTAATGTAGCACATACACAAACATGGACACATGACACGACACTGACACGACGGCACTGGTTTTAATTTAAGGAAATAACAAAATTGAATGTAATCACATGTGTCAAAGTGTCAGACACGAACACATGTCAGACACACCTTTGATCATCAGAAGTGTCGGTGCTACTGAGTGTCTTTTGTAATTTGTAAGTGTATTGTTGAATGTTGATTCTAAAAACTAGTGAATTTCTATCTAGCCAACCGGTTTAGTAGTTTAAGTAGTTAATTTCATATTTATGTTGTATGATTCCGTTCTTTATCAATTGTTTGGAGATTCATACGGACTATGAATTGTTTTATTTGTGTAGCATTATGTACATTATCTAGATGTTGTTGCTGTTACTACCTAATCATATGATGTGATGGTGCATTTGGTAAAGATAAATGATATTTAGACACCCATTTTTTCTTACACACCTGGGACAAGTTAATCTTGTTAAAAAATGTGGTTAATTTAGTTGAGTAGATGGTTAATTCAATTCACGGTCAAAATTGTGGTTAATTCAACTACATGTTTAACCACAATTTTCAACGTGATCTAAAGTTTCGATATACTCATCTGAATTAACTACAATTTTGCATGTAGTTAATCAGGTGTCCCAGGTGTAGGGAAAATTGGGTGTCCATGAAACATTTTTTATTGGTAAATTTAACATGTGATTTACTTTTGATAGGAATTTAGACCCCGTTTGATTTTCTTGGGTACAAGGGAAAGAGTCCTTCTGTTGACGTGTTTCTCAGCATTAGGAAGGTCAACGGCTTAATGTTGAGTTCTGGGAGTAACTTAAATGGCAGCAGCACAAGTGGGATAACTTCATCGGATATGCCACCTTTGCCCCAGTGTTTGCCGCTAGATTCGATCACTGTAGGAAATCAAAAATATACGGGAGAGCTAAAGAGGGTTCTGGGTGTTTCTCCTGGAAACACCTCAGAAGACCATTCTTTTGGAGTTCCACATCCTAAATCAATGGGCCCAGGAGCCTTGGCAGAGTTAAAACACATAAAGGAAAGTGTTCAAGATGCCTCCAAAAAGGCTAGGTACATGAATGTTATTCTATCCTAGTTTCCACTATCAAATTCTTCAGATGTGATGAATTCTATTTGAAATTCTGAATGGTGACAAACATTAGGATTGCTAGATTAATTGTGAAGTGTATGAACAAAATCTTACAGTTGCCATAAAAAATTTATATTCGGGGGGTCAAGTGATTACAATATAATTTCAATACCAGCAAGATCAAATGACAGTTATGTTGAAATAAAGTAGTTTTAAAAATGTTCAAATATTTTCATAGGTAGATACAGTGAAATAATTTATCTGTTTCTTTGACCACTGCCCTTATTTTTCTTTTGGGCCTGTTTTCAGGGTGTCTTTTTAAATGTCATACACCCTTAGGGTTAGTCAAATACACGTGACTATATTTCTGTCTAATGTAAAATTATTTTCAGATTTATATTATTATTCATCTATTATTTTATGATACAGTGTATTCATTCATTTTGGTATCCTAATAGTAGTGTGTAATGTGCTGTTCAGGGACAGATCAAAAATGTTTCAGGAATCTATATCTAAACTGGATAGGGAGGCCTTTAACTCAAAGAAGCGACAAAGGAATGATTTATCAAGTGAAAGGGGAAGTGGAGTAAAGTTAACAAAGATGGGAAGCCAGATTCACAAAATCCCGAATGATAATATGACTCCAAGAGAAGTCAAGACCCCAAAATCAATGCTGAGCAAGCGAATTCGTACGTCAGTGGCAGACATGCGGGTATATTTTATGCTATTGTTACTGCAGTTTTATTCTTTGTCTGCATTATCCAAGATGCTATATATTAAGTTGCTTTAGTGCAGAGTTTTGTTTTGTACATTGTTAAAGCCCTACAATATGGAATAAATCTTGTTAAGAGCCCAACAAGAATGGATTATCTACCTGATGTTTCAACATATCTTGGGCCACTTTTTCTTCTCAAATGAAAGATTTCAAGTTTCTTTAAGCCTAGTTTTTAACATTTCAGTATTAAATGATTTGAGTGATTTATCGTCTGAATTTCCATGCAAGTCATATCTAACTTATAATCAGATATATAATTTTTATACTATGTTTTCCTCGTCAGTCTTTAAACATAAAGTCTTACATGTATTGCTTTCTAATAACTCTTTATGTCCATTTTCATTCTTTTTTCATGACTTTGTTCATTTGCCCTGCTCCCAGGAGGAAAGTAAGTCTGCTTCTATCGGAAGACAGCCGATGCTCACTGAGAAGGATGGAAATCTGATTCAGACACTTAGTGGGGGCTCTGTTCGAACTGAAGATAAAGCATGCAGATTATCTGCTGGAGATGAGGGATTAGATCAAAAAATAAAGAAGAGGAGGTCTGTCGGAACAGTAGGAAACAGAGTTGTAACTGGTGAAAGGGACGTAAAACGAGCTACCCTTCCAAATGGAAATGCTGATTTGAAGATGCGATTTAATGATGCTCAGGGTTTCAGGTATTTTTTGAGTCTTACTTAGATTGCAAGATGTTTTTTTCAAGTGTGTTGTCGATTTTAGATGAAGAATGTGTTGGAGGGATTTTGGTAATTTTTGAAAATCATACATGTGAATATAAATTCACCCTCTCCTTGTTTTAGGATTACCCCTTGCCAGCATCCGAAGGGCACCAATACCATATGTGTCACAATATTGATACAAGTGGTGTTATGGTTTAATATTCTCAGCGTACTTATCCAGTGTATTCAGTACTCTGTTGCTCTCAGTCTTTTTTAAAGCATTACTGTTGTTTTCTTGTTTAGAAGCCGGAAACAATTTCCTACTTGAATTCTCTTAACTGGCTATTCAATTGAATAGAAGTAGAGACTGGGGGCCTTTTTTATTGTTGTTGTTTTGTTTGGCAAAAACAGAGCTTTTTATTTTGGGGGTCTTGTAAAGATCTGATGGACAATCTTGCTTTCTTTGCATTTTTCCCTATTTGGTGATTGTTCAAAGTCTAGTTCATGTGACATATAACATAAGATGATTTGAATTATACCCTGAATGTGTAGCTTTTATGATTGGAAAATTTGGTTTAGTTGAAAAAATGTTTTATATTAAACCTAGATAAGCCTCTCCTGGGGAGGGCAAGGAGGAGCAGATCTGACAAGGACTAAGATGGTGGGGAGCAGCAGTGCAGGGGACTGCGACTTCACTTAATGAGAAAAACGTATTCATAGTCGTTCCCTGTTGAGACCCGGGATAGGAAGGGAACTAATAACTTGTGGGCGAATCTCGACGGACGTTCCGCACGTTCGCTGCAGTAAACAGCTACAATCATTTGTGGCACCTCGATCCCTTAATCGGTTTGGGGATTGGCCCTTGTTAATTCGGAATGGAAAGAAAGATTCCAGAAAGAAAAAGATCTTGGAAAATAGAAAGGAAGGCTGAGAGGCTTCAGTAAAGATCTCCTATTAGCTACTTGGCTGTCCTTCTGATAATCACCTTTTCAATGCAAAACCAGAATTGGTTCAAGAAGTACTTATAAACTTTACCATACTATGAAAATTACTCATGGTATAAAAGCCACTTTAAGCCTTGAATTTCTTCTGGAGTGAAATAATCATACAAATGGATTGCTGGAAGTCTTTCAATAGAGAGCTTGATAGTCATAGATAACAATGTCATATGAATTATTGTACACCCCTCCATGTGTAGTTCAAATAATAAATCAAGATTAATGATGCTGAAATTGCTTCACTGCTATTGGGTAGATTCATCTGTAATATTTCATTTTTTTAGGCGTAAATTACATGTATATTGTTTGCTTATATTGTGCAATTAACTAACCTATTGTAATCAGGATTAAATAAACTTACAGTCACAAGTTCCTCTGCATTATATTGTTTGTTTCTTTTTCTCATGCTAATCTGTTCCCCTGGTTATTTATTAACCTCTTTGAATGTTGTGTTTGTTTACTTCACTTGGGTAGGTATCATTGCCGAATGGTCTGACAATTATTTTTTTATTGAAGAACATAAAAGTAAACTTTTACTAATAATCTTTTTGTGGTGCAGATTGAAGTCACTTCCTGGATCTATTGGAATCAACAAGTCTGAGAGCTCTTCAGAGCCTAATATTACAGGTGTGCGTGTGATGCTTACAGATGAGCAAGGTGCCTCTCTTCACAGAGACCACATAGCTGACCAGAGAGTTGTAGCAAAAGGAAACAACAGGTTTTAACATATCTTGTCACGCCATGGTCTTCATTTATTTCTAAAGCCTAGTCTGATCCTATTTACATTCTTATAAGTTGATAGTTATTAAGTTTATTAATTGTCAATCTTTCTATAATTAGAGCAAACACTCAGGAGGAACCAACAAGCAGCCCTAGCCCACCAATTAAAAACAAGGTATCTCGGGCACCAAGAACGGGTTCAGTTAGTGCGCTAGAGTTGTCTAACATTCAATCTCCTGCCGGAAGTTTTCCAGGTTGGCAACAGCTTTCAAATTATGAAGTCATGATGATTAGTTAGTATGGCAAATATTAAAAGCTTTCAATATCTGTAGGTTCTTCTATACATCCAATGACCCAGTGGGGTGGACAGAGACCACCTAAAAATTCACGCACACGAAGAGTGAAAGTAGTTTCTCCTGCCTCACGCAACCTTGAAATTCAGGTCTCATCTGAAGGCTGTCTAACTTCTGATTTCAATGTTAAAGCTTCTTCTGTTGGCAACAATGGGTTCCAACTAGCTAGCATTGTAGACAACAGTACACCAAAATATAAAAGACCACTAGATGATATTTCGTCTCCCTCTGGATTATCTGAAAGTGAAGAATCTGGTGCTGGGGAAAACAAAGTAAAAGAGAAAGGGGTGAATGGCAGTGACTATGCTTTGGCTGCAGATAGGGATGGAGCTCCTATGTTACAAATGAGGAAGAATAAAATGCCAAGAGATGAATCAGGAGATGGTGTGCAGAGACAAGGAAGACCTGGAAGTAATTTATCGTCAATAAGACCAGGCCTTCCGTTAGGGAGGGAGAAGTCTGAGAATGTACCTATACTGAAGCCAATTCAGGAAACGAGGCCTAATGATAAGAATAAAACGTATGATGATTTTATTTGTAGATATGATTTATCCTTTCTCCTTCTGTTTTCAACTGTCATCATACCTGGTTGTTATGCAGCAAATATGGGCGCCCTCCTTCAAAAAAGCAGAAAGAACGCAAGGTTTTGACTCGTGTAGGGAAGCGACTGAACGTTGGTTCTTCTGATTTTCGAGGTAGTGGTGAGTTTTCAAAACTATACCTTGTTTCATTTGGGAATTATAGTTTTATGGCATAAGCTTCTAAATTCATTCACACTGCCTATACATGGTAGTGATATTGGTGTGTTAGGTTTTTTCCAACTGGAATATTTTCGTAAGTTATCATGTCATAACACTATGAGTCATTCAGGCATTTAGTGTCCAGCACATCAGATCTTTTTCAATAGTTATATTTTTATAATTCTATGTAATACATATTTGATATAACTTTTGTTCTTCCAATAAATTGTTTTTTTTCCCGTTAGTTATCATGTCATAACACTATGAGTCATTCAGGCATTTAGTGGCTAGCATATCAGATCTTTTTCATTAGTTTATATTTTCATAAATCTATGTAATACATATACATATATGATATAACTCATGTTCTTCCAATAAATTGGTTTTTCTTCATTTCTGGTATATTTTTTGTTTTTATATTCATGTATAGTCTATTGATATTATATTCTATATATTTTTTTTTAATCATGTTTTCACACGTTGCGTATTGAAATGTGTCTGTCCAGGGGTATTGGATGAGGACCGCGAAGAATTGTATAAGGCTGCTAATGCTGCTCTTAATGCAAGCAGTGCGTACTTGAACCATTCTACTCTTCTTTCAAGATTTCTTATATCTCTCCATTATGTTTCTCCTTTTGGTATTCAGTTTTGTTTTTGACTAGTTTGCTGCCTTTTTGTATGTAGCTTTTGCTTCAGGTCCATTTTGGAGTAAAATGGAGTATATTTTTACTCCCATCAGCTCGGATGATGCATCTTTCGTGAAGGAACAGGTAGCCAAATGGCTCTTGAACATTTCCTTGCTTTTCTGGAAATTTGAAGCTACTGTTCGATTCTCAATATGTTGAATAGTTTCTGACGTACTGGGTTTTGTTTTTGGTTGCTGTATCAGCTCAATGTTGCTGACGATTTGGAAAAAAGTTCATCTCATATGTTTGCCATTGATCATGATATGCTGGTAAGTTTGTAGCATTATACATAACTTGCCTATATTTTTCATCTTGTTTTTCAATAATGAAAAACTAACAAGAGCTAAATGTTTTAATATTTAAATCTTCACAATTGCCATTAGATTTCCTTGTCTGAAATATAAACGGGAAATCGTACAAATTAAATATGATATATGTCAGTAACTAGCAAATTTTTATTTCCTCAGGGTGTTGTTATAAATAACAAAACCACTCAAGGTTCACAGGGTAGAAGGAGAAGCCACTTTGATGAACCCAAGTCGGAGGCTGTAGGTGGGAGGAATGACAAGGTTACCCCATTATTCCAACGACTTCTTTGTGCTCTAATTGAAGAAGACGAAAATGAAGAATCATACCAGCAAAGTGAAGCAAAGAATATATCTAGACAGTGTGCTAGTGATGATTCTCACTGTGGTTCTTGTAATCAAGTCGATTTTGAACCCAAAGACCGGGATAGAATGGAATCTGATGTTGAATCGGAGGTGGATTTCCATATTCAGAAGAATTGCATATTGGACAGACTATCTTGCGATAAGAGTACTGCATCGAACACATTTAGGTACCCAGACACATCCAGTCCTTTACAAAGCACCGGAGTTTGGCAGGGAGATGAAGAATTTTCCATCTCTGAAATCACCCACACCAGTGAAATATGTTCAAATGATCTTGATCAACTGCAGCCTGAATTAAATAATCTTAGTTTTCCTTCTCCTGAGGGTGACTATCAGCTTATGTCTCTGGATGACAGGCTGCTGCTTGAGTTGCAGAGCATTGGTTTATATCCAGAAATGATGGTAGGGATTTATTTTATATACGGAATTACAAATGTCATGGTTATTTGAAGCTTACTGGATTTATAACTATACTCCTTCTACTTGCTTTGCTTGGTGCAGCCTGATTTAGCAGAGCAAGATGAAGTTATAATTCAAGATATTGTGGAACTTGAGAAAGCTCTATATGAACAGGTATGCACTACAAGAATTGTCCTTGATAAATTAACCACATTTATCTAGTTGGCTTCCAATTCAGTCCATTCTTACATTATTACCCGTTATTTTGTTTGACTAATAGAATGGAAGGAAGAAGAGAAACTTGGACAAAATTGATGGAGCTATTCTAACAGGGAGGGACATGGAAAAACGGTATGTCTAATCTTGCTTTGCATATTCATAACTGTTCCCTTTGCGATCTTTTGTTATGTTATAGATATGTCCTAATTTCTTCATTTTCTGGTATGCACTCATGAGTCGTGAATTTCCATTTCTCGAGTTTGGGCTGAAGATATTATTGATTCTTATTATTATTAATGTGCTTACTGTGCAGGAAGATTGAGCAAGCTGCATTTGACCAACTTACTGAAATGGCTTACCGAAAGAGATTGGTAATAAACTTTCCTTTACCGACATTTAAAAAAAATAAAATAAACAGCATGGTGCTATAAAACTCTTGTCGTAGCAGGGTCTAAAAGGATTTGACCCATTGTAGGTTTGTTGTAGACAGACTTACTTTGCTAGCATTTGCAAGAGGTTGATTTCACAACTTGAGTTCACGACTTTTTAGTCAGTCTACAACAACTCTAAACGTTGTACCAAAGTTCCCTCACTCCTTTATCAACTTGTTGTGTTTGCCGAGCCCGAGATCTACAAACTCCCATATCATTTCTTTTACCTTGTATATAGTCCAATGCAGAGCAACATATCTGGTTGCACTGCATGCAGTGAGTTAATTGCCACATTCTAACCCCAGGGATGAGGGTGCTACGGTTGGATTCGTACATGCTTAAAAAGAATCTTTGTTGGGCTAATTTCAATAAAGGGAGGGAGTTCCTAATTTCAGTGTAGAGATTTTATGTGAAGTAAATCTATTTTTTTGTTTTGTAACGGTCATAAAAGTACTCCTAATTTTAAACGATACTTATAATTACAGTCTTTTTACAAGTTACTCAAAGTAGTTTGTCAAAAATATTCAGAAATAAACTGCACTTCTTTTTAGTTACAATTGCAGTTTGTTTTTTTCAGAAGCTATTCTTTTATATTGATGTTTTTCAAAACTTTGACAAAATGCCTTGAAAATTTCATATATTTTTTTTATCAAAATAAAAGGGGTTTTCTGTTTAAAAAACTGAAACGAATGGGTTCATTATAAGATGCCTCTTATTTAGAAATTATATTGGATTTATCGAGATTGCAATTTGAATCATGTTTGGTTTTCTGTATTTTTTGGCTGACAAGTTTCTATGGGTAAAATACTGTGTAAGTTAGGTTTGTGCATGTTTAGATAGCTTTCTTTTGTCAGTTTGTGATGTTGGTTAATTTTTTTTCCCAGAGTCATATGTACAAGTAGCCCATAGGTTTAGTAATAACTTCTGTAGCGGTTTGACTGCCGGAACAGTGTTTTTTTTTTAAGAATTGCAAAAAATTTGTTCTTTTCAAGGTTAATTTAGAAATACTTCACAAATCATCATCTCTTCCTTTCTTTGCTGCCTTCCCAATAATCCTTATTCGATCATATTCACTATATTTTGTGTGATTAGGGCTCAGAAACAGACAATTTCATGAGATCATGGGTAAATGATAATATCATATTAATTAAGGCATACACACCCCACCTATGGGAATAGGCTTTGGTTATTTTTTCTGTTGAAGAATGAGGTAGGCATTTCATAAGTTGTAACCATGTGTTTTCTACTCAAATTTTGGCAGGCATGCCGTGAAAGCAGAAATTCAAAAAGCGCTGTTCAGAAGGTTTCAACACAGGTTGCTTTGGCTTTTATTAAACGTACTCTTGCAAGATGTAGAAGATACGAAGAAGCTGGCGTTAGCTGCTTTAGTGAACCAACTCTGCAAAATATTATGTTTTCCCCTCATTCACGCGAGAATGGTGCACGACAGGCAGATTGCATTGTTTCTGGCACAGCCAGTAATACATGCAGCAAAGCTTTGCATCAAATTGAAGCCAGAAAATTAGGTATTTCAATTTTTTTAGGCTTGCTTTTGCAACAATGTCAGTAGATGTGTTGTTACCCCTGTCTGCATATTAGGTCCTAGAAATCTTTGCCATGTTATCAGACTGTCTTCCTTGATCATGCAAGTACTGTTTCACTGGCTGTATCTTTGCTAATGTTTAGGTATTTATGGGTGTTGGTTGTTATTTTTTTATTTGGTTTTTTAACTTTTGTTGTGTATCTACTGCTACAGGTGCTGTTTCGAGTGCTTCTGAGAAATATGATGGTCAGCTGGATTATGCAGACAGGGGACTGGTTGATTCTTTTCAAAGTTCAATCCACTCATCAGAACAATTGTTATCCCAGAATGGGTCTGTGATGATCAAGGGGAAGAAGAGGGAAATGCTGGTCAATGGCTCTTCAAGAACATCGAATCTTGATGGTGCTGTTCCTATTGGAGTCAAAGGAAAGAGAAGTGAGAGGGATAGAAATCAGACCCGGGATCAGTCCAGACCAAATTCTAATTCCAGAGCTGGTTGCCTGTCATTGGACAGTAACAAAAATGAGAACAAGCCAAAAGCTAAGCCTAAGCAAAAGAGTACTGCTGCTGGACATGATAGATTCATGGAAGCAAAGGAATCTGTCTGTATACCGATTTATGATTCTAGTCTATCTGTGACTAATGCAAGCAACAATGGCAGTAAAGACGGGGCATCATTATCTGGTAACCAGGACACTTCTCAAGTAAAGGAATCCACTGATTTGGAGAATTTGCCACTTGATTTAAGTTCAATAGACGAATTTGGTGTATCTGGTGAACTTGACGGGCCACAAGATCTTGGTTCTTGGCTGAACTTTGATGACGATGGTTTGCAAGAACATGATTGTATTATGGGCCTTGAAATTCCAATGGACGACCTATCAGAGTTGAATATGCTTATGTGAAGGAATGGAACTTGTAAATTGTACCTATGAAACATCTCTATCAAAAGGAGAATTCGCATGGATTCGGTGAACCTGGTGGGCATCAAGATCGTGATGTAACCTGGGTTTCTTGGAGTGGAGAAATTTTGGTGGTTAGGATCAGAATTTTGATCCAATTGTTTGGTAAACCACATTGGTATTTTCGTAGAAAGTTGTATATAGGAAATAGTTCAAAAGATCTGCTGCAGTCATAGATTTTATGACATTGCTTCCAGATCCCTATCTAATTATCTCCATAATCTAATTGGTTTTACTGTGCAGTCATAGATTTCGTGAGATTGCTTCAAAAGATCAGCATTTTTTAATCTAATTGGTTTTACTATCCTAAGTAATGCCCTTGGAATGTATTTTTTGGGAAATGCAACTGCATAATCATTAGAAATAAGCTATGCCATTCATTTAGTTAAAAGGTGCCTGAAGGATGGCTTTTTTCCTCATGTTGGGACTTCAGTTACCATGCAATGTAAAATACTTTTGATTCGTATCCTATTAAGTGAGAAAGTTAAGTTATTTCACACCATCTATGACTAATTATGTGTGTAAATGTAATGTCTTGATTTATTAATTGATGATTGATATTAATCACTTTACATTTTAAAATGAAATGTTCACTTTAAAGAGCTCTCGATCCGATGTAGTATCGTTGTCAACCAAAACATACACAATGTTAATTGTTTTCTCCTGATATATTGGAGAACGATAACTCAACTGAGTTCAATGGTCTCAATCTCATCTATCATCTTGATGAAGAGTTACTCTAGAAACCATGAACCAAAGCAAAAGATAATAATACGCACTAAATAGTTAGGCCAACCAACTATAACGAGTCATTAGCCAACCCATCAGATATAATGATATGACTTTAGGTAATTCGAAATTGCCAATATTTTCTTCTGCTTAACAGCCATTCTTCTCCAAGTTGCTCTTGAAATATGATAATTAATACTCAATAATATGTCCACTCTAGATTATGCCTAATCCCTTTCAATCAAACACACTACATTTTTTTTTTTGAATAATCAAACACACTACATGTAATGACAAAAGCTGCATTACATTGCTATAAATTAATTAATTAATATACCTAATCTAAAGAAACTTATGCATTAAACAAGTTGTATACTACAAATTAAATCTACAATCTCATCAAGATTGGACGGTTAATATACAAAGCACGCGGAAAATGACCCATAAATATTGCAATCCTTACTAATAATTTATTCCCTGTTGCTAGTAATTGATTCATCAAAATCAAAAGTAGTATGCAAATCTCCAGCTCCATGCTAATAAAACTAGGGTCATGCTAACCGGTGCTTCCGGGGTACTGGTTAAGCATACAAAAAAAGGAATTTATTACCATAAAAGGAAACTTTGTTGACTTATTTATGGATTAATTACACAGTTTTCAATGCAATAATTACTATATAATTTCCCTTTTTAGTATCCTTAACCAGTGCCCCGGGGCACCGGTTAGCATTTCCCATAAAACTATATAAACAATACAAATAAATTATCAACATATAGATCCATTGCCTTTGCCAAAAAAAAAAACTATTAAGATAGATCCATCATTTCAAATAAAATATTAGTCCCACCAATTTAATCATCTTCCAGAGCATGTCAATCCATTTCCGTTCATGAATCAATTTGGAGGTTGCACTAGCTAGCTAGACATACTTATAATTTGGTTAAGAGAATAGGAAAGGAAGGTTTTTTAAATATACTTCAACAAGAATACCATTCTTTCACTTTCATTTGTACTATTTTTTAAATTCGTGTGAATCAATCAATTGAATCATTCATTTTAAAACGGAGAAAATAATTTCTTTCTTAAAAAATATTTGATCAATGTTGACTGCCCAAAGCTTAAACAAGCTGGTCGTAACGGCCTTAAGTTATATATGCTAGACTAAAAGCCCGCTTAAAATTCGAGATCAAAATTTGATAATCAAAGTTTTGAATGGGGCATTTTTCAAAAATTTGAACAACACACAAGACGTGTTGGTGAAAGAATTTCACCTCAAACGTTATATTTTTCGAGCTACCATTCAAGTCGTTCAATTTTTACAAATCTATTCGCAACAAGATAATAATATTCTAAACTTCATAATTTTTTATACTTTGTCTATCACTTTTATAAATTGCATTGAGAAATGAAGATGATATCATCTCAATTATGAAACTCCACTTGCAAAACCACTATAGGTATATAAGTGCAATGTAATTACCCTCTCCCCTCAAATTTATTCCACCCTTCTACTCCCTCAAAAGCCACTAATCAAAAAGGAAATGCTTGAAATCTCGTAGCACACAAAGTATATTTAGAGCATATGAATCACGCACAAAAACCCACCTACTTCATTTTTTAATCCAATATTATATCTTTCATAATTTTTTATTCACCATATTCTAATTGACTAAATTTTCATCACTATTTTATTGTTACCAATTAAAATATGGGGTGTGCGTGCGTGCACACACTCGTGTAAAAGCATGCAACTAAAGGTAAATAAGAAATTGACATAGCATGTTAATTTAATGCATATACTATCTCTCTAGCTACATTTCATTAGCTCAAGTAGAATCCTCATCATCATTCACATAAAACTCCGAATCTCATTATTTACAATAAATCATAGAACACAAAGAGGTAAAATATTTTTAATTATAAAAACCAAAGAAAATAAATATATATTCTTTGATGACACCCCTTTCCTTCTTCTAAAGCAGCCCAAAGATATCCACTTGCAAAAGCAGCTTGAAGGCTAATTAACTAATAATTAGTATCAATTACATTAATTATATGATATATTTAATATTTCAGAAACTCGAGAAATGACTATGAGAAGGTTGAACCATTTGCAATTCTGTGGTTGCTTGGCATGAATTATCATCATTGATCATGTTCCTGTTCAAGTATAAAAGTAATTAATAGATATCACTTTTTTAATGTTTTCAATGGAGCAGATATGAAAGTTAATTTTCATTTTAATTTTCTTTCATTTTAATTGTTGAAAATTGTTTTTATTCATTTTGTCGCGTGCTTTAAAAATCTAAAAAAATATTGACTAGTACTAATTGTGTAAACTATAACCTTATTTTCATAAAAATAATTAATGAGAGAACTATAGAGAAACTATATATTATTGTGATTAAAAACTGATTTTATTTATTTTTGTTTGTAAAGTGAGTTTAATTTTGATATACAATAAGGATAAAAAAATTTATACGGTAAACAAATTACAAATAATATTATGTATGATTTTAAACATAATTATTAAGTGTTTCATGAATATTAATTGTTTATTGATAAAATAAAAATTATAGAGGTCTAAGAATAATTTTAATATAGATAAACTTCACAAATATTTTTAAGGGTTTTGCTAGAAGACACCTTTTATGAAGGTATCTTTTAGCAAGTTATTCTATAAGCATTTGTTAAAAGACACCAACTAATTTTTATGAAGGTGTGGGTTGCTAAAAGACACATTCATGAGTGGCTTCTAGCAAAACCCTTTTTTTAATATAGATAAACTTTGTCAGTAAAACATAAGTACCAATACAAATATAATAAATAGTTTCTTGTTTTTGATCAAATCATTTAATATTTTTTTTAGGGAAAATCATTAAATAGTTGATAGTTGGTATTAGGTCTTACTCTCGTGGTCTTGAAGCCCAAAGAGAACTAAGAGTCCGAAGGCGTCCATAATACTCTCCAATAACAATGAAACATCTTGCCGCTTGACGAACTGTCAGTATTCGACACAGTTGGTGAAGGGTTTTTTGCCTCAAATTATCAGCCTACAATTAATTTAGAAACATGAAATATATAAATAATTGAGTGAGAAATAATTATCTAAAAATACTTAAGCAAGAAGACAATTAAGTTTAGAAAACAATAATCAAGTATAAAATTAATATAAAAGTAGAATAATCAAACCCTATCTACCCTATGAATGGGTCCCTAATCTAGGACTAACACATATTGCCAAGAACATCATGCTATCAAAGGGGTTGAATTTAATGAGTTTGTCTTAGACTGATTCGAATACATTTAAATAATATGATATAATATAGTAGTTTTTAACTTACAAATTACTGGAATTTAATTAATGTGAAATCATTTGTCAATTTGGTTTTAATTAAAATCTTGATGAATTATAAGTCTGCCTAGTGTTATATACAAAGATCCAGCCATCTCTATCTTATACCAACTTCTGATTGAAACATTTTAAGATAGAAAAATTACATCAAATACGTGCCACTCAATGTTTTGATTAACATTCATGCACTTAGTAGCTTAGATATAACCTAGCAATAATAAACTAAAGTATCCAAAAATTGACAATATTAATTAATGAAATAATTAACGAATCAATATAGTTACAAAGACGTACATGCCAAACAAGTAGTGGGTACATTTAAAGTCAAACAAGTTATTTAAAAGAAATTGTTAGTTTAATCATATTGAATGAATTACTTGATCATAGCTTGTTGCAAATTGCAATATATAGATATATCGATTTAAAATTAAATGAAGATATTAAACTGTTTTTTTTAGGGAATGCAGGTATTAAATTGTTGACAAATGGGTACAGATTGGTATATTATTAGTATTTTATAAACAAACTTTGACTTATATATACATGAGGTAATGAGAAGTTGTAAAAAGTAAGAAGACGAGTAGAATTGCGGCGCAAAGCATGCATATCGGTTGAATAGAAGAAAGAGCAAAGGAAACATTTTGATTGGACTAAAAAGTAACATTTCAGCTATTAGTAATTAGTAACATTTTGAAAATGTGTTACTTTATATGACATGTATATACTACTAGTTTTTAAGGTTGGTCTAATATTTCTCACAAAAAAAAAAAAAGGTTGTCTAATATGAAGCTAAAGAAAATTCAAAGGTTCACCTCAACATATTAGTAAAAGAGCAGTGATATATGTACATCTCTTTAGTACAACTTCTATGTCAAAAAAGATATGATATGATGTTTGAATAAAAATAGTTTGGTTTACTTTTGAAACCATTTTTTTAGGTCTATGTTAGGAAGACTTGGTGTAACAATTATTATGTATATATGAACTCATTATAGATATAAATTGTTTACCTCATGAACAAATTTTTCAAGATTGGAAATCATTCCCATGGCGGCGACCATCTGTTGCATACCGTCAACGACAGGCTCTCCGGCGATGGTGTTAACAATAACATTGTGGAGCTGTTCATGGCCTTTAGAGAGAGCTTCTTCTGCTTGAAATGATGAAGTATTCAGCTCCATTATCCCATCTATTTGTTGCTGCGCCAGGGGCTCCAATTGATGTGTCAACATCTACCCAAAAATAATAATTAATCATTCCATTAATCTTGGCAAAATATCTAAGAAAATTATCATATTATTATACATTGAGTATTAAAATCATATCATACTATTATACATTTATATCAATGTGATATTAAAATAGAATGCATAGATACATACCGTGATGAGTTCTGAGGGTTTGAAACCACCTATCCAAATGAAGGGTCTCTCAGCAGGGGAAGCCCAAATGCCCTTAATAAGGTGAAAAACATCTGATTTAACAGCCACCTCCTTCAATCGGAAAAGCTCGTCGTAATGATAAAGATATCCGTCCACGATCACTCTCAGTTCATTATCTCCCAATGATGCCTGCAGCCCCGCCCTAAGCTCCGCCATGTGTCGTTGATCTTCTTCTAGCCATCTTGCATACTCCATGTCAAACATTGCAGCTCCTGCAACACCAGTAAAGATTTTATTGTACCAAGGAAAATAACACACTAATACTTAGAACTAGTTGCTGTAGCTAACTAATTAAAAATTGAGTTTTTTAGAGGAAAATTAAAAATGGAGTTGATTATCAAATTTTCCGTTCCTAACACTTGGTGATGGAATTAGAGACGAATTTTGTATTTTACTTCGTATGTTGAAACAATAAAAATTGGTGATGAAATAAAAAATTAGATATGAAATTATAGATCCTATGAATCGAAAATCTGTTGAAAAGTTGAAGCATACATAAGTTGAGTCCAAATTTACTCCATTTATCGTTTATTTATGAAAACTAGATTTTAGGCTTTATGTACAATCTCTACAAAGAGTTGTATTATTTTTTAAGTATATTCTGTCAAATCATATGAATGGAAGCATGTAACATATCAATATTTTTAAAATAAGAGAAACTAGAATAAGATTATGTTAACTGATCATAACTATTTTCTCACGGATTTCTAGGAAATTTTATTTTAGATTGATGATAACCATTAAAAAACATAATCATTCAAAATTGGACTTTTCTTTATCTTTTTAAAGACTTAAACCACATAAATTGGACTTTTCTTTATCATCTTGATATTGGAGTTTAAGTATACTTAAAATTCTAACTTGATTGTATTTTGAATGGTGTTGGGGTCTGATAATGGTTAGGAAAGGTGACGAGCAAGGGCGCCGTTAGAGGTCAAACTTTTTTTCTTCTGTATCTCATTAGTTGATGAGATGTCATTTGATAGATGATTTTAATACTTATATTACAAATGAGTTATTTATCAATGAAAACCATCAAAACTGTAAATAATGAACGAGTTGATGCAAATCACTACAAGAGAATGAAAAAAAGTAAATGGTTTTAGAGTAACTACAACTTAGACTAAACTACTCTAAAGCCTTTTACTTTTGACAGTTCTTTTACAATGATTACATCTCTTAGTCTTTTATTTATAGATTTGACATATTCTACTTAATTGACGACTCATCATTAATAAATTTATCAAAATCCTTCTAAAAAATGATGACTTGTTAACCGCTGGAACTCACAATCTTTATAACACTTGGACCCATCTACATTCTCTTGGGTCATGGGTCATTGCATGAACTCAATCATTAAGAATTTTTTTGTTCTTGCTTGATATCTTAGTATAATTAAAATAAAAAATAATTAAACGATAAGCTAGATATCTTGAAAACTAAGTTCACTTACTTCAAATTGAGGTTGAGACATTCAACGGAGAACCTAAGAACTTATTTAGTACATATTTTAGATACACGTTGGTTTGAATAAATCATTGTGGCATCTGTAAATTTTAAAGTCTAAATTTTGTGCTAGTTTGCTCGTGTCCAATAATATCTTGACCTTATGCTTAGTATCTTGATACATATGACAGAATCACACGACCAACTGTAATACCAAACATACACTAAGAATATAGACTCGAGAAATAACATTATGCTATGTAAGCCTCGTTAGAAAGTGAAATTGTACTTATTTTGAAAATCAATAAAAAGAACAATACTTACCAGGGCTTATATTGCCACCACCACAACCCAAGAATAGTCCCTATTAAATAAATTAAACAACATAAATAATAATAGTAATCATGACTATAAAAAAGTACTTAATAAAAACTTTATGCTGTAATTTTAAATTTTCAAATTTGTGTATACCTGTGAGCGTGCTCTTTGAAGGTCTTGTTCGAGATTGGATAGCCTTAATCTACTTGACTCTAGCTGTTGTACATAAGCCTGTTTCAATAATCAGCACTATTAATAATTTTATTAATAGAACACCTATGAGTATTAATTTTGGACTACACGTTTCATTATAATATATATATATATATGCAAAGCTTAACATAAAATTGTAATGCCTTATAGTATCTGTAATTTTTTGTTTTAACACAATACATCTTGTGTAGTCTTTGATAGACCGTTAAATTAAGAGATCGATTTTTTCTCTTAATCTAACAATTTGCACTTGGCTACAATATAAAAACTAGTTGCAGAGGATAAATGTCTCCATTTTAACAATATTTCATTGCTTATAAAAATTAAAAACAAAATATAGTATTTGTAGGTGGTACTGCACAATGTGTAATGGAACACACACCTTTTTCCTTAGACGGCTTTTCTTTGCAGCTTCTCTATTTTGTGCCAAACGTCTCAGTGTCTGATCACAATTCAAATAATTAATTCTTGAATACAGTTACCTCTTAATTAATGGTTAAAAAAATACCTTAGAATATATATTATATGTTGTGTTACAGATAAACATGTATATGTATGAATTATTATGATATTTAAAATAAAACCTTTGGATCAAGTGTCTTTTCTGATGTGGAAACAGCTCCTTTTTTCTGCAATAAAAACAACCACAAAGAGGAATTAATATGGATTATTATTATTAGGGTTAAATAAGTTTTTCGTCCCTAAAAATATAGTGAATTTTGATTTTAGTCCCTAAAAAATTAAACATAATGTTTTCGTCCTCACAAAAAAATTTATTTTGTTTTTGGTCCTTAATGGCCAATTTAAGTTGATATGAATGTCAAGATCATGAGTCTTTTATGTTCAAAATGTGTTCATGTTATGTCCGTTTATTATATTTAACTTTTGTATGTTCATATTATGTTAAAAGAATGTCAGGAACACGTCAAAATTATTTCCGTTAGGGATCAAAAACAAAACAAAAAACATTGCGAGGATGAAAACACCTCGTTTTATTTTATAAGGACTAAAATCAAAATATGACATATTTATAAGGACGAAAAACTTATTTAACCCTTATTATTATTATTATTTCATATAAGGAAACATAGTACATACAGGTTAACTAGTCATAAAGATATTAGATTCACTTTATCAAGTCTCAACCAATAAATAATGCTAGATAATATGATTATATGAATTTCTTGAGAAGCCATGCAAAATGTACTCATCAATATGACATGGATAGTAAAAAACATCTTCATCTACCATTTGTCCATTTCCCATATTTTGGTTTATATTGAAGTTTAGCTTTCTAACTCAAAAAATTTAATTAACTTAGATTAAAACACAAGTGAAGTAGGTGTGTGTTAATTAATATTAATAAAAAAAAAGGTCATATTGATAATGACTTAGAAGATTCTCTCCCTTTGTTTTCTTTTCCATGTTCATACATCTCTCTCTCCTTCCATATTTCATGTCAGAGATTCATCAGAAAAAAAACTCAGTGTTATCTTGATTTTCTGAGAGTTGTTGGGATCTGTGTTGTTCTTTTGTGCAGAGAGAGAGTTAATAATTGCATTAAAGAGACCAAGCATTGTCTTGGTTTAGGAGACAAAATAAGAGAGAGATTAACTAAACAACAGTGAAAAACAAATAATAGTACTAGCTAGTTGTTTACATTAAATTAACAAAACCTTTTGTTGAGGTGATTTGGCTTTTGATTGATTCTGTGTTGATGTGCCTGTTCTTAAGCCATCATCAGTTGCTGTCTCCTGTTGCTGTTGAAGCTGCTGATCAAAAGCATGATTATGATGATCTGAAGAAGATCCTTTTACACTTATTGGTGAATCTGTTTCAAATTGTAGCTCTGTTGATCCTGAATCAGTACTTTCTCCTCCTGATTTTGAACCTCCCTATTTTCAAAATACACCAAAAAAAAACTTCTTTATTTTTGCAAAATATTAGTTCAAATAATATTAGACTTGTTTTAACATCTAAATTTAATGCATGATTGAATTTACAATGAGTTTGACTCAATCACGATTTTGTAAAGACTACGCTTCCAAGTTTTAACATGTGATTTTGTCAAACTTATTGTCGATATTTTATTGAATTGAAGTAGTAGTACTAAAAGTTGTTAGTTGTAAAGAATGAGAATGTTTACATAAGGAATGGTCAAAGATGGAGAAGTGAGAGAAGCAACAACTCTTGGTGTTTGTTGGAATCTAATTGGCCATGAAGGAAACATTTCAAGTGTAGCAGCTGGTTTGCTTGTAAATAAAGCAGCTGCAAGAAAAATCACAAAAAGAAAAATCTCAAAACATAATAACCAAATATTAATAGAGGACTATATAAGATTTTCAATTATATATCAATATCATAAGGTGGATGAACCTAATCCTCCTTTTGGAGTCATGCAAAGGAAGTTAGTTTTATTGCTTCATCATCATTATTCTACTCAAAATGGTAACTTTTCCTACTCAATACTTTTCTTCCTACAACACTCTTTTTTCTTCTATATGCTTTTTGGAAAGAGTTGGTTATGCTTATGTAACATGAAGAAAAAAGTAAATAAACCATGGAAAAAGGAAGAGAACCAAAAAAAAAAAAAACTTACATGTTTTTCCTTCATCATTTCTTATCTTAATTCCTTGAAGAACAATTGCCTCTTCTAGCTCTCCAAAATTAAAAGCAGACCCTTGATTCCTAAGACAACAACAATAACAAATGGTGAAATTGAATTAAAGCAACTTTATCAAAAAATAATTTAAGAAACAATATATTATGTTAGATAATAAAAAAGTATAAGTGTTAGTAGCACTAAGATGGAGAAATTATAGAAGAATGAATACATTAAGGGTGATGTTGAGGTAGTGATTCCATGAAGAACTCCATAAGGGACATGTTGACTTGAAGGTCCTGACTCAGACAAACCAATTTCTCCAATTCTTTGGCTAGCCATGCATGCAAAGTTATGATCAAGGTTTAGATCTTTATCATCTTCCTTGAAGCTGAAACTCAAAAGTTTTCACTTGGTAAATAAATTCACAAGAGAAAAACTTGATTACAAAAAGATGAAAAATATATATACACACACATGCATATATATAGAAGCCATTTACATGTGTTTCTTTGGAATTCTAGGGACAAATAGAATCCTATGTGGAAAAGTTATAGAAGAGAAGTGAAAGATCAAAACTTTGTTGTCAAAGTAATATATTAAGTTGCCACAAGAAGATAGTCAAGTCTTTATCTCATATAAGTACCATTTTATCTCTTATGGGGTGTGTCTCTATCTTTCTTTACTCCTTCTCTAGGAAGAAACCTGATTGATAAGTTTGTTTGGCTTGCTTTATCAATTGTCCTAAGTTTGTTTGTAAAGCTCATTTTATGTCAAGGATATGTTTGGTTCTATTTTTGAAGGACTCAAAATTGATTTTAAAAATGTAAACTGACTTTAATATGTTTAATTTTTCTTGATTAGAATTATATTCTTTCTGCATAATTGATTCTGATTTGAAATTAGAATTTGAAGTTTTCTATTTATGATTAATTTTTCAAATTTATTATTCAACTCTCTCGTACATTGAATTCAAACAAATAATTTTATATTTAGCTCACTTTTAGTCGTAATTAATTGTATGTTCTAATCAATTTTTAGATGAGTCGAAATTGATTCTAGAGAAGTAGAATCGATTGATATGTGTGAATAATTTTCATCAAAATTGATTTTATCTTTAAAATTGATTCTAACTTAAAACTATGATATATAGTTTTGACTTCAAACGTGATTTTACACTTAAGTTTATTGTTTAACTTACTTTTACTTTTACTTATACTTATCAAATATAAATCATTTTATATTTAACTTACTTAATTTTACGAAATCAAGTTTTATCACCGCAAAATCAATCATACACTAATTTTACATAATCAAAGCAAGGAAAGTTAATATTATCATATCAATTAGTAACTTGTCTAAGTCTCTTTTACCTTGTGGGGTTTGAAATGAGGTTAAAATAAGATAAAATATTTAAATAAAAACCAGTCAAATTAATTTAACCAGAGAAGTAGGGTCCTCTCTCTCTAGAATCACTGACTCCTACTCCACTCTCTCTCTCTCTCTTCTAACCGCCTGTGTTTTATTATTGGTTCTCTTGTGGACCTTCAAAAGAGCTGCATGTGTGTACTTTTTATGAGAATTTTTTTTTCATATCTATTTATTTATTTATTATTTAGCAACAGGATAAATTCAATGCAAGATCAAAATAAGACAAGTTTTTCTTTTACTTTTTGTTTAAAAAAGATGGCAAAAAAAGATGAAAAGAGAGAGGTCTAAAGGTTATTTTCTTGGCCCTTTCATCTCAATGAGAAACTATGAATTTTAACTTCTTTTTTTTTCCAACAAATAGAGTTATAAGAAAGTGAGTTATTTTACACATCATATATCTAATATCATAGACTTGTTGTGCTAACACCATTTCAACCAAAACATTAAAATAATATTCCACAAGCATATTATACCAAAATTAAAAAAATAAATTATTCCACAAGCATACCCACTTTGTGTATTTAATCCTAGCTATGAGATGGATTTGTTTGGTATTTTCTTCCTTTGTTGATAGGTCAACATCCATTCCTTGTCATCACCTAAAATCATGCCTTGTTAAGATTCTTTTCTACTTCTAGACATTTTTACAGACCAATATGGTACATGTAGAGCAATCATGAAATAATTTCCTGCTTAATAATATCTTCTCTTGTCAGAATATGGACAAAAAAATATTAGTTACAAAAGTGCTATTATCTCATGAGAATATGCTGTTTTTAAAAGACTTAATGACAATGTTAGGACTTGGATAAGGTATTTGAAACTTGAGAATTTAGTTTGAATTTGTGGTGTCTTGGATAATTTAAACTTGTTTTGGAAAACTTTAACTTAGTTTGTAAAATGTTTGGATAATGCATTACTTTGAACAATTTATGCTATACTGGATTATTGGTAATGTAATAAGAAATTTTGTTGGACTATTTGACAGTATTTTTCAAATTTTATTTTTTTAAAAAAAAAATTATATGGTGGACTAGTCTCGCATAGGGTCGAACTTGGTAGTGTTTTTAGAGTTCATGTGTATTGAACTTTTTTGTCCATCTCAATGGACTGTTTTGACAGTTCTAGTTGTATCGTCAGAAAGCATTTGTATCCCTTTTGTTGCATAAAATCCATCAACATATGAACTCTAAAAACACTACCAAAGATACATAGAGAAAACCTCGTGATATTTATGTCTTGGCTTAACTCAAATATATTTGTCTCTTTCAAACTACCATGGTCCATGAATCTATAGATACATAGAGAAAACCTCGTGATATTTATTGAGGAAATAAGATAGTTAATTACTTTTCTTGCACTTGATGTAAGTTTTAGACCAACATTATTGAAGAATATAAATATGAGGCTTTTAGGTAATGTACCTGATCTACCCCACAAAGAGGTAAAATCAAATTAATATTAAATCATGTGCTTCTTTTATAGGTAATATTCCTCCTACCAATTATTCCTTTGTTAAGCCAATGATTGGTCATAAAAAAGTGGTTTGGCTAAAAATATGAAACATCTCAAAGCTTAAGTCAATATGTATTTTAAGTATATAGACCTTTGTTCCCAATATACCTTACAATATATGTTGTTCATCACATGGAAATGTTTTAGTGAAGGTTTTAGATTAGACAATAAAACAGATTGTTCTATGAATTTGGCATTACCTTTAGCCGTAATTAATTATATGAGCTGCACCTATCTGAAGAGAGGTGATTTGTCTTGATCAAATTTAAATTCTTGAATTAATTATTTCTTTCCTTCGAAAAGATAATTATATTCAATTATTATTAAGTTATTACTTGTTGTCTAAGCAATCACCCAAAACAACATTGTTTATTTGTAACAACTTCTTTTTTAGCCATTGAGCAACTTGTAAGAACATTGCCAAAGATGAATGGCCACTTGTGTTAGGCAGATCTGCCATGTGTGTGAATTAATTAAAATTTAACAGAACCATGCATATGGTTCTAAATAGTATAGAAAAGAGAGAGAGTGAGTGAGAAAATTCATGACATCCAATGAATGAAAATGGACCCCTAAAGGTAGTTAGAATTTTGAATTGAACTCAGTCAAATCAGCTAAATCATCATACACTAAAAATAAAGTATGATTTGGTCATAAAACTAGAGATTTACTTATAAATTTATTATGACATGTTAGATTTGATCTCTACTCAAAGATGTTTAAACCATCATATAAAATGCAATATGTATGGTTGGTTCGAGGGAGAAAATATAGGATCCACATGGTTTTACTAAATAAAAGAGTGAGTCTTGAAAAGAAAGTTACAATGAAAGTGTTTCGAACACTTGTTTGTAAGTAATACAAAGTTAAATCAAATGAAAAACAAATGACTAGCTAGAGAACAAACATTACATGTAGATAGAGAGAATAAAAGCAGAGAAAGAGAGAGCACCATCATGATCATCCAACAAGACAATGGGGACCACAAACTAAGAAAAACAGAGGAGGCCAGTGGAGGTGAATCACTCACTATATAACCAGACAAAAAAAACTGTTTACCATGTAGGAAGGATGGGTGAAAAAATGTACTGTTTTAGGGTTATCTTTTGTTTTTGTATTTGGGTTACTTGGAGCAATCAACTTCAGACATTTCAGTCCCATTTAAGGAACAAAATCAACCATAGAAGGCTTTTTCGTAATTGGCTCGTGCCACCTTTTAGCCCTACCTTTCTTGATTTAGATTAAGAACATAACAATGATTCAATGTTGATAGGACTCTTGTTGATGACGTCTGACATAGGCATATTCCTTCTAAAGTCTCGCTGTTCGAGTGGCACCTCTTTGGTAACAGACTTCCAACTAAAGACAATTTGGTGAGGCGGCGTGCTCTTCAGGTTCAGGACTCGGTTTGTGTGGGTGGGTGTGGGGAACCAGAATCCGCGACTCATTTGTTTTTAGTTTGTGACACTTTCAGTTCGCTTTGAGCTCAGGTGTTGCATTGGTTGGGTATTTCTTCGGTCCTTTCAGGTGACATTCGACATCATTTTTCTCAATTTATAAATATGGCTTGTTTGTCTAGACTCACTCATTCATTCCTGAGAATTATTTGGTTTGCTTCTGTTTGGGCTATTTGGAAGGAAAGGAATAACCGTGTATTCCAAAATACGGTCTCTGATTCTTCTATTATAGTTGAAAAGGTTAAATTGAATTCTTTCTTGTCGCTGAAATCTAAACAGGCAACTTTTAGTTATAGCTATCACGATTGGTGGAAGCATCCACTCCTTTGTATGGGTGTTCAGGTGTAATTCGTTTTTGTTTTTGGATGGTGCTTTCAGTTTAGAGCACCTGGTTGTTGTAAATACTTTTGGTTGATTTACCTTTTGCATGTCTTGTGTAGGGTAAATTAACTTTGTTTATAGTATATCTCATTTTTGTTTGTTAAAAAAAAAACAATGATTCAATGTCTAATTAAGCAATTTGATTAGCATCTGATTTATATAATCTGATCAATGTTCATAACCTATTCAATAAACCATCTAGTATATGTTTGGAACATCAGCAATTACCACCACCACACGTTTGTGAACCTTTCAACCATAAAATTTATGAAGCTATAAAGTGTAGTAACTTCGCATGGAACGCACCTCAAACATTATACCAGCAAGTAAACAATCGCATACCTATATCGATTGAGCATCTGTTTGGATCTACGGTGCATATTGAGTTTCTCGCGTCCTGATGCACATTGAAGTGAAAGCTATACATTCCAACTTTCAATGGCAGGGGTGACTCATTGGCATCCCAAATACATGTTGAGTCTCATTTCGTTTCAAATCAAGATACAAATCGTATGTCGTAAAATATTGGCTACCTAGTTTCTAATAGTTGTAGCAAAGTAAAGGAAGATTAAACAAAGTGATTCACACATAGATCGCAAATTACTTCATAATTCATCGTCTAGTTTCAATCCCATTGTTTATATGGACACATAAACTGTTAGGAAAGGCGTATATGTACATCGTAAATACGTCTGTTAATCTCAAAATCCATAATTCTATCAATAGTTAACACAACAAAACTAACTACTCTTGAAGATTTGCATCACAACAATGACTTAAAGACCTTTGAAACTTAAAAGGCATGCATTACTACCTTTAGATACTATCATATCATAATATACATGAAACCTCACTTGTGTTGTGACCTTGATATTCTTTTAAAAAATATGATAAAACATAATACACGTTCTTTAAGCAAAGTTTGGTGCATCTTGCTTTAATTAGTTTCAGTTAAAGCAAAAGCAGACTTGAGAACATCCTTCACTGTTAAAAAGTATAACGAAAGATGCACTTATCTGAAAGCTTTTTCTATAATGCCCCCTTCATTTAAAGATGGGCTTAGTTTCAGTTGACTCAAAAGCAGACAAGAGAATTCTCTTCACTTCCCTCAAATGCTATCTTAGAAAGTGCAGACAAGTCCCAACAAACAAACCAACACACGCAAAAATTATTTTTGGAGAAACCAGTAAAAATGCATCACACAAATTTATCACCGTATCAATTGGCTTTGAATAAAAGCCTACTCCACCCGCTTTGAAGCAGAAATCGTGGCCATACAGCACGTAATAACACATACTTGTCAATGAGGCTGCATAGTAAAGCACAAAGCATACAAAGAGAATGAAAGACAGCCATGACGCAATGGAGAAATAGAAAGGGTAAACATACTTCTTAATTGCAGTCTGCAGCTACAGTTGTGGTGCAATATAGAGGTTTCAGAGATCTTCGCAATTGCACCTGCGGCCACATTTGTGCATTTTACCGTAATATCAAAGTTTGCTAACCACAACCATGACAGAAACTGCAATTTAGAACCTGCACTCCCCAAGAGCCAAGGACCTCAATCGGTTGCCCTAGTTTTCCCAGAGAATGGTAAAATATGAGAGGAATAGGGCCAAGCTATTGAAGTGTCAAAAGTCATAACATATATCAACGGTTGAGCATGATTAATGTGATTGAAAAGGCAAAAGCAAGTTTGTGCCTTCTTGGTTATCCAAATATGGACAATTTTATCATATCACGTTCTAAAATAGATTCAAAGAGAAGAGAAACAAACAAATATGAAACTGCTGAGCAAAATATTGAAGGCCTCTTGAATGCCACCACTAACTGTAATTTAACAAATCGAATCCTTAATTTTGGTCATAATAAGAGTAAAATTTGCATAACACATCTGACAATGTTGAATTTCAGATTAGGTAATCTTTAATAACTTTTTGTTTGCAAACAAAGTGATCAAAGTCCTGATTTTAAATAGGGATTCAAACCAATAAGAAAGTTAAAGTTGGGCATAAATTCTTGATTTATGTAAGTTACCTGCAAAATGTGCCTACATAATCAGACTTAAAAGAAAACCTGAATTATAACAAGGCATTTAGAAGAAGAATCTTATTCAAACTTAAAATGTGGATCTACATCTGTGTATCTCCTCATCAGCTCAACCATGGATGTGGTGAAATTGGCTAACATCTTGCATTCTTCATCAGATTTAGCCTCGGAAACAACACCGTAAATGACTAGCTTCTTGAGAATAGGGCATCGCTTAAGCAGCCCCTCGACCCACTGGGAGAAAAGATCATTAATCACATTCCAGCCAAGCTCCAAAACAACAACATTCTCCAGATGAGAAGAGCCTTGTAAACCATAGTGAAGAACTCCATCTCTCACATCATAACTCAGGGATAAATGACTCAGGTGTGGAAAGCAAGTGGCAATTGTTTCCAAATCCACAACCTCATCCTCATCATCAAACATCACATCCCAAAGCCTAAGCCTCTTCAAATTCGACGATCTTGAAATCATCTGGTAAAATTTTGGCCAAATGATTGTGAAGTTGCTGATATCCACACTCTCAAGATTCTCGACCGTCTCGCCAATATCAAGATGTATAACACTAACATCATCGATCCTAAAATTCTTCAAGGTCCCCTTGCCAATGAGTTCAAAAACCTCAAGCGCACAATCTTTCAAGTGAAGAGACTCAATCCCATCAGCCTCCAATATAAACTTGTCCAAACTGATTGTTTCAACATAAACACTCTTCAGCGTCGAGCTACTCAATTCAACGGTCACCATTGCATCAGACATTGCAATCTCCGGATTAACAAGCTCCAAAGCTTCAATCCTCGGACACGCAGAAACCAAAAGATTCAAATCCAACGCAGATATACTAACACAACTCAACGAAAGTGATTTCAAACACGGAAACCTCTGATAATTTGGCTCAACCCCAACAATGGAATTATGCTCCAAATCAAGTATTTCCAGCTTATGCCTTCCACAAATCTCCAGAATGTTAACATTTGGCATAGTCTTCACATTATAAAACAACTGCCTCAGAGTCTCCCTGGTGTACATAAGCCAAGCAATAACGGCAGAAGCCGAGAATTCATCGACATCTTCCATCAAAATGGAAAGCGACTGCAACCCGGATGTCTGAAAAATAGTCTGTGTGATCAAAATCTCAAGACGGGTCGTTGACAAATCGCGGTAAACGGACCAATCATTCGAGCTAAAGGACAGTGTGTGGAGATGTTTGCAACATGCAGTTCGCCATTTCTTGCATGTTGCAGAAGCTATGACCACATCTCTTGCAGCCTTGAGATGGGATAGTATGTTCCCAATCACTTCAACAGGAAGCTGATCCATCATGTTACAACTTGCAAATCCGGCACAACTTCACAACCCAAACATAGTTTCCTGTGTTAGACATTAATTTTTATGCTCCCACGGTGTAAAACTTTTTTACACATGTATCCAATCAAATCACATGAAAGTGCCACTTTTACACATTAGTTACTTAAATATCTCCACAAATATCTATATAGTGTGATTTGATTGGATGCATAGTTTTACTCTAACAATAAGAAAAATTGAAACTTTTTTTCTCCAATCCTTCAATCAATTCAAGAGTAAGTGGATGAATTAGAAAAAAATTCAAAAACCATGAAATGGGCAAAATTCAAAAAATGATGAAAAAATTTCCACCAGATTATATCATTTTTTTATCTAAACGGATGAATTAAAAAGAGAAACCAAAGGAAAATAAGAAAGGTGATTAAGGATATTAAATTGGTGAATTAGGAATTGGGATTAAAATAAAAAAGAATTAGATAGAATTAAACGAGATTAATTAATCAAAGAAATAGAAAATGGGAGATTAAGAAAGATAATTGTTACCTGAAATTGAAGAGGATTGTTGAATGAATGGTATTTGGATTTACAGAGAAGAGAAGAAAAGGAAGAAGATCCGTACACACAGTGATATGAATAGCGTATTGTAGGGGCAAATTTGTTTTTTTTTCATATAACAAAAATAAAGTCAAAGCTCATTTAATTTGTTATGAGAAAATTTTCAAAACTCAAGTCTCATCAATAAATCGAAACATCGTAAATTAAACCAAAAACAATTTGTCTCGTATCAAATTACTCCTCACTCTCGTCACATTTATAAATAACTTTTACTTTTTTATATTCATTAAATAAATGGGTGAATTCTAGGCTGAGGTTCAATTAAGTCTCTTACTGGTGGATCACGTTAAAAATACTGTTTGATTTAATCAACTATCTAGATTTATTAGAAATTAAAATGATAATATCTACACATTTATCACACAATCCCTCACAAGTCACCACATCTTTCCTGTCATCTCTAGCCACCGCCATCCTCCGCCCAAAGTCAAGCCACCACCCTCAACAAAATATATCCCCACCTTCAATAGGTAAATCCACCTTGAACCACAACAAATTGTTCATTGACAAATTAATTCATGAAACGTAAAACATGTATAGCCCAAGAACAATGGCATATTCCCACAACAAAGATTATTAGAAAATAGAAAAGATGAATTTTATGGAAATTCCGAAAACCCCAAATGTCTGATTTCATCTTCCCA
>Ga0228710_1002049_pt1 | contig 31274 bp, 18 predicted proteins | sample MedpolnodulmetaG_FD_177995 | JGI IMG/M metagenome (GOLD analysis project Ga0228710, IMG submission 177995) | Root nodule microbial communities from Medicago polymorpha collected in Santa Monica, California, United States - pink nodules | ecosystem: Host-associated > Plants > Roots > Nodule...
TTACTTCATATCTTTCAAAAAATAATCGATAATAATTTTCATACTCTAATTTTTTTATTTCTTAATATATTTTGCATTAAACTTATTATTTACTGTGTTTGTGTAATAATAATATTAATAAAAAAAATTATATTCTTAAAAAAAAGTAAATAAAAAAATATTTTGCATTTTGGATAAAAAAAAGGATAAAAAAACACAATTAAATTCACAAAAGGATAAAAAAATACATTTCGATTCAAAATATTGGTTTTGGTTCGGTTCGGTTCATAGGGAAGAAAACGGTTAACCGAACCATAACTTTGGTTCAGTTCGGTTAGCTCCATACCTGAAACGGTTCGGTTCGGTTTTCCGAACCATTTCCAAATTTCGGTTCGGTTCGGTTTTTTAGGTTAACCGAACCATGCCCACCCCTAATAAGATGTATTGATTCAATGCCGAAAATTAACTTGTGTATTAATGCAAGACCTATGTCACATGTGCACAATAGAAATAGCCTTCTTAAAATAGATAGCAGTAGAATAATGTACCACTTTTTGAAATGCAATCCGGGTATGTTGGCCACTTCGAACAAAGCTGACTTCCATTTTTGCAACCTATCTGATTCCTTTCCAAACCTATATTCATGAGAAACGATGCTTTTTCCATAGCTACCTGTTTGGTTTCTTACCTCAGAAGGATCAATATCATAGAAGATTGGAAAAACCAGTTGGTTTTTCATCTCTCTACACTCAACTATCTTGACAAGTTCATTAAGACAATACGAAGAAGATGCATAACATTTGGAGAAAACAACAATTGGAATCTTCGACCTTTCCACTGCTTTGAAAATAGAGGCTATAACTTGGTTACCACTGTTAAGCCCATCGTTATCCATGAAGGTTTTGAATCTCTTGCTTCGCAAAGCATTGAAGAGATTCCCCGTGAAGCCAAGTTGGGTGTCGGATCCTCTAAAACTGAGAAAAACATCATAAAGTAGTTGCTCATGATCATCGTGTACATGTTCATGAATACTAGAAATGGTATTAGGCTCTTTGTTCGCCATCATGAGACAAGTAGAAGACTAAATCTAAACCATTATTATCTTTGTGAAAAAATTGTGGAAACGAACATTAAAGTTTGACATGGTTGTAGAAAACATCAACTACAAAGAAGAATTGGGAGTATCTCTTGGTGTTACACACTATAGTTGAATAATCAATTCAAGAAGTGTATTGTTTTGTAAGTAGGGCACTGGCTGAGAAATTGAAACTAGAGACGTACTAGTTGTTGTAATATTGTAAGTTGTGTTGGACGCCAAACAATTCTATTCCACTTAACACCGTTAGTTCGTTGTAAGCAACTAAAATAAATTGAAAAATAGTTGATTTTAAACTTCAAATTTAAATTGGATGTACAAAAGATACCAAGTCAAAGAGAAGTGTTGCGAATAATATGCCTAAATATATTTAGATGATTATAAAGAGGGAGGATCCGTTGACACCAGGTGTAAGTTAAAAGACTTACACTAAGGTCCCGTTTGGTTTGAGCTTATTTTCAGCTTATGAAAAATAGCTTATGTAAATAAATAAGCTTTTATTTTAATTTATAAGTTCTCACTAGCGAAAATCGTATCTTCATAAACTGTTTTTTCATAAACAACCTTAAAAACTTATAAATAATACATAAAAACTTATTTATTTGCATAAGCTGTTTTATATAAGCTCTAAAATAAGCTAATCCAAACGGGCCTTAAATCTCATCCGTTTAATTAGATGAATCTTGTGGTTAAAAATATTTCATAAGTAAGCAACATATGATCTATTTTTTATGAATTCCACATGAGTCTATCATTCTTTCCTGCATGTGCTGCCGCTAACACGCAAACAACAACACACACATGGTTCCTCCCCCTTTCTCATATGAAATCGTAACTACATAGAATTTTCCAAATTAACAAGCTTAATTGATTAATATATCAAACGATTCTTTCCCTAGCTTCTCCTATGAATTCCACTATACAAGTTTTGATGAAGCGGCACCGCCATCATCTACTGCCATTATTAGATGCAAGATCTCAATGTTTTTTTTAAGATTTCATTGCTTATAATTGGGTTTATTGAGTGGCCAATTCTTTGCGAGGATAATGATTTCAGTATTTTACCATTAAGATACACAAAATTGCACCATGATTTTTAATTAAATCTTGAAACAATTTAGGTTTAACGATAAATTGTTATAATTCACAAAAACATGAACCAAGAATTATGTTAAATGGCGGACAAATTGGGAGGCGAGATCAGTAGCCAGAGATAGAACCATCAAGCAATCGAAAAAAAGAAAAAGAAAAAAAAAAATAGCCTGCTTTCACTTAATGTTGACCACGTGGTCTATTTTTGTTCAGATATTATTAGCCTTTGGATTAAATAGTTATAACGGTTCAGATTTGGTGTAAATCTAGTGTCAACGGATCCTGACTCGATTATAAATTTATATTGAAATTTAAATATATGTAAGATTTACAGTAAGATATCGTTGGGAATTGAGAATTATGTTTAGAATATTTTTACAATGTATTAGAATTTTCTTATTATTTTAACTAAGGATACCGGTCAATAAAAGTTTAGAATGAGACTTTTCCATTTAATTATTATATATTTCATCTATTTCCAGCTTTGTTAGAACTTTTTTATTTCCCAAATCAAAGTCGTGATCCGCAATTGTCTCACAACTTGCAACTTATTGTTTTTCATTGCTAATTGAATTTGTTATTCTTATCAAGAACAACCGGGCTTGGTGAGATTGGATTCATTTATTCCCATAAATTAATAAATAAATAAATACTTTCATGAATACGCCTTGGCCATCTGACGGTACAAAATCGATGATATGGCAAAGGGTAAACCGAAATTTGCTCAAATTATTAGCAGGTAAACCAAAATTTGCTCAAATTACACTGGGGTAAACTGAAATTTTCTCAAACTACAAGGGGCGAAACTTACCATGAAGGTCCAAAATAGAAAGTAGTAGACTGTCTTTGGATTTCGATGTCAAAAATGTGTTCGACAAACGTTTTCCATTATTTAATTAAATTTGATATGTTATTTTTGTCATCAAGTTAGTTTTTTCTGAGTAGTTGTGGCTTCTCTTTGTTTCAGCTTTGAGTACCCATTTGTTTATGAGGTTTGCTCCCATGTTGTTAGTTTAGTCATAGTTGGGTGATTACTATGATGCTTTGTCAATTCTTAGAGATAGTAGGAAAACATTGATGGTACCCATAAATTTTATAGAGGAAATTTTTGGCTGCAATATGTCTAGTGGTTTTATTTCCTTTACATTGAGATGAGTTTTCTACGTTAAAAACCTGAGGTGTCTTTATTTGTAGTTTTTGTTAGTGTTGGTTGTGTTTGGTAGTTTGATTGTTTAGATTTCACAAGAAAGAGACAAATTTGACATTTCGGAATATTCTGTTGTGCACTTAGGTTTCAACGATGGGCATCAAAGCTTTTGATCTATTGTGGTAATTAATTTGTATTTTGTAGTGAACAATGGAAGTCAACGCAACTCAAAAAAATGAGTACTCCAAACTCTTATAGAAGTCAACACAACTCATACATTGACATTGAATGAATTAAATTGTGTTCTTTGAAAGAGTAAGATGGAGGATTTGTTTTATGTGAAGATATTCCTGATCGGTGTTTGTTGCAATGAAGCCAAGAGATAAGACTGGTATTGAGTGGACTCTACTACACACACATATATCTTAATCTTATCTTAATAATATACAAATGTGGAACAATTTTTAAGCCTCCAATCCAATGTGTCAAATTCTTAAGCTATCAATGTCAAATCATCAAATTTTGTAAGTACATTTTATCATCACATTCAGTAACAGGGACCACAAAACTATAACAATTTCAAATGTTTACAAAAAAAAATCCAGCATAAATCAATTTAGATCATAAAATTTTGAATGTGTTAATTTCCCTCTAAGAAATGTTATTTTCGGGTGTAGTGTATAAATAAGAAGAAAAAAAAGACAAATGTCCTATTTCAAAACCCTGATCTTTTCAGAATCATTAAATGCAAAGTGAATAGGAAGGGAAAACTTTCCCTGCTACAAATCATGTTTTCACGCTAAAAGTTGTCATGTTCCCCTTCATAGTTAAAATTTGTACACCCACATCACTCAATTCGAATTCAAAATTGAAATCATCAAATTCAATCTCTCCCTTTCTTCCTTTCTCCCACAGTATGGAAGGGCTAATGGAGTTACAGTCCGAGAAAGGAATGATGAGAGAGAAGAAAGGTTTTCCGGCGTCTGAAACAACTTTTCTCTGATGACTTTTCCGTTTTCCGTCGTAGATCCAGTGTGTTGTTCTTACAATTTTCCTTGGCTCTTCCGTTCGCATCCTTCCTCTCGTTCTATCTCTTTGTTACTCCGCACCCCAGCCTTGGGTTTTCGCACCTCTGTCTTGGGTTTTATTCTCCGGTGGCCAGATCTGTTTACTCCAGTGTCCTTGGCGATTTCCGGCGAAGCTCCAGTGAAGCCTCAGTGAGCTATTTCTTCTCTGTTTTCATGGTTTTTACATACGTTTCCTTATTTTTCTGTTCACATACCTATTGTTTGAAACTACCGGACGTCGGAAAATCTTTTGCCCAGGCTTTGTCAGATTCGAATGATCCTCAACTCACTCAGCTACCTCCGAAGATTATGATGGGGAAGTCCGTTCGAGTAAAAATTACACAAACTGAATACGAAGCAGGGCTTACAGATTGTAGCAGCAATCTTCATGGCCGGTTGATGTTACACAAGGGTGATTCACCTCTAACAACTCTGGCACTGAAGACGAAGCTCAACAACATGTGGTCACACATTCATAACTGGGACATAACGCCTCTGGGAAGGGGTTTTTTTGAGTTTCATTTCAGCTCAGTGGAGGAAATGCGCATGGTATGGGCTATGGGGGCTGTAAATTTGAAACCAGGTTTGCTGCGGTTTTATTGATGGACAAGTGAATTCTCTATTCAGGCACAGACTCAGACACATGCTCAGATTTGGGTGAGGCTTATGCATTTGCCTCAGGAGTATTGGCGCAAGAAGACTCTCTTTGAAATTGCATCCGGACTAGGCACGCCATTGATAATTGATGAGGCAACCTTGAACAGGCGCTTTGGCCTCTATGCTAGAGTTTTGGTTGACGTTGACCTATCCAAACAATTCTTTGAAGCTGTCATTGTGGAAAGGGAGGGACACACGCTATCTATTACGGTCCAATATGAAAAACAACCATCATTTTGCACCCACTGTAAGATGTTGGGCCATGATATTCACAGTTGTCTGAAATTGAGCTCTTTGCATCAGAAGGAGGGATTTAATAGTACTCATAATCAGGCACAAACTGCTCCTCAACACAACAGGAAACCACATACGGCTAATTTGAATGGTAAGCACTCTGAATTGTCTCATAATATTATTCAGCACAACAGGGATCTGTCCAATTTGAATGGTAAACGTTCTGATCTGTGTCAAGATATTCATCATCACAACGGGAACCAGGCTAAACTGATTGGCAAGTAGCCTGTTCTGGCTAGGGATACTTCTAAGAACACACGGCCTATCATTAAACCTGTTATGTCACAAGGAGTTTTTTCTAAACACAAAGAAGTCTGTATTTCTACTAATGTTAATGGCCCTGCTGATACGTTTGAAAGAAACAATGGTTCGGTTGTTTTGGACAATTCTGAACAGGAGGGGCTCAATAAGGAAGGAGACAATGTGGATGTGCCTGAGTTTGCAGCAATCCAGAAGAAGGGTGACCCTTCAACATTATCTCTTCACAATTCTTTCGATATTCTACAAGAAGATAGTGAACTTCCTTCCGGGGAGGCAGAGTTAGCTGACAAAGAACCTAATCACATTTCCAATGCTACTTTGTTGGAAAGTACGGAAATTGTTGAAAAGGTCTCTAAATTGACAATTTGTTTGGACCAAGATGCTAATCCTAAGGTTTCTGATAATATGGCTAATGATACCTATGAACCTGCATTCTTAAACACAAACAACACTATAATGGATACTGATAAAGGGACTCTGCATATCCCTACATCAGGACCTGCTCTTTCTGAACAACACAACAAAACTGGGAGGCATTTATTCCTCAGTGTTGCTGCTGGGTTAGTTGACATTGCCTTGGATCCAATAACTAATTTGCAAGTTGTCTTGACAGAGAAGGTTCCTTGTGAAACACCAATCGTCATGCCTGTTACCATCACTGATGAGGTGTTGGGGCCTGATAAAGGGAAGTTCTCTAAACCTGTTATCAAAACTAATAATGCTGCAGCTTGCAAGAAAAGTGAAATTATTTTAAGAAAGTTTTGGGCGGATGATTTGGACATGGACCAGACTTCAGATAGCACTCTTGAGCCTGACATAAATGTTGAGATTGAAGGGGATATTCAGGATGAGAGTTTATTTACTCCTTTTATGTCAAGAAGGCAGAAGAAGTCTAATAAGAAGAAACAAGTCAATAAGCTAAATGATACAATGACCCAAAGCACAAGTAGTGAGCACATTCAAACTCGTTCCAAGAAGGGTGTGATTAAAAGAAATCCAAAATATTTGTAGAAGTATTTCCATAGCTTATCATAGTTGTTATTATAGGCTAGAATTCTAATTTGCTTTTGTTTGTTTTGCCTTAGTTTGGCTTCGGTGTAATTCTCTTGTGTACATGGGTTCAGGCCCCAAAATCCTGACTTTTTAGTGTTTTTGTGCCTTATCAACAAAAAAAAAACTCCCATATCTATTTTTCATCTTCTGTCATCTTCTCTTATATTTTTTCTTCATTCTCAAATCAGAAATCAATATCCATGGTGATTTCAACCGTTTCCGATTTAGTAACCAATCACAAGCCAAGTGTGATTCTGAAAGTAACGATTCTCTCCTCTTCTCCATAATTTTCCTATGAATTTTGTTTTTCCTTTCTTCTGAGTACTAATATGTTTTCTGTTGCATAATATTCAATAGGTGGGAAAAGGCTTGCAGCGAATAATTGAATGAAAGGGACTAATAAAGTGAGTATGTTGCAATGAGTAACTTAATTTTGAGTATGTCCATACGTTTTATTATATTCTTTATATCTCTTATGTTTGTTTTTGTGGATTCTGGATGTTACATTTAACATTAACATAACTGCATGTAATTTATATTTTCTATTTGATTTGTTTTTTCATAAAATACAAAAAATAAAAAAAAAGTGGACACTCACAAAGTGTTTGATGAAATGACTCAATATAAAATTTGATAGGTTTTAAACAAGTCAAAAATTAATGTCTCTATGTTTTTAGCTTCAATTTTAATTCACATATGCAAATAGCTTTTATGAATTTGTGGTATCTGTAGGTATTTTTTTCTCTTAAGATTGTTGGTTTTATTTTCATTGATCATTATTTATTACCTTCAAAATACTCATTGCCAATTGTTTGTTTTTTATGAAGTTTTTGCTGCATGATTTGTTTTGTGATAATTTTATGTGTTTTATGTTTCATTTTGTGATCATTTATGAGAATGTTTTAAGGAGTTTTTCCTTTAATTCATTTTGTTTCAGTTTTTATGCTTTAACATTATATTTTGTATCAATTATTTATGTTTTCAATTGAAGTATCAATTATTCAAAAATTTATTTGCTTTGAAATTGTTTAATGGAGGTTTTGTCTTTAGCTATTTAGATTTCTAATTTTTTTTATCAATGAACTAACACTTTGTTTATATATAATTTTGTTACAGGTTCATATCTTTTCAGTTGTGATGGTAAGGTAATAAATTTTGTATTTTGGCACTGTGTATGTGATTTGATTAGATTAAACTTTGGTTTTGTTTGTGTTCTAATTTCCTAATCACTTGATTTTTTGGTTTCAGGTCTAACTATTCATGTGTGTACAAATGGGTTAATAACATGCATTTTAGATAGGTAAACTTTAACTTTAATTTCTAATATACCTTTCTCATTTCATTCTTTTGTTTTCCCGACATATGAGATACTTGAGATAGTATCTAATATGCAAGTCAATTACCTTTCTCATTTGCTTTTGTTTATCTGGCAATTGAATTTTCTCAATTTAGATTCACATGAGATAATAGTTTTTTTGATAAACTATGTGCCTTAAATTACTTGGTCTAGCTTTGTTAGTTCATATTATGCATCATATTTGGAACTTTTAATGATCGGTATTGTTTCCTTGATAACAAACTACTAGGACTAAATATGGGGTAGGAGCTAACAGTTTTCTTCAACCAATGTAAATTAGATTTTTCTTTGATAACAGTTTCCTTGATAACTTCAACAAATCGGACTCTTTTGGAGCTCATGAAAGGTAAACATAAATCCCAATTTGTTGACTATTTTATTTAACTTGCTAAACCCATTGTTTTTTCTCTTTCAATTCTATGAAATATTTGCAAAAGCAGAAAAGCATGTCGTCTGTTATGTGTTTGAATTAATTTTGTTTGTTTGAGTTTATATCTGCAAGTGAAATCATTTGAGTGGTTGAGTTTTGAAGGTTGTATTCCGGGGTGCAATTGTTTAAGGTTTTAAACCGACAATAAAAGAAGATAATGGATATTTTGATTCACCCTTTTTATTTTGAATTTGTGTTATGAAGGATTTAGCTTTTCGGTTGTGTGATTTGATTTGTCCCTTTTTTATTTGTGTTATTATTATCATTTTGTTCGATTGAATGGTTGATATGCTCGACAGAGTTAAAATCCAATTCTACTTATGTTTAAAGAAAGTTAACTTTATATGAAGAAAGTTAAAGCTAATAACTTACTATGTTCTTTATATGCAGAAAGTGAACTTTGTTTATTTCAAATTTAGATCTATTTTACTGCTATTGATTATACGAATGAACTATGATTTGGCATGTAGTATTTGGGATGAAGAGTGGGGATTTAGAAATCTTCTATCAAGGTATCATTATTTTGACTGCTCCTTTTTTCATTTTCTGTTTTTCCTGATGCAATACCCTATGTTGTTTTTTTAAAGTAAATTCCTTTAGTTGATGGACAGGTAGAAGAGGTTCAAGAGCCTACAAGAATTTGATTGTTGCATCGTCAACCCAAGGTGCATTGCTTTTTGAGTATAAACTCACAATCGGAGAGAATTAGACTACGTGATGATGCTACGAAGTTGGTTGGATTGAATCACTAAGTGATGTTGCTGTGAGTTTTTACCAGGAACATTCTATGCCTTGGTAAGTTTCAAAAATGTATTTTATAGCATGCATAAGTATAATATACCCTCTTCGCTTAGCAAGGAATCAAGTTATTTGAATCTATTTTGCATTTATACTTCATTGCTTCAATGTTTTGAGACTGAATCTAATTGCATTTGAAAAAAAATCAGTAACCATGACTCTGGAATTAAATCTGATGCTCAATGTTAGCTAGATGAAACCTTCAATTTTACAAATGCCTCTATTGTTGAAGTTACAATTACAACTTTTAGAATGAGTAAATATGGTTTTGAAAGATAGACATGACTCCGAGGACCTTATCATGGAAAAGCTTTCCTTATCCATCATTACACTTTTCTACAATGGTGTGTTGCCAATGGAAAATTAGAAAGGCGATTGAAGTCAGGGGTCGCCCTAAATATCAGTGGGAGAGGCGACCGCCCAGTGCATTATTTTTTTTAGTGGTACTACAATTATTACTTTTACTTGCTAGTTAATACAATACACACACATTCCCGCATTGATTAATTTTATTGAAAATATATTTTTTTAGAAAACATTGATTATAAATGAATCTTTTGTTTATTAAAAAAAAAATGAATCTTTTGCAACAAAAAAAATACAAAAAAAAAAAAAAATGTTTAAAAAAAAAAAAAACTTTTGCAAAAAAAAAAAACAAAAAAAAAAAAAAAATATTTTGAAAAAAAAAAAAAAAAAAAAAAAAAAGACATGTTTAAAAAAAAATGAATCTTTTGCAACAAAAAAATACAAAGAAAAAAAAGACATGAATAATTAAAATGACAAAACTTTGTTTTTTTTTGTTTTGATAAGGCACAAAAACACTTAAAAGTCAGGATTTTGGGACCTGGACCCATGTACACAAGAGCATTACACCAAAGCCAAACCAATTCAAAACAAACAGAAACATGTCAGAATTCTAGCCTATAACAGAAACTTTTATAAGCTTTGGATATACTTCTATAAATATTTTGGATTGCTTTTAATCACACCATTCTTGGAACGAGTTTGTATGTGCTCACTACTTGTGCTTTGGACCATTGTATCATTTAGCTTATTGGCATGTTTCTTCTAATTAGACTTCTTCTGCCTTCTAGACATAAAAGGAATAAATAAACTCCCCTCCTCAATATCTCCTTCAAGGTTCTACTCTTGATCATCACTCATATCTGTCTCTTCATCAACTAAGTCTCCGTATTGAGTTCTTAATATGCTTACACTCTTCAATGCAGCAGTACCATGATTATTTGCCCCTTTGGATACACTCTTCATAACTACAGATGAACCATTAGAACTACTTGGATCTAAACTCCTTTCAACAGGATGCATAGCATTATCAGTGGCATGATCAATGTCTAAATCATCTGCCCATAATTTACTTAGAATCTTCTCACTTTTTCTGCAAGCCTCAGTGTTGTTTTTAGTGATAGCAGGTCGATTGAGCCTGCCTTTGTCAGGACCTAGAATCTCATCAGTATTAGTAATAGGAGTGATGATAGTAGGTGTCTCAGTGTTTAAATGCGCAGAAATAGAAGCCTTATCAAATGTAGGATCCAAAACATGACTAGCTGAAACAGACATATCACTGGGGAATAACAGCCTCCCAACTTTGCTACACTGTGCAGGAGATTTTGGATCTAAAATTGTAATGTTTTCCCTCTCTAGGGAAATTTCCTCCACATTCATATTGACAGGTAGAACCTTATCAATTGTAATGTGAGTAGTTTCCATGTCAGCTTGCTTAGCCTCCCCTATGATATGCTCACAATCATTTTGAAGCAACTCAAAAGAGTTGTACAGAGATACTTTTGTTGAATCCCCAGCCTTCTGATTTATCACAATATCAGAACTTTCAACAATAGTATTATCAATTTCATTGGTATCTTTGTCATGTAGAACCTCTCCAGCTTCAATAGCAGTGATAGAGTTATTCAAGGGTTCTATGATATCAGATTAAGCATGATTTTCAGCAGGCTTTTTACCAACTGCTTCATTGCCAGATTAAGCAATGTTGTGAACAAAAGCTTTCTCAGCCTTCTTGGTGGTCACATCAGCTTTAGACTGAGCTTTCGTGTTCACATTGTGAACTTTTTTAGGAACTTTAGAAGGTGCATCACCATTCATTTCTGAGCATGTGTGAATGCTATGACCCAAATTCCTCCAATGTGCACAGTACAAAGGGTTTTTCTCATACTGAACTACTATAGGCAGAGCATGCCCTTCCCTTTCAACAATAACAGATTCAAACAGCTTTTCAGACAAGTCAACATCAACTAATACTCTAGCAAAAAGGTCAAATCTCCTATTATGAGTAGCTTCATCAATTGTGAGAGGTGATCCCAAACCTGAGGCAATCTCAAAAATAGTTTGTTTTTCCCAGTATTCTTGTGGGAGTTGCATAAGCCTAACCCACACTTGAGCATGTGTTTGTGCTTGAGCCTTAGGGGTAAAGTCCTTTGTCCAACAAGAAAAACGCATGAATCCAGGTTTTAGATTAACAACACCAAGAGCCCAGATTTGTCGCATTTCCTCAATTGTGCTGAAATTGAACTCAAAGAAGCCTTTACCAAGTGGAATCAAGTTCCAATTGTTCAAATTAGGCCATAAATTGCCGAGTTTAACCTTCAAAGCTTGTGTTGTTAATGGCGGATCTCCTTTGTGCATAGTTAAACGGCCATGGAGATTGCTCCTGCAAGCTGCTAAACCGGACTCATATGCGCAGCTTGAGAAATCTTCACACGCACTGAATCACCCATCACCACCTTAGGAGGGAGCTTAGAAAGGAAAAAATCACTGGAAACCGAACCAGAAAGAGCTTGTGCAAAGGATTTCCTAGATTCCGGTGGCTTCGCCGCCGTGCCCACCGTCGAGTCCAGAGAAGCCATAAATGGCCAAGGACACACCATGGATCAGAAATAAACTGAAAAACTAGGTAAAGATTAGCGGAAGGATAAATCCACCAGAAAGTTGTTGCGAAGAAGAAACTCTCAAGGAAGTAGGGAATAGTGGAGGAAAAAGAGATGTAGTGGTGGAGGATCGAAGTAACCACCGTGGAGCGGAGAGAAAAGCCAATAAAAAGCAAGAAAGACGGTAGCCGGAGCAACACCGGAGCTTCACCGGAGTGTAGTTAGGTCGCCAGAAAAAACGGTTACGGTGCATTTTCAGAGACAGATAATTTCATGGTGTTGGTTCAGTGCTCATTCAATCAGGCTTTGACATCTCAGATGACAAAACTTTGTTGATTCGCCTTGGGCACCAAAAATCTTCAGACCGACTATGATTGAAGTATTAATGGAAGTGAGAAAGTGTTTAATAAAATCAAGGGAGGGAAAATGGAAGTTAAATTTGAACTTGAAAGATTGGTTTTAAGAGCCAAATTTTGTGTTGCCGAATTTACTAAATTACCCAATTTTTTGACTCAAAATCATTTTGATATAAGAAGTTCAAATAGATGTTTCATTTTTAGATTTATGGTAGATGTGGTATGTAAGTGGTTGAATTTAGATGTTTACTTTGTCATGCCAGCAGATTTGATCTAATTATTTATGGTTTTTACTTCCTTCTCCTTAAAAGACATCATTTAAGTAGTTAAGTTGTGACTCGACACTTGTCAAAGTGAAGAAATTCTTTACTTGAAGCAACAAATGTAAACCTTGATGGCATCAGGGCAAATCAACCACAAAAATAACATTGGAAAACTGTTTTTCTTTTAGGGAATAACATTGGAAAACTTAAACTCTAAATAAAACTATATAAATAATATTTGGTGCATTTGAATTGAATTTGCTTGCTAGTGTGTTTTGTTGGACGAGTATTGGGGAAAGGGAAGATATATTATTTTGAAATTTGCGTTATTTGTTTCACTTATTTGGAGGGGAGGGAGCAGAATTTCTCGTAAGCCATTTTTAGCTACCCTCCAAAAGTGGGAGAATATGGAGAGGAGATAATTTTTTTCATACACTTTCCCATTGAACCAAACAGACTTTATCTCTTCAATTGCAATCTCAAGAATAATGTTGTTGAATGATCATGCACCAATAACCATTTGAAAACTAGATTGGAAATGAAAATAAAAATAAAAATAGTGAATAACAACAAACCAAATGTTAAACAGGAAATGCGAGATATGCTGAACAGTTAAGCATGAATCCACATCAAACAGACATTTACAAAATAAACAAACAAATATTGATAATAGATAAAATTAGAACATTACCTCGATCTAAGAAAGAAGGGGATTTGACGAAAAAGTGATGAGAACCCTAAACAACAGCCAATAATTCAAGGAATCGGAGTCAAATGGGTAGTAGCTAAGATGATGCAGAGCAACATATATTTTGAGAAAAAAATGATAAAGAGCTTCATATGAGAAAACCCTAGAACAAAAGGGCATCGACATATGTATTGTGCTGGCACCTGCCATTGGTGTTGAAGGACGGGAGGAGCCGCTTCACTGTAAGAGTGGAAGCCATTGAGAATGGAGCGAAATGGTCGTGGAGATCGGGGAAGAAGATTGTGTATTTTAGTAACATTTGATTTCATGGAAGTTACAAAGAGCGTTATTGATGAGATTCAGTAACAGTCTTGATATGTTGCCACAAAATTGTTAGAAAAAAGTAGATATGTGATGTAACAGTGGCTTATACTGCATTTTCAAATTTCATATTTTTTATGAGCTCTTGTATTCATACACTCTTAACTTTTCAATGTTCATTCAACACTTATTTTTTTTAATTTCTCTCTTCCTATCACATCACTCTCTCTACTCATTGTGTAAATGAGATGTATGAGTGTTTATTGATCATTTTTCTTTTCCCATAAGAAAATAATAGTGGTTAGCGGGGATTAATGTTTGAACATTCTTTATAATTATGTTTCAACATTTCAACTTATAATACGAGACTACACCTTTGGGGACTAGTACCAATTTGTTGATAACTCCTTCATTTGTGATTTTCAGCTTCAATGGCCCTTTCCACTATCTTCTTTATGAATTCATATTCGTACCTAAAAAAGCACAACACCATCTTTACTTCATTCTATTAATCAAATTTTATTTCATACATTAATCTTTACTAAAATCAGATTCTCAGACAATTCAAAAAAACTGCACTAAAACTAAAATCAGAACTTTAACAACACACAATACCTTTAAAATCAGAACTAAAAACTGCACAAGAATATTTTCTCAAATAAAGGATTAGCAAATACTAATACAATCTAAAAGTAATTTATAGTATTTACTAGTACGTACTCATTTTCTTTGATATGGTCTGCTTTCAATAAGGCAACTTCTGACATAGCTGATCTCCATTTTTGCACATTCTCACATTCCTTTCCAAATCTATCTTCATGTGCTTTCATGGCTTTACCATAACTACTTTTTTGATTGCTTAAATCTGACTGTTCTATTTTGTAAAATATTGGCCAAACCAATTGATTATTGGTCTTCTTGCACTCCATTATCTTGACAAGTTCATCAAGACACCATGTGGAATATCCATAATTTTCGGACAAAACAACAATAGAGAGCCTTGATTTTTCAATTGCTTTTAAAAGAGTTTGTGAAATTTGGTTTCCACCCTCCAATCCCTCATCATCCATGAAGATCTTGAATCCCTCTAGACGCAAAGCATGATAGAGGAATCCTGTAAAGGAGTAGCGAGTATCTTCCCCGCAAAAACTTAGAAAAACATCGTAGCGGGGTAGCGATTGTACTGTTAACTCCACAATCTTTTGGATGAGTTCATATTCGAATCTATGAATGCAAAAATCCTTTTAATTAAGAGCGCATTGACAAACATAAACAAAGTCTTATGCAAGAGTTCTAAAGCCTAACAAACAATACGAGTTCTATTGATACGGTGGAGACATACTTAAAAATCACTCAAAAATGTCACTCCTCAGAAATACAACCACATGGTCCTTTTTGTCCTTTCGGTTGAGACCCTATGTATGTTTGACAAAAAACCCATATATATATATGTGTGTGTGTGTGTGTGTGTGTGTGAGTAGAATTTTAAGATGTCAATATTTGTTTAATTTATTCGTACATCATCATCGATCAAATCATAGTCTCAACCAAGAAGACGGGGAAAACCGTGAGCTTCTACTTTTAGAAGGGAGTCTTTTATCTTTGTAAAGTATCTTTTAGAAGTATTAGTTTACCATTGACCACCTATCAAAGTGATCCACATAAAATTTACCAAAAATAAACACCAACTCAGCTAGCCTACTATAGAATAGAATAGAATAATACATACTTAGTTCCGTAATTCCATCCAGCAATAGAGGTGACTTGAGACAAAGCTCGCTCCCATTCCCACATCCGGCGAGGGTAGTCTTTAAACCTTTCTCGGAACTTCAATATGGCTTTGCTACTACTACCATACTTACATCTCTGAAGCTTTACATCCGAGGAATGCACTTCGTAAAAGATTGGCCAAACAAGCTGGTTTTTCATCTTCATACACTGAAGGATGATCACAAGTTCGTTGAGGCAACGTGTGGAGGTTGCATAGTTTTTTGAGAGAACGACAATTGAAATCCTTGATTCCTGAATTGCCTTGAGAATAGAAGGTGAAAGTTCAAGTTCCTCATCATCATTTTGAATTTGATGTGGGAAAAAGAAGGTCTTGATTTTCTTGTTCCGCAAAGCATGATAGAGATTACCTGTGAAGGTACAGTAAGTGTCCTCCCCTCTAAAACTCAAAAAAACATCGTACTTGTAGCTGCCATCAACCTCTTCATTCATCATGGCCATGATCAAAGGAATAGGTTATAGCTTCTCTTTAGTTTTTCAATTACTGAAAGGCTCTAATGAACACAAACATAGTGTATAGTATTTTTGAGATTCTACACATGTTGTGTTTGAATACTACACTTTTCAGCTATGCCAAAACTCAAACATTAACAATGGACAATATTGTCAGAAACATATATCTTGTTAGTAGAGAATCCACACGGTTTATTGTCGACTCCTCTTTAATCCTTCCGTCGTTTTACTAGTAGTATAATTTTATCTATATCCAGAGAAAATTAAGAATTATTTGAATTACATGATGATTCATGAAAGTGTATTTATTTTTTATAAATGGGAATAAGTCAACACAAGCCCAATTGTTGTTCTTAATTAGAATAACAAATCCAATTAGCAATAAAAAAAAGTTGCAAGTTGTGAGACAATTGCGGATCACTTTCATTTGGGGAATAAAAAGAAACTATAATTATTGATTCAATTCCAATTGGACTTACAAAACTGTAACCCATTTTTACTTCAGGTTTTTTTATTGTAAAATTTCGAAGTTTTTACTGAACTTGTCCCTAAAGCAATGTGAAAATTGCTTTTATGTAGAAAAGTTCATAATAAGACAAGTAAAGTTCTAAAAAGTCTTCAACGGTAGTTGACTACCGTTCTACCAATCGGCAGTTAATTGCCGTTGGTGCCAACGACAGTTAAATGCCGTTGAGTACAACGGTAGTTAACTATCGCTGCGTGTTCGGCTCAATTTTCAGCAGCTCTCCTTCCATTTTTCATTTGCAAATTTTTTCATAACCAAATTCTTTCATACTTATTCATCCAATTTTATCATCCTTAACATGATAAACAAAGTTTTTCATCCAATTGCAAATTCATGAATATAAAATGTACGAAATAATATTTAACAAGATAAAATTAAAACGCAAGAAATAATATAAAACGTACGTACGTAAATGTCATAGAAATATCACAAGGTATGGATAATGTCATAATAATACATCACCATAATCACAGTCAAAAAGTACATCAAAAAAAGTCTAATGATAATCAACCATGCTGCCTACGATGCCTCTGCCCCTATGCTGCCTGACAATCTGATACGTAAGGGCAGGGCGACCAATACTGCCAATCCAGACCATCTCCTGCAGCAACTCCTCTCTAGTCATCTCGTCGCTCCTGGCCACAACATTATCAGCTATCTACACCACATCCCTGATGATCGTCAGTGTGTCAGGCAGCTCTCTGGCATGCTCCTTCTCTATGATCTGCTCCACATTCGCCGGCCTGAGTGGAGATCCTTCATCAAGTGGGAGAATACGAGGGTGAGAGACTTTAGCATACCAAGCCATGTAGCCAGGGTCATGATGTCATGCTCTCTGACACCTATGTACCCAATAAGGGTAGAACCACGCACCGAGGTCTAGCAACACAGTAGCCATCATCTCTGTAGGCATCTGAGCGACAGTTAACAGATGTCTGGGGATGTCCTGTACAAAGACAAACTGCCTCTTTACCCGCTCAGGCAAATGACGGTACACCCTCTCTTTCCCGCACATCAGTCATCCCGAGTAAGTGCACATAAGCTGAAAAGGGCGCACTGCTCTGTGATCACCATAAGTAGAAAACCTCACGTCATCCACCTCTAAGTGATCCAGCCGTAAGCGGTAATGTTGCACAACTGTATGCCCTCTGCTAGTAAGCCATCTCCCCGCACATTGTCTCTCATTTTTCCACTTCGTGTTAGGCTTCCTTGAATACGGACCTAGCAAATGCTCCAAAATCCATCCCTACAACAAATAAATAATACACAAAAATAAGTATTGGAGTTAAATATTAAATAAATATAATACATTATAAAAACTTCACAAAAATATTTAAATAACATCCTAAATAAATGTAGTCGAACATAGGAAAAAAAAAATCTAACATGATGATAAAAATTATAAAATAAATTCATAAATAAATGAAGATAAATATTAAAATATTACCATAAGAAGGGTCGTACAACCAACCATCGTTCTGTTATTCAGAAGAACAGAATCATCCAGATAATCGTACAGGTAAGCTAAGGTCATCCCTCCCCATGACAACTTCCCAATCGCCTGCAAGTCCGCCATACAATCAAGATATATCTAGTCGATGTGTCTGTTCATTTTGTTAGTGAACAACGCACTACCGACAAGATATAGAAGAAAACTCCTCACACACCAAATCCTCCTCCTATCTCTCTCCAGCATCTCCTCCCTCAATTGTGGGTCCTCCAGCCGTCTAGCCTCTGTCAGGTGCTTCATAAAGCCGCTTCAGTGTGGGATAACTAATATGAGCACCATACTCAGTCTTTGCCTCAGCACGAGCAACAGCATCTGACATGCCTAACAACCTAGCCATCAAATCCATCCCACGATCCCGATCCACTATCGCGTCATGGTCCAGCATGCGGCCCTGAATAGGAAGGTGGAGGAGATTATAGACATCATCCAAAGTGATCGTCATCTCCCCCACAGGTAGATGAAAATTGTTGTTCTCCGTGTGCCACCTCCCGCACAAAGCACGTACCATGGCATGGGTCACAGTCGAAAACCCGTTGTATAACAAATCATGTAAGCCATACGCCTCCACAGGATCCCAAAACCACTTCAAACCCTTCTCCGACTTAGAAAGATCTCTCACCTTTCTCCTTGCGTTTATACACTTGTACTCCCCATCATACAACATCTGAAAATCAAAAGAATTAAGACTTTGTCACTACAAATTTTAAAGAATCATTTAAATCATTTAAACAGTTACGCAAAATTCTTTAAAAAATTTAAACACTTACGCTACATTCTTTAAAAAATTTAAACACTTACGCAACATTCTTTAAAAAATTTAAACACTTACGCTACATTCTTTTAAGAATTTAAACACTTACGCAAGCATCATTTAAATAATTTAAACAGTTAAGCAACATTCTTTAAAAAAATTAAACACTTACGCTATATTCTTTAAAAATTTAAACACTTACGCTACATTCTTTAAAAAATTTAAACACGTAGGCAACATTCTTTAAAAAATTTAAACACTTACGCTACATTCTTTTAAGAATTTAAACACTTATGCAAGCATCATTTAAATAATTTAAACAGTTACGCAACATTCTTTAAAAAATTTAAACACTTACGCTATATTCTTTAAAAAATTTTAAACACTTATGCTACATTCTTTAAAAAATTTAAACACTTATGCTACATTCTTTAAAAAATTTAAACACTTACGCTACATTCTTTTAAGAATTTAAACACTTACGCAAGCATCATTTAAATAATTTAAACACTTACGCTACATTCTTTAAAAAATTTAAACACTTACACTACATTTTCTAAAAAATTTAAACACTTATGCTACATTCTTTTAAGAATTTAAACACTTACGCAAACATCATTTAAATAATTTAAACAGTTACGCAACATTCTTTAAAAAATTTAAACACTTACGCTACATTCTTTAAAAAATTTAAACACTTACGCTACATTCTTTAAAAAATTTAAACACTTACGAAACATTCTTTAAAAAATTTAAACACTTACCTACATTTCTTTAAGAATTTAAACACTTACGCAAGCATCATTTAAATAATTTAAACAGTTACGCAACATTCTTTAAAAAATTTAAACACTTACGCGACATTCTTTAAAAAAATTAAACACTTATGCTACATTCTTTAAAAAATTTAAACACTTACACTACATTCTTTAAATAGTTTAGCCTTTATTTTAATTTCTAAGCACGATTTAATGGAAATCATGTCTTAAATAGTGCTTTATCTGATTGACAGAAACGTGTGTATAATGGAAGATTGGATCCTTGTGGCATCGTCCATATAAGAATTCTGCTCTTTACCCAATCAGATTTGCTCATTCCTAAAGTAAATGTCCAAAATGCCTTTACGTGACTTAAGTCACGCTAGTGTATTTTTTATGTGAGTTAAGTCACGCAGCGTGACTTAACTCACGCACGTTATAGCTCAGCGTATGTTAACTCGCGCTAGTTGGCCGGTGGTTACAGCTTAAGAACACACGTTTTTTGGATGGTGGTTAATGCATTTTAATGTTTTTTACACTTTTTTTTAAAAAAGCTTTTTCACGTTTTTTGACCTCATTAAGTGTTATGCTACCTTAAACCACCTATAAATACCCTCACAAACTTCCTCTTTTCTTCACATTATCTCATCTCACTCTCTCCCCCTTTTTCTCTTCTTCTTTTTTGTTTCTATAGTCTCTAGGCTCTTTATACCCCTTTAGGTATATACCAGTGGCTTTTGGGGGAAGTAGTGGTTTGCCGGGTTGGGGAAAAGGGCATCATCCCTTGAGGTAAAATTAGGTTTGCTTCCTTTTACTACCAAAATCTTTTTACCGTGGGTAAAAATAATCATCATGGGGTATAAAAGAACCAAATTTAAATTTACCTCAAGGGATCTTGATGTCTTTTTCTGCAATGAGGTAAATTCAAACTGGCCAAACAACAGTTATCGAGTGTTCACCCGGAAGTTTTATTGTTTCATTCAAAAGATTAAATTTTTGTTAGGCTTGGTTTAAATGATGATATTCAAGTGTCAAAAGAATAAGGTCCATTCCTTGACACTTCAATACCTTCATTTAAACCAGCCTAACAATAATTTAATCTTCCGGGTGAATGCTTGTTAACTGTCGTTTGGCAAGTTTGAACTACCTCATTCAAGGCATCGAACCTTCAACCTCTGAGGTTCTCCGCCGTTGAATTTTGCATGAACGTCGATCCACCCGGCCATTGCTTCAAATCTACACAATAAGAAATTAAACACAATCAATGAAAAACTCATTCAAACATTTCATCAAACACTTGGAATGCAAATTATACATAAACCCTAAAAATGATAACTACAACATAAACATGCAAACATCTAAATAATTAAGGAATATTACTCATTTGCATGTACCATTGTATCATATCTTGCACAAAAAAAAAATTTAAACTAACCCTAAATCTAAAAAAATCTAATCTAAGTGTAAAAAATCTAACATAATCATACAAACATCTAAACATCATAACAATTAAGCACTATAAGTCATTTGCATGTAACATTCTATCATTTCTTGCAAAAAAAATTAAAATTTTAACAAAACACTAAACCTAAAAAATTCTAGATTAAGTGAAAAAATCTATCATACCAACATAATTTAAGTGAAAGCTTACCTGTTCTTGTTGTTGGAGTGTTGTTTAATTTGAAGTTGAAGGAATTTTGGAGTTGGGTAATTTGAGAGAGAATTGAGATTTAAGTGTGTGTTGTTTGAAAATGAGGCAGAATGAGGCTCTGTCTGGACTAATAACAGCACGTAGCGTGAGTTAAGTCACGTTACGTGACTTAACTCACGTTGCGTGACTTAAGTCACGCTACTCTTATAACTGGTGTGAGTTAACATATGTAAGGGCATTTTAAACATTTACTTTAGGAATGAGAAAAACCATTTAGGTAAAGAATTCTCCATATAACTATTGATGAACGTGGAAACCGAGAAGGGCTTAGGGTCATAGGCAAGTAATATCTGACAGACACATTATAAAAATTTGTTATCTGAATTGGTTACTGCCGGAAATCTGTCCATATAACTATTAAGGTTGTTTATCGGGCATAGCTTGTATTCTTACATCATTGTTGTTTACGGGTAGGGTCGAAAACGAGTTGAGTTAAGTCGAACTTGCTTCAGCTCGACTCAACTTAATAAAATTTAGTTCGGCTCAAAACTCGACTCGAGTTCATTACGAACTATTTTTTTAGCTTGAACTCGACTCGATTCAAGCTCATGAACAACTTGGTTCAGCTCCACGCGTTCACTTAAATAATCAAATGAACCAAAAAAAAACTATATTAGTAGTTAACCTAAGGACCCTTTGTATTGGGCAATAAACAATGGCACAACTTTCTTGGTTGGTAATACATTCGGTGAATAACACCTTGTTTTATAACAACAGTGCAATTGGTACTGTTTAATTTCAGGCGATGTGGGACTAAAACAAGAGTGCAATTTTCTTGTTTCTGCTCTTTCCTTATTCTACTTTTTTTTTTACGTAATTCTTTCTTTCTTCAATTAAATGTAAAAGAGGGGTCAGACAGGGGGACCCTCTCTCCCCTCTTCTTTTTTGTATTGCAGAGGAAGCGCTTAGTAGAGGAATTTCAAAGTTAGTGGAAGAAGGGAAAGTGGATTTGATCAGTGCCTCTAGAAAAGCTAAAATCCCTTCACATTGTTTTTATGCTGATGATCTTATGGTCTTCTGTAAAGGTAAAATGTCTAGTCTGGAAGCTTTAAAAAATTTGTTCACTAGATATGCAAATTGTTCTGGGCAAGTAATCAACCTTAGAAAATCATTTATACATGCTAATGGCATCAATAATAGTAGGTTGAACAATATGGTGGAGTTGTTGGGGTTTTCTATAGGTACACTGCCTTTCTCTTATTTAGGTGTTCCCATTTTCAAGGGGAAACCTAAAGCAATTTATTTTCAAGCCATTGCTGATAGAGTGAAGCTCAAGCTTGCTGCATGGAAAGCCTCTCTTTTGTCAATAGCTGGTAGGGTACAATTGGTAAAATCTACAATTCAATCTATGTTTCTTCATCCAATGTCTATCTATTCTAGGCCGGTTAGCTTGCTTAGAGAAATAGAAAAGTGGATAAAGAATTTTATCTGGAGTGGAGATTTTGCAAAAAGAAAATTGGTAACAGTTGCTTGGAAAAAGGTTTGTGCCAGCTATGAAGAAGGTGGTCTTGCTCTAAGATCTCATATCACTCTTAATGAAGCTACTAATCTGAAACTCTGTTGGGAGTTCATGCATGGAAAGGAGCAATGGATTGACATTCTTAGAAGCAGAACTCAAAGAGGTTCATCTTGCATTAAACATCATATTTTTTCTTCTATCTAGAGTGGTATCAAGAATGAATATGTGAATGTCCAAAACAACTCTTGTTGGCTACTTGGTAATGGAGAAAAAATTAACTTTTGGCACGATGCTTGGTGTGGAGACCCTCTTGTTCAATCTTTTCAGGTTCCAGAAACCATCACTTCTAATCTTCCTACTTCAGTAAAAGCTTACATTACAAATCATCAGTGGAATCTGCCACCTGACATCTTCAACGCTTTCCCTCAGCTCAGAACTTTTGTGAATAAGATTGATGTTCCCATCAGTGATAAAGAGGACAGTCTTGTTTGGAAACACAACTCCACAGGTACTTTATCTCTCAAAGAGGCCTATGAATTTAAGAAGAATCAATTCCCTAAGTTATCATGGACTAGTCTCATATGGTCCAAAGACATTCCACCTTCTAAATCCATTATGGTTTGGAGGCTCATGTTGGATAAACTCCCTACAGATGATAATCTAACCCTTAGAGGCTGCTCCTTTCCATCTATGTGCTCCCTCTGCTTCAAAACCAATGAAACCGCTTTCCATTTATTTTTTGAATGTCCCTTTGCTGTTAATTTATGGAATTGGTTTGCATCTGTTATTAATTGCAATCTGCAGTTTCAAGTGAAAGAAGATGTCTGGGCGATTTGTAACAAAGGATGGAACCCTCAATGCAAGATTGTCATTACAGCAGCCATTATTAACATCTTCAATGCGGTTTGGTTTGCTAGAAATCAAACCAGGTTTAATGATAAAGTTTCCCACTGGAGAAGCGCAATTTCTGTTATTATTTCCAACACTTCTCTCTCTGGTAACCTCACCACCAAGAAAGCTTCTTCTGCAATGGCTGATTTTTCTATCCTTAAGAAGTTTAATGTTTCTATCCATCCTCCCAATGCTCCTCAAATTATTGAAGTCATCTGGTCCCCTCCGAATTTCAATTGGGTCAAATGTAATACAGACGGTTCTGCAACTGCTACTTCCTCTGCTTGTGGTGGTATCTTCAGAGACAAGCACGCTAAATTTCTTCTTTGTTTTGCCGAGAACACATCTTTGCAAAATGCTTACCATGCTGAGTTAATGGGAGCAATGAGAGCAATTGAGCTAGCTTCCTCATCTAACTGGAATTACCTTTGGTTGGAGTGTGATTCAGCACTTGTAGTGAATGCTTTCAAAAACAAATACCTCATCCCTTGGAAGCTTAGAAACAGATAGGAAAAATGTTTATCTAGTGTTTCAAAAATGAACTTTGTTGTTTCCCATGTTTATAGAGAGGGAAATTGTTGTGCTGATCTTTTAGCTAACATAGGACTCTCTCTTAGTCATTTGAAAATTTGGATGGATATTCCTAATTGTATTAAAGGTGCTTTTGGTAGAGACAGGCTTGGGATGCCTAATTATAGGTTTGTTAATCCCTGAGGTGGTTTGGTTTGGTCCCCCTCCTCTTTGTTTTGCGGTTCCTCTTTTTCTTTGGTAATATATTTTGGGTTGTCCTGGCTCCTTGCTAGGCCTCCCTCCCTTTGTTTAAAAAAAAAAAATTGTATCTTGGTTTTAGCTTTGTGAATGTAATCTCAATCTTCCATCAGAAAAGAACTACAATCCAAATCTTCTTTTTTAATTAATTAATTTAAGACATCAAACCTTCTATGCTGGTACATATACATGCAATAATAACAATTCAATAACGATGATATTGAGAGAGTTTTTAAGTGTGAGATTTCTAAGTGTTAAATATAACTAAAAATTAATTACAAAGTGTGCGTTGTGTATATACATTATATAAATATAACGAGCTGGTTCATGAACCAAACGAGTCGAACTATATAGAGTTCATGTTCAACTCATTTGTTTAACGAACTTAATTTTCAACTAAAGTTCGACTCATTTGGTTCATGAACTAAGTTCAACGAATTAATTACCGAATCGAATTTCGAACTATTTTCGAGCTGGTTCGGTTCATTGTCAGCCCTATTTATAGGTACATAAATCCACAACCAAAATGTTCAGAATTCCGTGAAGCCAGTTTTGGTCATGGTCAGCTGAAGATTGTAAGCGCTACTCATGCCTTCAATATATTCTTTCTCAATGTATTTGGTAAATCTATTAACTTACAAGAGGTAATTCAATCCTGTGATAAAAGAGGCAATTCAATCTAGTTACAAGAGAGACTATGAAGGAAAAATATACAATTTACAAAGCAAATTTATGTAAAAAAAATAAGGACCACTGTTAGATCCTTGACATAAGGACCACCGTTAGATCGTTTCAAAATCCAAAAAAAGTTGCAGAGCAAATCAATTTTCAATATGATTGACTTCTTCTATCTAGTCCAAATCTATATGCTTGTTATTTGCAAACAACTTTTAATATGATTGGCATCTTCCACGATCTTTTGGATGAATTCATATTCATACCCGGTTGTGTAAGTCTTTCCAGACAAATTAGAAACTTCAAGCAAAGCTGACTTCCATTTTTGCACTCTCTCCGAGTCGATTCCAAATTTGTTTTCATGTTGAGCCATGGCTTTGCCGTAACCATTTCTCAAATGCCTTATGTCTGATGGCTCTACTTTGTAAAAGATTGGCCAAACTAATTGATTATTGAATTTTCTACATTCAAGAATTTTCACAAGTTCATCAAGGCACCATGGGGAACTTGCATAGTTATCAGACAAAACAATAATCGAAAGCCTTGATGCTTCAATTGCATTTCTAAGAGAAGGTGAAATACGGTCTCCAGTGTGCAGTCCTTCATCATCCATGAAAGTCTTGAATCCCCCTTGGCATAAAGCTTGAAAAAGACTACCTGTAAAAGAGTAGCGAGTATCTGTCCCTCTAAAACTGAGGAACATCTGCCATTGAGCTGTTGAATGTCTCAAACTGTCTAGTGATTTTTCCCATTCCTCCATTGGTTTACTTCTTAAGGAAGACCCTACCTTAATAATTTTTCCAGGTAACCTATCACACTCAAAAGCAACTTCACGTGCCACATTAAATAAGTCAAATGAGGAGGAGTGATCCTCGTCGAGAATGCCTGAATGTTTTTCAAACAAAGTCGAAGCTTCCTCGATAGATAAGGAATGAAGTTGAATCTCCCTTTGACAATGCATTAAGTCACAATATTTTTTGCGACGTGTGGTCAAAAGGACCTTGCATTGATTACTATTACAAGGAACTCCTACCTCTTGTAGGTCAAATTTTGTCCGAACATCATCAAAGATCACAAGTATTGGACAATCCATATTTTCTATTGTAGATAATATTCTTCTGGCTCTTCCAGCTTCACTGTTTCTATCAAATCTTATATTCAAGGAGTCAGCAATTTCATCTTGCATTGATGTGATATTTGGGGTTTTGGTCACATTGACAAATAAAATCTCATAAAAAATATTCAAATACTGGACTTTCTCACCCATTACTTTCACCAATGTAGTTTTACCAGAGTCCCGCCTACCGTACAATCCAATTATACAACAATCATCATCTTGCAGTGCCTCCAGAAGTTCATCTGAAGCCTTCTCCGTTGACTTGAAACACTCAAAATTATTTCCTAGAGAGAAGTGCTTTAAACTTGGAATTTTAGTTGAAAATGAGTCAAAATTACAATTCTTATTTAGTGCTTTAATTTTTTCCTGCAAATTTTTAAATTCAATCCATGATGGTGGTTTTGATTGTACTGCAAGATTCTCCATTTCTTGTATGATTATGTCTGTTTTTTTTAGCCACTCAAACACAACATCTCTAACCTTTTCAGTTTTACGATCAATTGCTTCAACTTTTTTACGCACAAGATCTCGATTTGAAATGAGTTTGTTCTTTTGTCTTTCAACTTTCATATAGCCTTTGCCAAACCAATCGGATACACATTTGTTTCCATCAACTTCCTCTACCGCCTTCTTTACCGCATGAGTTACACGAAGACAGCCATATTGAGCAACAGCATAGGGTTTTCTTCCTGCTGCAAAATTTTATTAATAGAAACATCTAAATCAGCATAGTTTCAGCTTTGTTTATAGATTAACTTATAACAAAATAAAAAATTCAGAGTTATGGTTTTACTTCTGTTGAGCATTATATGAAACAAATAAAGAAGAGAGTTGAAGTGAAAGAAATTGAACTCACACATATCTGCAGCAAGCAGAAAGAATTAGGTTGAAACCAGAAAGGAGTGAAGTTGGAATGATTGTCTATTAGCTTGAGGCCATAGTTTACTTTATTCACCTATATATACTTGAGAATATCATAAGGTCCACGTAAGTTTTGGTTAAAAAGTGGCCAAGTGGTTCGTAAACATTAAGATGAGGTGAACAATTCAATTGTTCCATCACATTAATTACATCAACTATTAAAGGAAAAACAATACAAAGTTGCAAGTACTATCCCTTTCATTTGGGAAATAAAAAAAAATTCTGACATTGCACCCCACGGCATTGACTAGGCTATATAAGTACATAATTTCTTATAGCATCATCCTTTTTGTGCGCTCTTTAGAAACTCAAAATTCAGTCTGAATTTTTTTATTTTAAAATTTGAAATATGGTTTTCCATCATTTTCAAAGAGAAAACAAATAATCATGATTGTTTTAGCTGCGGTTTTACAGTGACTAATTGTCTTTCTTCAAAAATTTTACATGAATAGAACAAAAGTTATTCGAAAGTAATTTGAATTTTATAATATAAACTCTTTTTACATGTTTCGAACCTCTCATATGCTAGTAATTTATGGAGAAAAAAAAACATATATAAACCGAGTCATTCAAATATTTAGATTTGAACACGTCATCTACATACTTCGAACCTCTTTTAATATAAGGTAGATTAAGTTTTGGTTTTCGGTCTCAATCCAATTCTGTATTTTATTGTGTGTGTGACAACCCCATAATCCCCTCATATAATTTTAATTTTTTTTAAATTAACAAAGTAAAAGATTCCTGCATTCGCATGCGTAAATATAAAAAATAATTACATTAGTAATGCTTTGGAATGTTTAAGAATAATAAATGAAAATTATCACCATTAATATAATGTTTCTATAAAAAAAAAATATATGCAAAAATTATGAAAGTATTTGCAATGCACAAATTGTAGATTTTATTTAACTATATCTACGAAAGCAAATTTTTATAAAGTGATATGAAATGCATAAAAAATGTATTGGTATGAGAAAGCTAATATGATAAAATTTTGAAATTGTGACTATTTTCAAAAAAACCAACATTAATGTAGTGTTTCTATTAAATATTTTGTCATTTTATATGTAAAGCACTGTTACATATTTAAACTGTGCTCGTTGCCAATCTTATAGTAGTAGTAGTAGTTTTTTTAAAAAAGGAATATATTCGTTTTTTTATAGTAGTAGTAGTAGAAGAAGAAGTAGTGGAAATATTGAGCATTAGTTTTAGGCTCGGAAGTGGTAAACTAAAAAAATTTAATTAAGTATATAAAATGAAGGGAATCAGATGATAAGATGATAAGGAGAAGAAAGAAAAAAATTGGCTTTTTTAATTGAAAAAAGAAAGGGTATTGGTTTTAGGATTGGAGGTGATAAACAAAATAAATTATATATATATTAAATGGAATTGAATAATAAGGAGAAGAAATTAAGAGGAAATTAATTGGCTTTTTTATTTGGAAAATATATAGAATTAGTTTTAGACTTGGAAGCGATAAAAAAAAAAAAAAAAAAAGGTTTGTTTAGTGTTTCACCATATGACTATTAGTAAATTTTATTGCTCCCTATTAAAGGTTTGTTCGTTTGTTTAAAAGTTTCGTTAGTTTATTAGTCACTTCAAAAAAAATTAAATTTGCAAACAAATTCATCGGTACTCATGTTAATAAATTGGCTTGTTTATTTTAAAAATATAGGAAATTAGTTAGGATTGGAAGTGATTAAGGAAAAAAAATTAAAATACAGAATTAGCAAGGTTTGGAAAGTGATAAACACAAAATCACGATAAATGTGCAAAATGACGACATGTAGTGAGTTAGTTACGCTTAAAAGATAAACAAAAATAAAAAAAATTTCAAAAAATAATAAATTTGTTTTTTATTCTACAAAATGACGATTGAACCCATAAAATTAAAATGATTATATGTTTAACCAATAATAATTATAAAATTTTACTGGAGTACGTTTTTATTATAGTAAGTATATATATAGTAGAAGTCAACACGAGCAATGCATAGTTGTTCTTTATTAGAATAACAAATCCAAATAGCATTAAACAAGAAAAAGTTGCTATTAGCGAAAAAAACAATGTAAAGTTGCAAGTACTATGATCACTTTCATTTGGGAAATAAAAAAGTTCATACATTGCATCCCATCCCACGCCATTGACTAAGTTATATAAATACATAATTTCTTATAGCCTCCTCCTTTTAGTGGGCTCTTTAAAAACCCAAAATTAAGTCTGAATTTTTTATTTTAAAATTTGAAATGTGTTTCTTTGTCATTTCACAGAGAAAACAAATAGCCATGATTGTTTTAGTTAAACCTGGTTCTACCATGACTAACTGTTTATCTTTAGAATTTTTACATGTTTGAATTCTAGAATCTGAATGGAACAAAAGTAATTTAAAAGTAATTTAAATTCTATAATATGAACAACTCTTTTTATAGTATAGTAGTAGAAATCAACCCAAGCAATATTGGTTTCTTCTTTATTAGATTAACAAATTCAAATTGCATTAAATAATAAAAAGTTGCTATTTGCAAAAAGAAAACAATATAAAGTTGCAAGTACTGTCCACTTTCATTTGAGAAATAAAAAAGTTCTGACATTGCATCCCACGGCATTGACTAAACTACACAAGTACAAAATTAAGTCTGAATTTTTTATTTTAAAATTTGAAATGTGTTTCTCTGTCATTTCACAGAGAAAACAAATAGCCATGATTGTTTTAGTTAAACGTGGTTCTACCATGACTAACTGTTTTTCTTCAGAATTTTTACATGTTTGAATTCTAGAATCTGAATGGAACAAAAGTAATTTAAATTCTATAATATGAACAACTCTTTTTATAGTATAGTAGTAGAAATCAACCCAAGCAATATTGGTTGCTTCTTTATTAGATTAACAAATTCAAATTGCATTAAATAATAAAAAGTTGCTATTTGCAAAAAAGAAAACAATATAAAGTTGCAAGTACTGTCCACTTTCATTTGAGAAATAAAAAAGTTCTGACATTGCATCCCACGACATTGACTACGCTATATAAGTACATAATTTCTTATAGCATCATCCTTTTTGTGGGCTCTTTAAAAACCCAAAATTAAGTCTGGATTTTTTTATCATAAAATTTGAAATGTTTTTTTCTGTCATATCCAAAGAGAAAACAAATAACCATGATTATTTTAGATGTGATTCTACCATGACTAACTGTTTTTCTTCAGAAATTTTACATGTTTCGATTCTAGAATCTAAATGGAACAAAAGTAGTTTAAAAGTAATTCAAAATTTATAATATGAACACCTCTTTTTACATGCTTCCAACCCCTCTTATACTAGTAATTTATTGATAAAAATATATAAAACCGAGTCATTCGAATTTTTAGATTTAAACACCTCATTTACATGCTTCGAGCCTCTTTTGTGCTAAAAATTCATTAAAAAAAATATAAAATTTATTTTTGATAGAAGAATGGTTTGAAGCATGGAAATAAGATGTATGGATCCCAAAAATTAAATGTGTTAAAAACACTTGTTTTCAGTTTGGATTCTAGAATCCAAAGGTGTTAAAATCTTGAAAAAAAATAGCTTACTTTTCTCCCTAAAATTGTAGAAAAACTTAATCTGCGATTTCCCATTGAACCAAACGTACTTGTTATCTCTTCAATTGCAATATCAAGAATAATGCTATTGAATGATCATCCACCAATAACAATAACCATTGGAAAGCTAGAGGTGTATATGAGGTGTATGAGTGTCTATTAATCATTTTTGTTTGCTTATAGGCAGATGATAATGGTTAGCGGGGATCAGTGTTTCCAATTAAAGTTTTGAAGGTCACTTTGTTAATCATGAAGAAATTTTAAGGTAGATTAAGTTTTGATTTTCGGTTTCAATCCAATTCTGTATTATGTCATAATTTATTCTTGTGTGATTAAAAGTAATAGAACTCAAAGTGAATAGTGTTTATGAATTATAGGTAATAATTGATGCTTAATTTCATAGATTTTAATCTAAAATCATTCAAAAGATTGTGGAGTTAACGATACAATCCCTGCGCTGCTACAATGTTTTCATAAGTTTTTGCAGGTTAGATATTTGTTACTCTTTTACATGAATTATCTATCATGCTTTTCATCGTGAGGGATTCAAAATCGTCATGGATGATAAGGGATTGGATGGTGGAAACCAAATTTCACTAA